>Ga0126335_1000846_pt1 | contig 15858 bp, 8 predicted proteins | sample OlaspJWI45metaG_FD_108409 | JGI IMG/M metagenome (GOLD analysis project Ga0126335, IMG submission 108409) | Marine gutless worms symbiont microbial communities from Oahu, Hawaii - Olavius sp. 1 OAHU.JWI-45 metaG | ecosystem: Host-associated > Annelida > Digestive system > Unclassified | place... | reverse complement strand
GGCTTCCTTCAGTGCTTTGACGCTGTTGGTTGGGTCATCTGGCCTGTAAAAATCGTCCCCGAAATGACCTATAAAGTGTCGAGTGGGACGTTAAACCTCTGCTCACTCACTCACTCACGCTGCCCCGGTTCTGTCATGATAAATGTAATATTCTGCGGTTACTGGCAGTCTATAAAGTCTTCATGCATCATAAACTTTAACGCCAATGGCAATACCAGAAATGCATCCTATGCAAAATTTGGCCAGTGGAGAAAGAAGTGTCTTCTAAATGCACCGAAAGTTTGACGAAAGTAGACCATCGTCCTGTTTGGATTTAAATTGCGATTTTGTTTTGTGTAACGTTGTATAGAGCTTGGTTTGACAAAATTATTAAATTATTATGTATAACAGAAATGCTCTTGAAATTCCACTTGCATCTTTTTGGTGCCATAACTTTGACTTGACCCCATGACTACGATAAAGGTAAAAAGATAAACACTTGATATACAGCCTCTTAGTAAAGAAACCTCACTACAGAGGCGCTCAGGTATGACACGCGTTGTCGAGGGATTTCAAAGTTTTGTTTTACCTGCACATCCACGCGTTTTTCACGAATGGAATAAACCATACCTGTCTCTACCTTCCTAACCGAAGCTGGTTCTCATTTACCGACCCCGGACAGATAGAAGGCTGAGTTGGCCTAGGCACCACTGCGGTGAGTAAACAGTCTGCCCGGGTCCGCTACGATACACGACCATGACTTAGATATTCCGAATTCTGAAGATGTACCCGCATACCAGAAATGAAGTTTCTAGGTTCAAGGCTTTCAAAAGTTTGAGCTCACACAGGCAGAGATAAATACGTATGAACGTATTACCAAACATGCAGCTTCGTGGGTGGCAATAGCGTAAAAAGTTTATTCATACAACACTCATCATGCACTAAATGATTAGAGCTGCAATCCTTTCGATTATTTTTGTAATCGATGAACTGACTCCAATAATCGATTTTTATCGATTATTCGACACAATATTAAGGATGTAAACTGCAACAAAACTCAACGCTTGTGAGCTGTAGATGTTTAGTACTTCTATCCTCAACTCTTGCCTCACTTACCTGGAGTTTTATTTATTTATTTATTTATTAGTAAAATTATTGTTAAAACTGTACAAAAAGTACAAGATAGGCAGAGATAGAAACCCAGCAAGAAAGAGATGTAAAACCGAAACACAAGCATTGAAAATAGAGAAGACAAGTTCGTCACTCACAAACCTCTGTTAAGTTAGAGATGCTCTATACGCAGCCGAATTGTATTAAGAATAAGATTTTCCTGATTTGTACGTTACGAGCGTAGGATTTTTCAATTAAAACGTATCGCTTCCGGTATTCGCGGTAATGTAACAATAATAATAATAATAATAATAATAGCTTATTTATGTACTGATATGTAAAATTTCGATGTTCGATTATTTTGATAATCGCTTATTTTATTAATCGATTAATCGTTGCAGCTCTATACATGATATGTTGACCGTCGAATGCTCAACGCTCCGTTATAAGCACCTGTTCCCGAGGGTGCGGCACTGAAGTTTATACGGGAAATTCGGTCACAGTCTGCTGAGCATGTGATGGTGGCGGCGCGCGATGAGATTATCGAGTGAAACGAAACAGAAATCTCCGCCCGACACTTAAGGAAATCCGCGAAATGCGTCTCACGGCCGGCCGCAAACTTCCATACATCGTCGAGCATTGCGCTACTCTCAGTGGCGTAACTACACCTCCACCGCAGACCCACAATGTGTGGGGGCGAAAAGTCAAGGGGGCCATTCGCCACCGGGAGAAAGATCGTAGCACTATGCATTAGCAGCACATAGGCTTATCATTTAATTCTTATCCAAACGTACGCAGCTGCGTAACTACCTCTCTGGCAGACTCTGCAATGCATAAGCAAACCCAGAGGACCCACAAGTAGTGCCTTAAAATAATCTAAGAACGAGAGCAGCCAGTGCCAGTGAGGGATTTAGCAATAGACAAGCAAGACAGTTGCCTATGGTAGCAAAATTTTAAATAAAGGTAAATTTTAATAACAAACGTAGGCCCTATGCAATAGCAAAACTTTGCGTTTTCGTATAAATAAATGAACATCTTGATCTGCACCATAGAAAGCAAAATCATTGCTTCAGATACGCTTCATAGGCTAAATTATTCCAAAAAATGCTTTTTGCTCGGTCCCGAGCTCGTTATGTTCAGGTTAGGGATTGGAGCGTACCGCTAGCTGGATTTTGGTTAAGCCGCACAGCGACCAGCGGGAAAAAAGAAACGAAAGAAAGAAAAACCCATTACCATTGTCGATCCCAATCGTCGATCCCAAGTTCCCAATCTTTGAACCGTGGCTAACTATATAACACCTCTGAACAAGAAACCAAAGTAATTTGTTAAAGGCTGCACCGAATGACCCCCGCACAGTGAAGCCTCGTGACAAACAGACTGACGGACGGACAGACAGACTGACAGACTGTCAGACACCGCGATCATTGGTAACAGTAGTCTTCATCTCATGCATTCGATGCAGCCTAATAATTATACCGCATGAAGTACAACTGAAACATAAGCCTACGCATATTTGAATGCAGCAAAACAACAGATAACTTTAAAGAGAATCTCGCCATTAGAGAAGGCTCTGAAGATCTTTTCTGCAGGGAGTGGGGCAAAATTTGAAGTTAGGACACTTACTGCACTGGCACTTACGGAACTTTGAAAAGTGGCGAAACGTCATGCCCAAATCTGAACTCCTTTAGATAGTGATGTGCAAGTTATTTTCCTCTTTTAATAATCGTTTTTATGCCTCTGCCCGCCCGTATAGGTGAAAGAGGCATACACGCAATCAGGTTATGCTGTCTCTGCGTCGGTGATTCTGTTTGTCCATCTGTGCGTGACGGCCAGCAAGGTAGAGATATGACGGTTTGCAGTAGAGAGTTTTATTTAGTTTAAACATAAATTCTATTTTAAGTAAAGAATATAGGCAATTTGGTCCCGGCACTGTGCATCTCTTTGCACAACTTGCCCCTTGAGTCCGCCAATGTCACACTGCAAGGTGCTCGCCCTGCTCTCTCCACGCCATCTGCTCTCTATACCAGAGAGGGTCAGCGCCATGTCGTATCGATTTCCATGGCCCGGACGGCCGGGCGGGCGGACGGCAGCGGGATGTGATGAAGCTTGACCAAGTCGATTCTTCCTTCTTGGTCGTCGTCGACGTCGACGTTGATCGATGAACTACCGCGCCCACCCACGTCGCGGCGGCGGCAGCGTCCAGCTGAGACTACTGTACTGTCGACAATGACTTCTCACAATTGCAACACCAACTCAGTCTTTGCCACATTGTTTTTTATCAGTCGCCGTTACGCCAGACGCCCCGTCGGTCGTTTGTTTTGTGTTGTGAATTTCCTGACGCCAGTAATTTCCTTTTCGAGGCATTATTAGCATCTGCTCGCGATAGGTCCAATCCCAAGCATTCACGCATGCGCAATTGACGTCACTAACTATTTGCATATTTCGCAGGAGAATGACCGATGGCTGTTACGTCCGCACCGCGCACTTGTTCAAACGGGCATCAACACAGTAAGCTCAGCTAACCATACGTGAAACGAATTCATGCAGTCTCTATGTCTAGCGGTTATGATTTGTGCCACACATAAACATTTTTGACCGATTAAGGCCTATTACTAGGCCGCTTCGCTTCGAATGTATGAGATGCGGAACATTGCGACCAATGTTCCCGTAGCGTGGTGTGTCAGTGAGTCCGTTTGTCACGCGCCTGCGCTCTGCAAAAGCGGGCGAATGGATTAAGGACTTGCTTGGAGTGAAGACTCTCGTTGCCTAAGAAACATTGTATTGCACTAGGTAGGCTAGCGGGAGGCAAATTTTGCCCGCTGTGCCGTGAGAGGGGAGGTGGAGTGGGTGCAATGCGACCATCGCCTGATCACTTTGGTCACTTGCTACTAGTTCAGTTAGCCAGCTGTGCTGAAAGCGAGTCGCCGCCACATCCCATAGTGTCGTGTGTTCCGCTTCAGCGACGGTTCGGCGTCCATAGCGTTGTTGTTGTATCAGTTGACGTCATTTCGCGCTAACAACAAACAACCGGCGCCACTGTGCATGCCTGCACACCCGGAAATAGATTTACATGACGTCATGTTGTGCAGTGCGCGAGACCGGGAACAGGCCGAGACTGGGCGAGCAATGCGGTTGATTGCGGAGAAGTGGCACGCCGTGACGATGTTACGTGCATCTTTCACAGTCTACTGACGTTCCACGTTCTACGCATTGCCCCTTCTGTGGCGAAAATTCCTGTTTACAATCACGTGACACACTGGCTTCCGCGTAACACCAACGTGACAGCATTATTCTGCAGGCGTAAATCTGATTTCCAATATCGGAACACGACTGTATCGGAGCCTTTCTTGGCAAGGTTGGATGGACAACGTATGTACAAAAAAAAGAAAGAAACCGCAAACGGAAAATATCCACAAATACAGTATAATTTGTAATTGAGAAATGAAAATGTAATTTATTAGTACACTAATTTTAAACATTTGTATAGGCTAACGTAGAGACATATTACATCTGTACGACAGTCAGTGAACAATTAGTTACATAATCGTGTACAAACAGTTAAACACGTCAAAAATATCTTTATATCATTTTACATCAAACTGTAAATAGCAAAGATGTGAGAAACAAAATGCAAAGAAACTTATGACACAAATAACTTTAAATAACGTATTAAGCAATAAAATCATGTGACCACAAAGACGACGTCACGAGGAAAACCATGTGTGCGTTGATAGAGCCCAGTCCACCGAGAGTCCACCGACGCTCGACACCCGGTCCCCATTACAACGAAACTAGATTCAGCGACCGGCCGATAACCGCGACCACTGTAATGCTATTGCCGATGAGCGGACGCCGGCAAATTTGTCCAATCAGGAGATGAAAGGCGCAACGGCGCGTGGACACCACGGGGCGACGGCCGGCGGCTGGTGGCAGTACAAAATAAATGTATTGTCGATTCGAGCGGCAACGCAGCAGCGTCAGCCGCGAAGGAAAGTGGAAGGAGGAGCTGCTAGTTTTGCTAGGGATGGCGGTGGCCGATAAATTTTCTGTGTGCGCCCCGATGAAATTGTTTTATCGATCGAGGCCCCGTTTAACGACGTGATGCCGACGCGTACACACCCGCTCGAGGTCCGGTGACGACCTGTCACTATAGATTCCATTAAAATAACTCGCTGCAGCCATCAGGATGATGCTCTTTGCCTTGCGGCCGTGATTTCGTTACGTATTCAACGGTCGCCAGAACTAAGTACAAGATATGGCGCAACCTTAACTACACGTGGCCTAAATACGTTCACCGTATGCTGCCTGGCCGTGTCGCAAACGAGCTACCGAACAAGCCGAGGTTGTTGTCGAGATATGCAAAATATAGCGATTACCACTAGAAACATCTACAATGATGATGATGATGATGACTTACTATCCGCCCACATATTTTACACAGACAACAGATTTATTACCAGCAATAAATTTCACACCATCATTGTAAAATCGTGTAAAGACAGAAGCTGCTGGCAGAGATGAAAGGTCAGTACTAAGGATATCTACCAAACACATCTTCAAAACTTCCCCAAAACATTTTATTTAGTAAGCATTAGACGATTGACTTTTGAGCTTTTTGTTGGATTTCTGACTCTTATAAATATATTCTTTTAGTTATTTCTTTGATAAAAATAATTTTACGCGTTAGACCAAACAGGTGGTTTCGTTAAATATTTCATTTATTTCTTATTTTATTTTATCAGTTCGTAGTACACCGTTTCTGCTATAAAATGTAATATAATATAATATGACGTAATTTTGTGCTACCAATTTTGGTAAATAAATATTTCTATATAAGAAAATAGTTTCATTGCTCTAGTGTGAAATAACCTCAAGTGTGGAATATTTTTGACATGTTCGAAAAATACACGTAATAGCTCAGACTGCGATATACACTCAACAACGCACTGCTACCAACCGGCACCTCGTCCACTGGTCTTATTTTTTCGGTACTGTTCTGTTCATTAACAGGCTGCACCTCTACCTACTCGCATTAAGTCGGACATCTGTGCAGGAGTTGATTGGTTGCAAGATTGCCCGTCTTTCACAGGTCTGCCTCATGCGACGCAGTCACGGCATGGCATATCGCTGGCGCTCTAAGCTTTGTTGTCCAGCATATTGAATCTCTACAGCCGGCCAGCCATACCGACGTTTACTCAGTTTTATTGGCTGTCTTTATTGTGCTAATCCACTTTGCTTGAAGTTGACGGTCGTGTCCAATAACCCATATCGACCTATTGTAAATTACTCACACGTGCATTGCGCCGCGCCGTTAATATCCAACCTTTAAGGCATTAACTTGTGCTAAGTGAAGTCATAAGCAACAAATAGGCTAAGATGTATTTCTTTATCAATATTAACGGTAGGGGAAGATCACCAAATTATAATCCCGGCAGTCTATGGTGTGATGTGATTGGCGAACGGTTGTGTCCCATCATGCTCCGCTGTTGTTTACACAAGCGTAAACGTGCTGCGTTGTTGCGTAATTTCGTTACATTTACGATTGGGGTTGTGGTAAGTCGTGTGGTTTTGGCTTAGAGAATAGGGATTGGGTTAGGATTAGGGTTGGGGTCGGGGTTAGGATAACTGTTAGGTTTGGATTTGGAGTTACGGTAAGAGAGAGAGTGTCGGGATTATAATCTTGCGATATTCCGCTACCGGCAGCCGGCAGCGTATAGTATAGGCCTACTCCTGCCGGTTTAATCCAAAAGTTTGACCTTCAGCCAGGTCAGGTTAACGCACCGACGCTTTCACGCCGATCTGTAACAGTCTGAGCTGTCTCGCACGCCACCGGTCGACCCCAAGACCGCTTTCAGCTGCTACGACCAAACTCTGCGCCAAATTCTGGACAAGCATGCACCAATCGTCACCAAGCGTCTCTTTCAGACAGTCGGCTGCGTGGTACGACAGCGAGTGTCACACCAAAGAGAGGGCCACTCCAAGACCAGTAGGCTCATACAGCATATATTTTAGGCAAACTTGCAGTTGTGCGCCTATAGTACAGTTTCCAGTTGTGCCCCCTAGCGGCGAAATGGCGAAGTGACAACTCGAAAGTGCGAATTTTCGAAATTTTGCAATCGTACTTTTGCGTTTTTTGGCACACCCTGTAGGAAAGCAGATTGCTATCTACGCAAGATTATGCAATTTACTGCAAGCTAGCTTTTTCTGCCAGTTTGCACTGCTATCGATCGGCGATGCATTGTGTTTCTAGTTTCCATTTATATTTGCTGTTTTCTGTCTGTACACGAGTGTACGCAAAAATGCGACGAAATACCTGAATACACGACACACATATTAATACTTCCGGTTTTTAAAAGCAAACGGCCGTTCGTCATCAATATGTCATTCTGCGTCTTCCAAATTTCATCCAAATCGGACTACTGCGGGCCGAGTTACGACGTCATATGCATTTTTCAAGATGGCGGCCGCTGAGCCGCACATTAACTTCCGGTTTCGAGTCTGGTTTAATAACTCGATAGTATAAGTCGAAGGCTATCACGTACAAATGTGGTCGATATCCGTCAACTGTCGGCTGAGTTAAAACTACTTCCGGTTTGGAAAACAAACGGCCGCCATATTGGATTTTTACCTCAGGTTTCGATTTTGACCATTCATTTGTAATAGAGATGTCATTCTGCGTATGTGTACCAAATTTCGCCTAAATCGGACCACGACGGGCCGAATTATGACGTAATATGTATTTTTAAGATGCGGCTGTCGGCCATTTTTGATTCGGTATAAAATGTGATACACCACCCACGAAGTGTTTGTGGTGGTCTTAACTTGACCTGAAAGTTTCGTCTTGATCCGATTTACGGCTTTTAGGATATTGTTGATATACTGTGGCTTTTTGGCTTAAATTTGCTTATTCACATCTGCGCATGCGCAATGTCGCGGCGAAATCTACTTCCGGTCTAGACACCAATAACATATTTGGATTCAGGAAGGTCGAGTTACCCATTCAACAACCAACTTCCAAAGCCGTAGCTTCACGAATAAAGGACGTTCTTTCTCGTAACCCGCAATGTTAACCCCGATTTTGAGCTATGAATTTTCAGTCCCGTCAAAAAATTCCCCAAAATTGACGTTTTTGGAGGGGAGAATAAGGTCAAAACGTAAAGATTTGTTTTTGGGGCCCACAGAATGCACATCCTTGCGCGAAACGACGTCGTTTGACGTATTGAGCGTCAAAATCGGTGCAGGTGTCTAAGCAGTAGAGAGTTGTCAGAACCCAAAATATAGCCGAGTCACTTTCGTGCGCAACTTTGCATATATGGGGGCAAAAACCCCCCAATCCGACCTTGACCAAATTTTGCACAGAAGCAGAGGTCCCCGACGTAATCACCCATGACAGTGTTGGTGACGATCGGTTCGGGGAAGTCAAATTTCCCGTTTTCCCATTGACTTTTGCTGTCGCGCTTAAAACACTCTGGCAGTGCACTACCGTGCCAGTGTGTGATGTAGGCCCTATGCATGAATGGCTATCCACTTAGCGAACTTATGAGAATCTGCGAAAGAGTAATGTAGGCCTACTTCAAATTCAGTACATATTTCCACAATATACAAGAAAATCAGCAAAGAAATAGAAAGAACATGACAGATGATTGCGTTCAGACGAGGCCCGGTGGATAAGAAACCAAGTGGGCGGAGTCAAGTGTAGAAGACGAAACGATCCGGTGGTAGTCGGCGCCTCAGTTTGATTGTAGTCAGTCTCTGGGCACAGGCAGCCGACATTGGCGCCGACCGCCGCGTGGTGCTTTATTTCCGCAGCTTCAGCTGCTCCCGCTAACGCTGATGATTGCACGAATCTCATGCTTCAGCTGCTGGTGATGTTGCGTTATCATCGATACTCAACATTGCGGCCTAAAACGACTGTACATGTTATTTCAAAAAACAAGTGCCTACAGTAACGTAGTAATGGCTACATCGAAGTGGCGCCATCTGCCGAATGAGTAAAAACAGTCACTCGAGTGACAAACAGACTGACAGACGCCCCTTCGCAATAGTCCTCATCGTATGTATTCGATGCGGTCTAAAAAGTCTAAAAATCCTCATCGTATGTATTCGATGCGGTCTAAAAAGTTTAAAAAGTCAAGTATAATTAGTTGACAAGTGGCGTGTGTAACGCCAAAGGGTCGTCAGCAAAGTTGAAGCTGTGAACGCCGTCGATTTTTACGGGCGGGAGATTGGCCCCCACCTCGTCATCAGGCTCCCAACCCCTCAATAAGATGGGCATCTACTGTCTAACGTAGTCTACAAACATGCCAAGTTTCATGTCACGTTTCTGTGGGCGGCGTATCAAGATCATGGGTTCAAAGTAGCTTACAGGAGCAACAATCTTGAACGTCGTAGAGAAAGAGCAATGTTGGAATGAGAACAAATGATCGTAGGAAAAATTAACATACGGCGCGTAACCAAATACAAAAGTGGGAATGGTCTGCCTTCGACTGAGAGGCATTACTGTTGCTAATATTATTGGGCCGCTTCGAATACGGACTATTGTGATCGATGATCCTGTAGCTTGGTGTGTCTGTCTGTAATTTTAACTGTCTGTCCGTGTGTCACACACCTGCGCCATGCAAAAACTGCTAAAAGGATCAATGTACTGTATGAGGTGGAGACTCTTAGTGGCCCAAAGAACATTGGATTAGATAAAAGTCAAAGGAAATTCAATGCAGCCATCGCAAAATTACTTTGGGCACGTGGTATTATATCGTATCGAAATCAAACCAGTGACTTGGACTCCCCACCTCTCGCCACGTCGCTGCACAGCGAGTAGCATCACCGTGACTCCGCATCAGTGCACAGCGGCCGTGCACCCTCAGCAGCAGCAGCAGCAGCGGAGACCGCAGACAGTCAGCAGCGGCGTTCATCAGTGACGCGTGCGTTTCGCATTGTTTGTTGCCAGTCAGTTGTCGATGCTCCGACTGTAAGTTATTTACTGTTATTTTTCCAATTTTAGCTCAGCTGGCTAAAACTCAGTTGAGCTTATCAGAGTGGATCGCTAGGGGTCTCTGTGTCTGCGTCTGTTAACCAGGGTGTCGCAAATCATTTACATAGAGACTTGTCTTGCATGCAGAGACCAACCGATGAACGCTGATCTGATCACAGACCATAAACCTCACCCTGTCCTAGTTACGCCATCTGAGCGTCATTGCTTATCGACAGCTTCTTAAATTGCTGATGCAACTGTAAATACTACCACGCTAAAAGTCGGAAATTTACTAAAGTGATGGTAAATTCTCTAAGTCTAACTAATCTTAACATAAACATTGACACTAGCATTAGCCATAAGCATAATCTTAACTGTAATGTTACTATCCCATAAGTCTATTTTATCGCTAACCTTTAACTGTTACGGTCTTACCGCCACCCATCGCGATAGAAAATGCTGTAAGTTATTTAAGTGTTCTTTCGTTTCGCATTTGGTAAGTAAGTTACGAAGTGAAAGTGGAGATGAAGATGATAAATTGGTGTGTAAGAACTCAGATGAGGACGATGTGGGAAAAGGAAAAATGACAGCAGACTATCCCGATAGTCAAAAGAGACGATTAAGACGATAATGAGGCTGCTAATGTCGAAAACAAGGCAAAACGTCGTCGCGGTCATTGCTATTCAGAGTGAGGGCTACGTCTACATGTCTGCGGTCGTTATGCTTGACCGTTCGCATACAGCGATTGCGCCGCGGCGCAGTCATCGGACGCTAAAGGCGTTCAGCTTGGTCGACCACATCGTACCCGATCGCGTCGCGCGAAGCACGATCGATGACCTCGAAAACCCATGAGGCTGACACGCCGACAGTCCGCGGCGCACCGGCTGGCCGCTGCCATTTATGAATAGCGAGGAGCGATGCTTATTACGCATACGGCAGGGCGCGGCGCTGAACACCCGACGGACAAGACGCCGGGACTGCAGCGGATTGGTGCAGTTACAGCGCTCTGCCCAATGTGTCCGAGTTGCAGTGATTTGGCTAAAGACGACGGGGATTGTGTGTGGCGTGGACTGACGTTATATTTAGAACTATCACAGGGGATGGGCTCGATGTGAAAGATCGGCCAGATTCGGTTATTTGCTGCTAACAGTACTGGCCGCGCCTCGAATAAGATGGGGAACTTGGTACCAGCTTCGGCAGTGAAGGCAACCGCTCGTGGGTGGCACTGGCATGTAAAACTTTGTGATCTCTTCATCTTCCGTAAAAGGTGCGACCTCAGAGAGAGGTCTAACGCACAGCAGTTGGGTATGCGGTATGCCACATTTTCGGCAGATAACAACAGTAGTCTAAGCTTGGCTAAAAACGGGAATGTTGAGATGAGATGACGGATCAGTGTAGATATAATTCTTGAAGGTATCGACAGTGTGAAACAGTAGCGGATCAGTTGTCAGTTCATTCCAGTCCTGGATAGTGTGAGGGAAGAAGTGTGAGTGTGTAGAGTCTTAACGTCCCACTCGACACATTATAGGTCATTTCAGGGACGATTTCTACAGGGCAGATTACCCAACCAACAGCGTCAAAGCACTAAAGGAAGCCAGTTGGCCACTGAGATAAGCTTAAATCCCACCAGAACCACTCTACTGTGGTTCTGGTGGGATTTAAGCTTCACCTTTGTTACAATATGATTTGTAGGCAACCGCCTCTAGGCTAATCACAGCGTAATGGTCCCAGTGTGACAAAAACCCAATCTACTGGACCTTTAAGCTCTCTAGAACATCGTGCAACAAGCGTGTTGCACAGTACTATAGTAACTAGAGCAGCGTGTTAATGTTCCCTCTTTTACTCCACACCATCGTCAGTAATCAGATGAGGGCACGGAGGTTGAGGGGGTGATGTGAGGGAAGAACGAGTTGGAGTATGCTGCACAGCTGCACTGTGGGTTGTAGGAAGCGAGAGGCATGTCATCTTGTGCTGGATTGTGACAGTGTAGCTCGGACGTGAGATCGATGTCAACCAAACGGTTGAAGATTATGTACAGCATGGTTAGGCGGCTGTGTTGACAAAGCGTGCCATACCTGAGCGCTCACGAAGAGGGGCTACATCAAGTCAAGTTTCTTCTACCTTCACCTTTGTCATTGTAAATGGGTAGTGGTGTCCAAAAACTTTGACTAAAGAATATTTGAAAGGTTTTGCTTTAACCAATTTGCTGCCATTCGCCTGATGGCGTCACTGCAACTGTTTACTCTTCGAGGCGGGGACATGCGGAGACTACGGTTTATCTTTTAACAAAAGTATCGGCTCTTAACGGTGGCTGAAACGATGTGCTTCTGTCGTTATGCAGCAAATCGGTTACAACACTCTCCCGTAATTCCAGTTATATTATCGAGTTGATGAATGGTTACGCTTCACTGACTTTAACTAGGAAACGGCTCAATATTGTAATGACTTGGAATATATTGTAAGATGACAATGCAGAGAAATGAGTCGACTGACTCAGTTTTCTCAACAAGAATGTATTCAGCTGTCGTTGAAAAGTGGTTAGTGAGGGCGCAGTCCTGGAACGGATTTACAGTCAACTCCGCCCCAAGGCAAACCTAACCCCTACCCTAACCCTAAGCCCTGACCTAACCCTAAATTTAACCCTGATGCTATCTCTAATCCTAACCCAACACTAACCCTAACCTTAAACTAACGAGTTCCAACGAGCTGTATCGGTGTCGAGTTGACTGCTACCCCTGGTGTGTACCGGTAGGCTGCTACACGTTCATGGCTAGAAGTGTGAATTGCACGCGTTAATATATACATCCTTATTCGCATAAACTGCAGCTTCAAAAAGCAAGAGACCAAAAAACAAAGGAAAGAGAAAGACACACAACGTGTCAAATGCATACTCACTATGCACAGCGGAAGCGACAGAATCAGCGAGTTACAGCTGGTTATACGGTGAGCTTCAGAGCTCATCGCCATGTACACTGTGCTGTGATTGATCTTAATGGCCGTTTATAACTATAGTGTGCATTGACGTCGTGCGATATAAAACTTGCCGACAATCAGTCGTCGAACTTGGCAACCAGCGCGCATATTTTTGGTGACGGCTAATCTGTCAGTGGCAAGATTGCAGTCGTGTTTTTACAGTGTTGTCCCAGAATTATCCGCGGCGACGACGCCGCAGGCAAGTCCCATATCGAGGCGACTGTGGCCAGCATGAGCGAGTGCTTATGAAGACCGATGGTTCCTGGTTGGCCAGGCTGCTGGTTCGGGCTTGGCCGGCAAGCTAGCGTTATACATAGGAGCGCGACGACAAAACAGAGCGGATGAGCAGACGTATTTGTACGTCCGTCAGTCGTCGGCCATAAGCTCAAGAAACACCCTGCATATATCGCGAGATAAAGTGAGTATGATTAATATCGGCTAGAGTTTAGTAGATCTAGTTACAGCTGAGCATCCGGATAGGCTACTAGTTATTGCTTAGAGAAGTTTCGTCTATTTTTGATCGCCCTAATTGCGAAGTCATCGCGGGCGGAGAAGCCCTTTTATCCTTTTAGATGCAAAACATTGCACAATGAAAAACTAGGAGCTAGCCAAGACAGCGAGTGAAGAAAGTATTGTTCTACTACACGAAGAGAGTTTGTGATCTCTTCACGAAATTTATTCGCAGCACTGAAACAATTCGAGGTTAGGGGCAGTAGTAGTAGTAGTAGCAGCAGCAGTATCAGTAATAGTAGTCGAGCTGTAAAACGCGTTATAAGCTTATGAACACGTTTATTCACCAGAACGGTAGACTGACAGACAGAGATAATATTTACAACAGACTAAAAACATACTCCAGGCTTATGTCGATGTTGGCTTCGAATAGCACTGTATGCTGATGGTTGACAGTTTTACGTCCATGATAGTTGGCGTTCACATAGTCATTATCTACAGGGCCACATAGCAGGTACAGAGATTATGACCCGTTATTCTGTCTGGTCGGTGTTTATTCGCAGATGGTTCACACTCCACTGGGCCAAGTACATTGGGCCCTTCCTATTCTCGGCCGCAGGTGCTAACTTTATGTAGTTTACTGCCATTACATAAGCATCGCAGCCTACTTGATGATGGGAAAAGGAGCCGCAGACCTTTGGGCCCCTGGATTCGGGCCAGGCCTAGTAGGCTTTGTGCATATCCAATATCCATCCCTGTAAAGGACGGGATATTAATTGGGCTGGCAGTGCGTTTTTAAGTGCGTCCATTAAGCGGCAACGTGCTGTTAGTGCCGTCGTCTGTCTGTCTGTATGTGTGTCTGTCCGCACAAAATCTCGAAATCTACTGATCAGAAATTGGTGTAACTTAGTGGGAATATGTCCCACGGTGGATGCTAGAAGTGGTTGGAAGTTGGTGACATTTGACCTTGAGAGTTATTTTCGTTTTTTTCCAGCTCAGGCTATACCTCTCGAATGGCTTTATCTTGCAACTTCATTTTTGGTATAGCGATACGTTTTCAGAATATCTAGGCCACGGTTCAGTTTCAAGGTCATGGGTACAAGGTCAAGGTCACGGCAGCGCAGAAGCTATAGCGTGCAACACAAAAACTACTGGTCGGAAACTGCTGGGGCTTGATTGGAATATCTGTTACGATAACACTCGAAGTAATTTGGAACTTTTGACATTTTGACCTTGAGACATTTTCGTATTTTTCCAATTCATACTCTAAGTTTTGAATGCCTTAAGCTAACAGCTTGATTTTCAGTGTGAAGGTACGTCTTTAGAATATCTTGGTCACCTTCGAGTTTCAAGGTCATGGGGTTAATCTCAAGGTCACGGTTGCAAACCAGCGGTAGGGCGCAGGTCCGTGCTCTCCTCGGACACACTTTATTTGCACTTTTGACAGGATGGCGCCTACCTGTAATGCACTCATTCAGGGTAAACCCCCACGCATATTCCCATAGTCCATAAATCACATATCGCTAAAATGCCTTTCGGATACATTTCTGTTACAGTGACGTGGTTGGCTCTGAAACCTACTTCTTTCAGCGAAAACACTACCAAACTGCCATTACGCTGTTTAAGGTCATTGAAAGTCACCGATTTTGGTGCCGACCGAAAGCTTATATGCGACTTCCTATTAGTGAATAATTCAAACTGGCATCATATCTCGCACCGTTTCTGAGATATCGCAGAATGTTTGAACTAGATTTTGATATTTTGAACTGTTTAGGCGTGAATCGCTCGTATGTATTGTTGCATGTCTGGTGGTTGAATAAACAATGACAAATCTTTATCTAATGATATTCACAATGAATCTATAACCCAGTAAGCGGTAACAAAATGATAAATATTACAGATAATAAAATAAACGGTTCAGACAGTCCTTTCCAGGAACTATTATAATGTTAGCCTTAACACAAATCGAATGTCTTTCCCACACAGTTACGACGGAAACACTATCTATTACAGAATATCGATATAGACAGCAACCACCACCACCGACACGTCAACCCTATCTGAGCCGGTCGTCGAGCTGCCCAGTTGAAGACCACACGCCTTGTCACGTGACAGCGGGAACGGCGCCACCTGGCGATTGGCGAATGCTAAGCGTGACATGTATGCTGACGGACCGATGGACGGACAAGGGACACGCGATAGAGGATGAACACACGCAGTAAGACGCTGTGGTGCTGTACGTACTACATGACATTACATTAGAGTTATTTAGAGTGGCCTAAAGTACAAATACTGCTAAACCACTACTATACACAGTGTGGAGAACTAGAAACCGAAAACAGTTAGGAAGGAAATGATCGGGAAAAGAGATAAGT
>Ga0126335_1000845_pt1 | contig 15859 bp, 8 predicted proteins | sample OlaspJWI45metaG_FD_108409 | JGI IMG/M metagenome (GOLD analysis project Ga0126335, IMG submission 108409) | Marine gutless worms symbiont microbial communities from Oahu, Hawaii - Olavius sp. 1 OAHU.JWI-45 metaG | ecosystem: Host-associated > Annelida > Digestive system > Unclassified | place... | reverse complement strand
TTTCTGTAACTTTTTTTTCTTAAAGGCCACCATAAGTGCTTGTCATGAGCCTGGTGTGTCTTGTTCAGAGTTCATGTTTTTATTGTCGTACTGTGCTATATCTGTGATTCTGAACAAATAAATAATTGATTGATGATTAATGACATTAATTTTTAAAAACATTTTAATTGACTTATGGAATGCAAAAAACGTAGAGAGCTTATTAGTCCACGTGCAGCTTATTTTGCGCCTCTGAAGTCACGACATTATGGCGCTATAGAAACTTTATTATTACTATTATTATTATTATTGTTATTATTATTATTTTCATATTTGTCGGTGGTCTTATGTCACGGCGGTCCAATGTCACACGCGCTAAGGAGGCGGGATTGCGTCGCACCCGTGACGCCCTTATGGTGGCGGCCTTTTGACTATACCCCGATTGTGTACAGTATTGTGGCAATTTTCTCATATTCTGCAGACAATCGTCGTAGGTCAGATGTGCACCATTTAAGGAAAGAACTGTGGCAAAACATATTTTTCGGGATTCAATAGTCATACCAGACTGTGTTCTGTAATACAGAGGTCAAATACTGGTGTGGCATGAACAAGAAACTTGGCTATCACAGCGAAACCGGATGGATCGTATCTATTCTAAGAATAGGCTTATACCGCTCGCCATGTACGGCATCGCTCACACGGTACGGCCTATAAATGTTGCATTGGAACGTTTGCCAGAATGGTGTAAACATTCAACCAATCTTTTGTCGACTGGCTGGCTGATAAAACGTTGGCAAATGATGCAATGTAAATGCAAACGGTGGCGGAGTCTGCAGAGTCTGTATGCATCGTGCAGGCGCATTGAACAGCCTTGCTTCCCCTTTCCCGTTGTTGACTAAGTCAGAACTCTATTTCAAAGAAAACACGACAAATAGCATTAAAGTGATGTGAAATTTCATGACAAATAAATGTGAACACTTACTATATGGCACTGGGGCAGGCTAGCTGGGCCAGTGTCCAACTGTAGTAACGTCACGTAAAATTAGGTGAAGCCAGCTAATACAAGCCAAGGGTTGAAAACTAATCTGTGCAGATGGGATGCATATATCAGTTCTGCGTCATTGCAACAGAAAGCGTTCGTCGCATGGGTCAAGCTACATGACAAGTGTCATACGGGTAGGATTCATCTCGCGCGGACTGTACCCTTGGTATCAGCCATTATATCTAATTCATTACGCCATTTCTGCAGTCGCGAAAACTGTGGCGGCAGTGGCCGGAATTCCGGACAGCAGACAGTCGTAAACAGTCGTAACAGCCGACCACAAGGCATTCCTATATAGATAAACACTACCACTTGTATTACACGAGTCACATTAAATCACGAACGCTTCCTCTCATCGTTTAATCGCACACACACACGCTTAAGACGAAGCGTTTATATTTTATTATCTTTCCATAGAACACTCGGCTTCTTTGTGTACAGTGGCGGCGCTACCTCCGTGAAGCGCAACACGTCCCCACATTTTGACATTCACTTTTAGGCTGCATCGAATGCATGAGATGCAAACTATTGTTACCGATGTTCGCGGTGTCTGTCAGTCTGTCTGTCACGCGGCTAATCTCGACTTCACTATGCCAAAATGGCTGAACAGATAAAGATGCCGTTAGGGGTTAACACTCATGGGGGCCCATAAAACACTGCGTTAAACGGGGGTCCTGATCCCCCACAGAAAGGGGAAGAGGGCCCACTTCTAAATTTTGGTATCCCCTCATATATTGGAAATGACTGAAGCTAGAGGCTTGAAATTTTGCGTGCGTATAGAGGGGTGGGGGCCCTAACGAAAACTACGCAAAAGTAGACCATATAGGGTCGGGGGCATGGTCACGTGACTTAATTCTTAATTTTGGGACTACCCCGCTCGTATCTCCAGAACGGCTGAATCTACAGAATTGAAATGTAATGTGCCTATAGATGGCTGGGGACTCTAACGAAAACTTTGCAAAAGTATGTCAGTGCGTGTCCGCGTCTCATTCATGTGACCTACTTTTAACTTTTGCGATCCCCTACATATCTTAAGAACAGATATAGTTTAGAGTTCAACGGTGCAGTGTGTGCAGTGCATTCGACGCAGCCTTCGCCAAATTACTTTGGCCTTTTGTTAGACGTCTTTTACCTCACGTGTATCGCGACGGAAAAGCTGCATTATATTTCGCTGTGTGTGACTCAAAGCCAAAGCTCAACGTGCCGCGCACTCATCGTCGTACTATTGGTGACCGAACATTCGCTACTGCCGGCCCGACCCTCTGGAACAGTCTGCCACACGACTTTACTGACTGTGTGTCACTGACATCATTCTGCCTGAAACTGAAAACTTTTTTGTTTTCTGTATCATTTCCATGACTACGTTTTTCTTTTGAGTGGTCCTTGAGGTTTTTACTCAGGCCACTTTAAAAATTTCTTATGTATGTGTATGTAATGTGCAGCTCAGTCGTGCTTCTCCATCATTGCTACTATGCTGGCTTATGTCTCATAATGGATGAGACTCGGCGGCTCGGGTTGAACGCGAGTTATGCAGGCTATGAGTGACAAGCTGTAAAAAATTACGACTTGGACTTGCCGATGCTGCCCTCTAAGGCGTTCGCAAACGTGACAAGAGTATCCCGGCAATCAGCGCGACCCGACAGTCCAAAAATGACTTGGCGCAGGCACAAGCACGTAAATTCTGCTCAGCAGCGGTCGGCGCCCACTGAGTTGGTCAGCGCCATTAACTTCATCATCGGCGTCGACGTGTCACGTACGGGCAAGTGCTGTCACCGTCTCACGCCTAGGATGGCACGACGATCGAGATATATGTTCGTAATTACTGCATACTGGCTTGCCGCACAGCAAAGCTTGGCTGTAGTCACTGCCAACGATCATCCCGGCCGCTAACTCATTCAACCGACTTGGAAATCAACCGTACCGTGTAATCGCCTTATGTGTGTCTACTGTGGCAGCATGCAGTAAATCAGCAACATGACGCAAAATACAAGGGCGCCTAACATAACACTAAATTAATGACTGGAATTGGGAGATTTTATACTGATCGTAAGAACCATGCCGGTGTACGCCTATAGCCCGATGTAGGATACATTAGACCAGGCACGACTTGTCGCAAACTCTCCCGTAACTTGTTTAGGCCTACGAATTTGTTGCGATGTCTGGGACAAGTGCGCGAATAAGTCACGTACTTGCTACGATGAAATTAAGTAATCTAATTTTGTCCACACCGGCAGCCATAGGCCAGGCCTGTATCAACACAGCATAGCTTAATCCAGTAGCAGCATACAACCCGGCTAATACAGGCTAATGGCCAACACCGCATGGCCGAAAGAGTAAGCTTTGACAGAATGTGTGCTTGTTTCAACGTATAAATAAAATTTAACAAGCGGCTACACTCACAGTAATGTAGTAATTGGTCGCATCGAAGTGGGGCCATCTGGCGAATGACTAACAACAGTCACGTGACTGACAGACGCCCACGCTACGGGATCATCGAACGCAATAGTCCGCATCTCACGCATTCGACGCGGCCTGAAAAGTAGAAATAAAATTCCAGGTATCAAATTCCATCAGCCTATATAAACCACAACGACATTATGACGGAGAATGGCGACGCGTATAAGGTAAATACTTTTGCTCCATGCAGATTTAAGTACATCTAGTCAAACCTAACTTAGGCCTACAATGTTGTATCACTCTATTGTATCATCAAAAAGTGTCACTGTGTTATACTGGCTTTCATGAATAACTGTTCTGCAGTTTCTACGTGTACAACGATCAGTGGAAATATGCAGTTTGTACAACGTGATAGTTGCATGGATCTTAAATTTCAACACTGAACAGTTTATGACGTGAGGCGACGCAATAGCATACACTATTTCAGTGTCTCCGGAGAACTGCCGTACAGTAACCGTGCGACAATCATGCATAAAAGATGCTAAAACAGTGTAAAGCGTCTGATTGTTGGTTATAGAGTGTTGTGCTTTGCAAGACAGCAAAGCCTTGAACAGTAGCGTAGATTGACTTTAATGCTGAAGCCTGTAGGCCCTAAGAACTAACGCGACGTCCTACGACGGTCGCGTGAGGTCGACTGACGTTCAAGGATCACACCGGTGCAAACTGTAAACTACTGCGCGTACTTTCTAATTCAACGTACACTAAGTGTTTTCTGCAAGACAAATACACTGACGTCTCAGTGTCGTATGTAGGCCTAATCAATCTTTAGTTGCTGATTTAGTAACGATCAAATGGAAGCGCGAAATCGTGCGTTCAAAACGTGCTAAAATTTTGCGTAACCGAATAATACAGCCTTCAGGGACGTGTTTCGATAAAAAAAAACACCCGCGTACGTTTTCTTTTATTTTTAAATAATGAATGAATTCGCATAAAAATTTCAGTGAATGTAGCTAGATAAATTCTGATTTTAGCTGTGCCGAAATTTTCGAATTTCTTAGTAAGTATTCTTTGGTATCGACGATCGGTGTCATTCATGGCAATGCAATGCTAGGACCAGAGATTATATAGGCCTATATAATCTCTGGCTAGGACTATCAGCTGATTGTTGACTGCGCGGGATTCAGAGCATGTTTTGAAGAAAACGAAGACAACGAATAGTGCAGCTTGCCCATTGTTATTGTAAATGCTGCATCTATCTCAATTATATTTGCTTCAAATTAGTTTTCATCACCCATTAACTGCTCTGATAATGTGCCTTAGATCAGTCGCAGTGGCGGATCCAGGGGGGGGGGCCCGGACCCCGCGGGCCCTCCTATTTTTGGCAAAGTCAATTTATTTTTTTACATTGTATACAATGTCTGAAAAAATATTTTTGAAATTGAATTTGGATTTTATAGTGGTCGAAATCCGAGGAGTTTTTGGAAGTGTGTGGGGTGTATGCGTGTGTGTGTGAATTGAAATCGTGGCCGCTACTGTTTTTTGTTCAGCAAAGGCCCAATTTTGAATGATATCCGAGGCCATTCTCATCCCAAAAATATATGCCAGATTGCAGGAAATTGCATCTAATTTTTCAAAATTTTCTGGGGGAGGCCCCCAGACCCCCCGCCGGCGCTCGCGCTTTCGGCGCTCGGTTCGGAGCTTCGCCCCCTTACAGGCCCCCTCTTTCCAAAATTCCTGCATCCGCCCTTGAGTCGCTTTTATTTTGCACCACAAAAACGTACTTTTACGTTGCGTTTTAATAGAATTTAGCTGCCGGCAACTCAGTTGCCGGAGGCTATATATTTTACCTCTGAGGTTTTTTTAGTCACCCGCCCTTAATGTGACTAGACGGCCGATCGCCGCCGGGTAAAAAATATACCGACGCATAGAACATAGATGTGCATGAAAAATTCCCACAGACACCTCTACCAGCCCTCCCCTATTTTTACAGGAGTCAAAAAGTTGGGCAAATTTTGTCCCAATTTTCGACCCCACTCGCATTCCAAGCGCTCTGGTTTCAAAATAGAACAATATATCGAAATTCCGAAAAATGCACAGGATGCACAGATAATTGACCTAAACAGTGGCCGAGACACTTCCCCTATTTCTACCCAAGTTTTTACAGGGGTCAAAAAAAACAAATTTTGCCCAATGTTACCCTTTTATGGGCTCTGGTCTCCAAACGTAGCAACAGACCAAAAATCTAAAACATTCCTTGATAACTACGAGGTATGGCGTATCGATCGATCGAGCCGTCGTGATCCGACGGATCTCCTCGTCAATGTGTTTTTCTGTGGGCGTAGAGACCGATCCTGGAGGAGCACGTGCGACCGCAGATATCACAGGTCCGCACGCTCGTGGTCGTTGTTGTAACTGCTTTCCGATTTGCACGTTTGTTACATAGCGAGTTAGTTCTGTCCGCTTCAAAGCTTGCGACAGCAGTTTGACAGCGAGAGCATGTGCACCAGGAATTCCTCTGCAATGGAGCGGTATTGATATCTCGTGGGGTGATGCCACATGCTTTAAGATTGGTCTTCAGGCTATACTTGTCCTTTTTCACTGGACCACCCGGCAGTAGTATGGCCTATAACGCCACCAACACACCGTAAAGCTCGGTCCCCCAAATCCAAAATCCACGCGGGAGATTGGCAGCCCCCCCCCAAAAAACATGGTCGACGAATTGAGCATATTGCCCGCTTGTCGAGCAGTCTTCCAGTCAAAGGCATTTTAGAGGTTGGGCCCTAGGCAGTGCTTAAAATATCTACTTAGACTTCTCACCCACCGCTATCCTAATTTTTTTACAGGGGTACAAAAATGTGAAAATTTAGACCTCAACTTTTCACAAAATTCGCATTTGAATCATCTTCGTTTCGAAAGCAAGCAAAATGTCGAAAATCTTAAACATGCATCTGAAATGCCAATGACTAGCCTATGTTCCTTTAAAATTTGGAGCAGGTCTGTCTATCCAACCCCGAGATTACGAATCTAGAGTGGGGGCGCCCTAAAACGCGAAATTTTTTAAACCGACAATAACTCAGCCGTGGATAGGCCTATTGTGTTAAAATTTTACACGCTGGTACCTTGTGGCTCCGCGGAAGCCTCGGAATTGTCAAAATCTATTTCCGGTCAAATTCAAGATGGCGGTTCGAGGCAGTAGTTGTTGATGCTTGCTGACATGAATTCAGTCAATACGCACGATTGTCGTGAATTAGAGGTGTCATGTTGCTGCTTACTGCGACTTAGGATAGCGGATGTTTTGGGGCGTCCCGAGCCGGCCTCTATAAGTGACAATACATCTTAACTGCTGCATTTTCTAGTTATTATTGTTAGGCTATCTCAACATCCTCTATATTACGTAAGCATGTCGCGCGACATTGCTGCATTCTCGTTAAATTGGTTATATGCGACCGTCATATAGCAAGACAAAATAATGTAATTAATCCGCTGGCTTTTGTTTAAGTTCGCGTTGATGAACTCGGACGCCTGGCTAGTTTTGTTTGCGCCATAAAAAAACTACTATACGGTTTATCTGGTAGTATTGATTGTTGACGGAAACATGTAACAACACAGCGTTACCGGTATCTTGGAATGCATGGTCATCCAGAGTCCGTCGTGTGTGGGCTCGTCGCGGCTGATCCATGGTGATGATGATGGTCCCCCAGTGTCTGAAGAACGCAGTCGACGAGTCAGTCTGTGTGCTCGCCTGCCCTGGCCGCCGCCATCATCTCTGAGTCGCCGCCGTCGCGAAGTTGACCGTCGTCGGCGTTCAACCACCAGCGAGTGCTCGCCGCTCTCCGTCATTCCGTCTTCCAAGCCTGACAAGTTTTGCCAGCTGACCCTGGGGGCCAGCGGAGCCGTCTTCGGACACGTGGAGAGCTGACGGTTAGCGCCAAGAACAGTGAACGCCGCGGCGAGGTAGCACGCAGTAAGAACAGTTAGCAGGACGTAGATGATTCTGACATGCACCCACAGACGATCATAGTTTATCTGCAGTGTGACCACGTCGACCACCGTGTCGTCTTGGCGTACCTTCGACTGCCGCTCTACGCCGGGAGCTTTCATCTTTGACAAATCCAAACTTTTCAGACTCACAGCAAACAGAGATAACTACAGCGTTGGCCTCTCGTCTAGAGTTTGTCTACGTCTATTTCCAACGAGAATCACCTATCCGACCATTCAGACGTCGTGGCATTTTCGACTCGTTCGTTCGTTAGTCACGCCATATTGAAATTTTTAGATGAACTGGTCCTGTACGACAACTCTTCTTCAACACTGTTCTGTCTCTCAAACATACGCCGTAGGATCTACAACGACGCTGCCACGTTCTTGCTGTCGCAGGTTGCAGCAAGGAGCAAGCATCAGCCATGGACCTCGCTGCTGCAGCTGATCGGCGCCTATTATACGTAGCCAGCAGCAGTGTGATATGGTGTTAGCGCGCACTGACTGCACTGCAGTCTCCGCGACAAGAGACTATGCGTCAGCTCGAATCCATTCTCGCAAGACTCGCATATGTTACATTTTACGTTATTACTCCGCGGCTCTCCTAGTACTTCTAGTAAAAGACGGAATCACGCTTCTATGCATTACCGGCTTGCAACGCACGAGCAGACGAAAGGTCATAGAGAGGGAGCAATATTATTCCATAACGGCACATGAGCAAATAGGCTAATGAGCCATTTAGTGCTGTACTGAAAAGAGTGATATTGTCATCCAGTTCATCTAAAGATTGTAAATTTAGCGTGATTGAAGGCATAAAATTGGCTAATTAGCTGAAATAAAATGTCAAATTATCAATAAAAATTTCCATTCATTTATTAAATTGATTGATATCAGACTGATGAAGTTAGATGTATTCAAGTATCTCAGAATGGGTTTAAATTCAAATAAATAAATTCGAAATTCATTGTTAAGTTTCTGAGTGTGTTGGCTAATGTTTCACAGTTTTGTTTCACAGATTGTTTTCATTCTTTGACATTTTAACAAAGTCACAAATCCGGTTCCAATTCCTGTAGACTATCGCTTTTAATGTACCTCTACAACAAGCGTGCTTTTTCACACGCTGGTCGCTCAGCTAGAAGCGCATTGCCTCCGAAGAGTCATAGAGCGTCTAACGGTCTAAAACTCAAAAAACTCACTATTTGCCTTGCGCGTATATTTTTGTTTTAATCAAAGTTCTGTTGATTCATAGAAACGCCAGTGTTCAGCTTGTCGTGTGGTCTAGACACTTTTATCGACATTTAATACTTCTATCGCCTTACAACAGTTCTACAATAAACGATGAAAATCTTCACATTTTTTCGTTAAAATATCAATCTTGTTTAACCTGTAGGCCTACCGCACACAAACAATAAGAATGTGCACAACTCATGACTGTGTTAGCCATTGAGGACAGTGATTATTCTTCAGTCCAATCCACTCTTTAGTTTTGTTCTTCGGACGCCTGTCTTCACAGCTGATTTCAACATTCAGCTGCAGCATCAACACCTCATATCAAATGCCAAGAGTTCTCCGGAGTCGATTGAGTAGTTTCTTAACGGCACATCAGCACATATTAGGCTATTCAGTGCCTTACAATGATGCAGAGAAAAAACAAATCGTACAGTTAACAAACATGATAAAAAAAAGTGAGGACAGAATCAAGGCTTTTCAGCTAAAACATAAATAACAAATAAGTTTGAAGTTTGCTGATAGTCTGGAGTCGGTTCTCATAGTCTATGTCCCAGTGGCACAGAACAGAGTAACAGACAAGACAGCGAAGTAGGTCTATATCATCGTTTTTGCAACTCCTAATATGTCTACCTCGATCAAGTAGCTGTGTGTGAAGAGATTCACGAGAATAACAAGTGGCCAAAATAATTTGGCGAAGGCCGCATCGAACCCATCTCCTCGCCGTGGGTGATCTAATACAATGTTTCTTGGGCCTCCAATAGTTTCCACTCCAAACAAGACGTCGATCCGTTCAACCGTTTTTGCACAGCCCACCCGCGTGATAGATTAACAGACACTAAGATCATCGATCACAATAGTCTGCATCTCATGTACTCGATGCGGCCTAATGACACCCGACGGACCGTCTGTCAGAAACATCTTGCTGGTAGGCCTAAATAATCGGGATTCGTGGAGCCCTCTGTGCCAGACTGAATTCTGAAACACTGCAATTAGTTAGCCTATCCGTACTGAGTGTTGTAAAGTCCGAACTCCACCTGTACGATTTGTTATACAACAAGCTGTACAACAAGTCCTCAACAAATCCAGAATGAATCGAAAGCCTACAGCAAATCCACATCTCTACACGTAGGTCTTTTCTTTTACGGCTCCACAACAAATCGTACAAGTGGAGTTTGGACGTAAGATCACATGTCGACAACTCCGGATGTCGTTCTCTCGTTGTTTGGTGTACTTCGTTATTAGTGAAAATAGGCATCGGTCGTCGCGGTCTGCTGGCCTGCAGGCCGCCAAGTGCGCTCTATTTCCGGTGTTTCATCGTCGACCGCCGTCCGTCACGCATACACTCTCACCACGCGCCACCGCACAGTACACATGCTGCTTAGCGCTGTCCAATACACTACAGCCAACCTTCAATTCTACCAGTTGTTCTTGTGTGGTAGTAGAGAATTACTTCATTTTCAATATGTCTTGGACGTACAACTTTCGTTTTAGGCCACATCGAATACACGAGATGCGGACTATTGTGCTCGATGATCCCGGCGTCTGTCAGTCTGTCACGCGGGCAGGCTGAATGGACCGACGTCCTGTCTGGGGTGGAGACTCCCAAGGACCCAAGAAACATTGTATGATGCGAGTCCCAATCTCCCCACGGCGAGGGGGGATTCGATGCGGCCGTCGCCAAATTACTTTCGCCCCTTGTTCTGTTTAAAATAGTGCTAATTGGCATGTTTTAACCATACTGTTAGGCTAGGTTACATTAAAGACACTGTCGTTCGTCATTGCCATCATTGCACAGGTTCTGATTTGAGTAGCGTTATCGCACAGTCATTAAGATAAACGTGCCTGCAGGGAGATCTGTCGATTTGTCAATGACATCAGTGTAGCCTATTTCGGACGACAAGCGAACTGCCAAGCCAACATCTAATTCGTCTCCCTTCTCCGTATGCATATGCAACAGTACCACATTGTCTCATTCGTGCCACTGAAGCTCAAGCTTCAAGGTCCCTAGTGATAACATTGCACTGTGGCTGCAGACTGCTAGACTAACATTCGGTCATCTGCATTCTCTGTTGCAAAACTAACCCTGTCAGAACACTAAGCCACGTTCACACAAACAAGTGTACGGGTACAAGAAAACTGGCTTGTGTGAACACGGCCTAAAAACTACCTCAGTTTGATGTAAAGCACAGTGCAGTTTAACCTTAGTATAATGCACGATGTAATACACAGAAACATTACGCGCAATGTGCAAAACGCTACATCTATTCACAATTCCACAGAGACTACGGTATTTACTAAATATTAAAAATTACATAGTACACATTCCACACTGTACATACATTCAAAAAACCAACACATATGCACATATTCATGCAGTACAATAACACATCACGAACACATTCCTATAAGTTCTCGTTCTTTCTTTATACACTACCAGACTATACAGTACAACTTGGCAGATAAAACCCAGATATTGAAATACTAAGAATGTTACAAATCACAGCAGCCAGGTGACTTGTCAATTACAAAATGAAATATAAATGAAATTCAAAATTGTAAAATTGTATTTGTTATGTCGTTTTATGCTAATCAAAATGAATTTAGAAAGCACACAGAAGACCTACATGTGTAAGGAATCGAACGTTTGTTGTTTATTTGCTGTTTCTTTTCATATTAATTTATTCAATGTTTATGCTTCTTTCTGACATAGCGATATTATTGAACTGTAATATTTTTGCAAACAGAAACACGTACAAGATGTAGACGTAGAGGAATTACGAGCGCAGGCCAATGCCTCTATGTCCGCATCACAAATACAAAACTAACAAAATACTAATGCATACATAACTGATTCTAACAATGTAAACGTCGGTTTCCGGTTCTATGAATTTCAGCTTTATAATCATACACAATATCTTGGTACTGCCAGAATTTATTAAGATGAGATTTAAATTTATTAACAGTAGTACAAAGTAAAATGAGCAGCCTTTTGGGGGGAAAAGACTAAATATTGTGGGTGGTAGTAAAATGCGAAATGCCGAAAATTGGCAAAGGGTAATTTTTATGCAGAATGATTCCACATTTTACCCACTGTCAATTTTCTGCATTCCGCATTTTGATGACATAACGGATGAGTGCGCTGTACTGTTTATAGTTTGACCAGTCTTTATGTTGTATGTTTTTTGTGTTATGCTTTTGACAACTTTCATATTATAGGTGCAAGTATTATGTTAATTAAAACTTTTACAGAGTCATAGTTTGCAAAATGTGTCTATTTTTGACATTGCAGACTAATGATGCTTGTTACATCTGCAATTATCTAACTCCCACGTTATGCATTTAAATTCGTGTATTAGGCTTAAGTGTTTATTTAGCTTATTTAAGGCTTTGTGACTGCATCTACATGACTGATGAAATAACACAAATTTTTACTTCAGTTTAGGCTGATTCTGTATCTATGCATACAAACACGTACAATGAACGATCTGAAAAGTAAAAATAATAGGGTACACACAAATGGCGTTCAATTTTCAGACTGGTGCATTCCGCATTTTACCCTTCATTCCACAGAAAAATTCTGCATATAACCCGTTGCCGATTTTCTGCATTCTTCATTTTACCATCGCCCCAATATTGTGGCAACTAACAACTGCAGTTGCAATATCCTAAAGAGTTTGTATAACATCAAACCATGATAACAAAATACATTTATCACTCACATTGTGCACTAACATGACATACCAAATATGATAGTCAAAATTTAAATAAGATTCAACTGTAAACACAAGATACAACACACAACATAAATAATAACCATATGTACAAAAAAACAGCTTGCATAAAGCAGCATACGAGTATTACCCTAGATATGATGGTGTACACTGCATACAGAATATCATCCATAAAATTGCTGTTCATGATGCAGCGATGTTCCATCTATTCAGTAAATCAACAATTATTTAATTCACAGCAGACTTTACTCACAGTAGTAGTATCCAATAGTCACAAAAGCAAATCACTCAACAACAAACTCGGTGGACAGAATATAATGTTGTAGATGAATATAATATGATTACTTCCAGCTTACTCCCAATCAAGCTGGTATGAGCCGTTGATGTGACAGGTCTCATCATCATGAGTGGGATTTGTTGCGGGTAAGAAGTGCAATAACACACATGAGAACAACAAGAGCACCATGGCTTCGACAGTTAATCAGCCAGACTGCAATATAAAATAAAAAATAAAAATGGAACAGACAAAAAAGACATCAATCAGTTGAGATCGGTGTCTCCGAGGATATAGAGATAAAACAAAATATTATGAACATCAAAGTCTGAAAAAGGACAATGTTATCAATATAACAAAAATGTTGTCATCAGTAACGAAACTGCATGTTATATATACAACTTCATGTTATATATACAACTTAATTCACACCAAAGTGCAGCAATGCAATTGTATACATGTACTGTAGAGAAAAAGGGAAAATATAAACTAAATAAACATACTAATCAACAGTGTTAAGTGTAGATTTTGCAAAGAAAATTGTCCGAGCTGTTATACGTGACGAGGAATTTCTCCTGACGGTTAAGCAACAACTCACTGGCAGTTTTGTACCAAAGTATAACTGACAGTCATTTATAATACTAATATTCGTCATTTTAAACAATTTCATAAACAAATGATTGAAACTAAAGTCCAACGACTTCATGTCAGATTTAGATAAATGCATAGATTCTAAACCAAACAATAACACAGGTATGCATTTCGAAAAAACAAGCTGGAAGGTTACTTCCTCGGGTACAGTGCGACCCACTTTCCCAAAAATGGCATTAAGTGAGCGAAAGAAGGATTTTTTGTGTTAATCTGTAGTACATCTAAAGTGTCATGTGACTGTACTAAATAAACACCTAAATAGCAAAGTTCTTTAACCCACGGTAATTGCTCTCCACTGCTGGTGGTTACGTTTTTTTGATGATGATGATTTTATTGGTATGGCAGCCAATTGGCTGGATTACAAACAAAGTACACTGTAAATTGCAAAAGAAGAAAAAATAATACAAAAATACCCAACTACAGTGTCAACTAGCTGAGATATATAGCCTAGACATAATGGTCCAAACAATAAGGTATCAAAGAATGTTAGGACAACCTACATCACAATGTGGGCCCACACGCAGACAACACGATTTCTTCACATTAACTGACATTCCTAACCAGCAGAGTTCTTGCTCACATTCATGCAACAGTTTCTGCAACATGCCCACTGATGGTGCAATGAGAATGATGTCATCGGCCTACATGATAAGCAGCGGTTTCTGACCAAAAGAAAAGCAATCAGGAAGATCATTAACATATATAGCCAATCTGTGAGCGACAGTATAGAACCTTGTCTAACACCAAAATATAATTTTTAAAACTTTGAAAATACAGACTTCCATTCTATGCAGGACCAGGAGTTTTGAAGCTATAGTACTACGGTATCAAGAAGCTGAGAGGGGATTAAGCCATTTCATTAGCTTGATAAATAATCCATAGTGATTAACTCTATTAAAAGCTTTTGAAAGATCAACGAAACATATGTTGGCTGTATAGCCACCTTCAGTAATGCGAGTGACTGCGTCGTGAAGGGTATGAATAGCACGACTGCATCCACTACCTTTTTTGAAACCAAACTGATTATCGGAGCTGTGAAAGAAGTACTGAAAACAATTATAAATGCATGACTCATATTACAACAACAAACATGTAAACAAAGTCACAAAGACCTGAGGTAAAATCAAGTTGAGCAACCATCAACTTAACAACAAATCTGTCAACACTCGATAATGACCTGTTAACTAATGCAAAAGCAAAGTGCAGAGACGTTCACAAAAGCAAACAATACACTACTAGGCTGACACACACATTAACTCAACCCAATATATACTGTACATATTGGACATTTCATCAGTTAAATAACGATCACAATGATACAATATAATTAATCAAGCTGAAAAGGGAAAAGTTCACAGTTTGTCATGGCATTATCTTGGCGAACACAGCGGCCTTTGTGACATATGCCAGGTGCAATATTGGTAACGACACCTTGCCAGTTGGACCCAACTCCACAGTCACGTGAACATCCTGGATATGACGAGGGATAAACACGAGTGGATGTGTGCACAAAATCATACCCATGCCCCTGAAGAATGACACACAACACCTGCATGTACTATCAACAGCTTGCCGCTTGTATTGTTTGTAACTGGCAGAGTCGAGTTGGTCACGATATGAATTACCGGGTAGGTAAAATAAATGGTAATCCCCAGAATGGCGGTCTCAAAATACGAAAATGCAAAAATATTATGTTATTTTGTTACGCTGTTATTTTGGTTAAAGCAGCCTATAGGTTTAAGGGTTAAGCTTTGTGTCAGGCCGTTGTATATTTAGATACAAAATTACATACACCACAGCAGTCCACTGGGTAGCAGGCAACTCGTCCCAAGTCATCTCGTTAGAATTCATTAGGGTTTACATGTAGGTGAGTGTTAGCACTAGGGTTAGCATAAGGATTAGGGTCAGGGCCAGGGTTAAGTTAACCTTGCAGACAAGTTGACTGTAAACCAGTCCACCAGATAATTTGGGACCACCGTTCTGAGGATTACCAAACAAACTACTGCAACTTTCTAACAGCTACAAACACCTTCCTTCTCAGGAAACAAGAGATACTGACAATGTGCAAGGAAGAGTACAAATCTCTATGTCTAGTGTAGGGATGTTAAAAGTCGAGAATTTTTTTCTCAATACCAGAAATTTTTTTCCCGGGACTCAACAAGAATTCTCGACCACGTGATGATGATGTCACACCCGTGACCCGGAATTACAGATAAGGCCTAGGCTACTCGTGAGGTCGTGGCAACGGTGAGCAGATTGAACATCAAACGCCACTATCCACTATGCACAGCTGCAACAGTGGGCCTTTGATGTGCATTGTATAGCTTTAAGCAAAGAACACACAAAGAACGTGAAACTTCGATTAGGGATGTTAAACGAACTTCAAATTTACTAACTTCGAAATTTATATTCGAATTCGGAATTTTAACCTTCGATATTTGTGTCAAATTTGCGCTAGAACATATGTGGGCATTGAAGTGTCTGCCAACGAGACGCGATGTCTTTGTTCTTTGCTGGCGGTTGACGCCCGCCACTTCACCAGCCGATTGCCGTGGCCTCCGTCGACGCTGTCGGTGT
>Ga0126335_1000844_pt1 | contig 15877 bp, 7 predicted proteins | sample OlaspJWI45metaG_FD_108409 | JGI IMG/M metagenome (GOLD analysis project Ga0126335, IMG submission 108409) | Marine gutless worms symbiont microbial communities from Oahu, Hawaii - Olavius sp. 1 OAHU.JWI-45 metaG | ecosystem: Host-associated > Annelida > Digestive system > Unclassified | place... | reverse complement strand
GTATGGCATAAAATGTAAGGTTTTTGCAGACGATATTAAAGTCTATATATCTGTACAGAATGTAAATTGCACAGTAAAACTGCAGACTGTACTTAACCTAATAAGTGACTGGGCCACCAACTGCCAGCTGAGCATTTCTATTACTTACTGCGGTGTTATAAAATCGTTTTTGGAGTTGTTGATGTAACACGTGATGATTTTTTTCAGTTGTGTTTTACATCCATCACACGCGGCCATGCATACAAGTTGTATAAACCCCGCTGTACCAATTCCAAAAGGAGTCTTTTTTGCATACAGAGTTATAAATGTTTGGAATGGTTTGCCATCGTCGACGAATTTTAGTAGTTTAAACGCATTTAAACGTGTAATGCTTAGTGTTTAACGCGCTTAGGCCTATATGTACACTAACTTTTAGCTATACATGCTATTATACCCTATCCATCGTATTTTAGTTAGTTTACTTACTGTTATAACTTCAGATAAAACCTGGTACAGTGTATGTGCACGCCACCGTAGGCTATTTTGTACGCATTGAGTTTTTCGTTTTTTTTGTAGTTTATTAGTTGGGCAGCTGTTAGTGCTGGTCGCAGCCTTGTTGTCCTGCTCGCAATTGAATAGCCTTATATGTGTATCTCTAGACATTTTGAGCAAATAAAATTGATTGATTGATTGATAATTGTGTCAATTGCGAACTTTCACGTGACTATTTTGTCGGAAAGTGCGATCACTGGAAGTCAGTTTCGTTGACCTAATTTTCATATTTTCACACCACCCCAGCAATGCAAACAAATACGGTATGTTGTGGGTGTCGGCAATGTCCATTCAGTTAATGTTCTCTAATCATAGCACCGCGCATGAAAAAAGTGATATAAGGGGGAAAATTTAAAATTACATGCAAATAACGGTCGATCATTTAAACAGCAGCAGCAGCAACAGCAGCTTGCTCGAGTGACGCAATCACGACGTTGAGATGAAACTGTCAAGAAACGTTTGGTTCGGTTCATGTCGCAGTTTAGCAAGCTCAGTCACGGGGTGCGGAGTTTAGTCAGCTGAGTGTACTACTGTATACGACTGAAGAGATAAGCGAAGCGATGGGGAGGACGCATGGCATGTTGACAGTCAGCTGTTATTTGCAGAGCTACAAATACGCCGATGCTCTGCCGCAACAGCTATCATTTCAGTCAACGTTCTTTCTTCACATACGTACTTAACTCCTAGCAGATGCTTACAGAATCGACGACCCTAATGCTGTCCCCCGTGTCGGGGCAGGCGTTCCAGTGCCCGTTGCCCTGGTCCTCCGAGAAACTCCTGCAGCAGTTTCTAGCTCAACAGATCCAGCCGGCAAAGAGTTCCACAGTCAACTGGACGTGCGTGGCGGTCCCTGACACCGCGGAGTCCAAGACAATTCCAGACAGTTCGTCGACGTCGACGACCGGTGAGGACCTGGTGGTCGTTCACGTCACCACGACGTCACGACGCTCGACTTCCCACCTGCGTCAGTCGACGCACATCCGCAGACCAATGAACGCGTTCATGGTCTGGGCCAAGGCCGAGCGAAAGCGTCTAGCTGAACTACACCCCGACGTGCACAACGCCGATCTCAGCAAATTACTCGGTAATTAACGACGCGCTTTGTAGTTTGTTGCTTCCTCGGCTACGTTTTGTGTTGTATTTTTCGCCACTTCTAGGCCACATTAAATACCTGAGATGCCAACTATTGCGATTGATGATCCCGGTCGTCTGTCTGTCTGTCTGTCACACGGGCAGGCTGTGCAAACACGGCTAAACGGAACGACATCCTTTTGGGGTTAAAACTCCTGGAACATTGTATTAGATGGGTGTTCTCATTCCCCAGGGCAAGGGGAGGGGGTTCGATGCGGCCTTTGCCAAACAAATTGTTTTGGCTATTTGTTGTCTTTAATGGAAGAGCTATGCAAAAACTCATTCTTTTGCTTGGGTTTTGACTCCGTCATACAGTCCAATGAATATCCAAACGACTTGTTTGACACTGTTCTCTTTGTTGTCGTTGAAATGTCGGACAAAGTTTCAACTTTGTAATTGCACTAAAACTTTCAAACTTGTCAGTGCATGAGGATAAGCTGCATACGCACAGCGCATAAGATAATAAAATTTACATTCCTTTGTTTCGGTCACGTCCGACTCGACAGACGCGTGAAGTTTGTATCAGTGTAAGCGGTCACTTAGATATAATCGATGTCGCAATGTGAGGCATAAATTATGCGTAGTAGGCTATGAACGCAGTATGAGAGAGCGATGTCAGTAGCTGATGAAAATAAAATAAAATAACATTACAAGCCGGCAGGCGACTTGGCTGGCGTCCTGCTGAGTCTAATACGCCGGTCAAGGATTAATAATATCCGTGATACCGTTTGAAAGAAAACATAATAGGGTAGGCAAGGTGACACGGTGGTACTCGTCTACAGCGTCAGCCAGTTAGTGACGGGCCAAGGTTTGCTGCGGCAAATTTCGGACAAATATACATACATGGGTAGATATATCTAGACAGAAAGACTGATAATAAGGGCTGCTTTATAGCAGCCCGCCAGCTAACAACATGTTCGCTTTGTGTGCAGGAACCAACTGGCGGAACTTGACGGTAGATGATCGACGCCCTTTCATCGAGGAAGCCGAGCGACTTCGTATCCAACACATGACCGACCACCCTGACTACAAATACAAACCGCGCAAACGTATACATCCCAAACGCACTGGCAGGGGAACACCCAGGAAGTCGTCGGCGGCGGCGACCAAGATGTTTTTACAGTTGACACAGCAGCAACAGCAGCAGCACAAACATCACAAGACCGACACTCAGCTTCCAGACACCCCGGACTCAACTCCGAGAAGTTCGCCTCAGTTGACGGGAACGTGCGGGGCTGACGGGGCGACTACGACGGACAGCGACACCGTTGCACCAGGGTTTGCCAGTCTGCCAACCCCGGAGAACTCGCCAGTCAGCCTCGCCGTCAGCGGTGGTGCCAATGTCTTCGATTTTTCCTCGGCGACGTCACTGTGGTCGGGGGTACTGCGGCACGCCGATGACGCGACAGCAGTTAGTGAACTGGCTTCCCAGTTACGACAGGCAGTCGACGCCGCAGCCTGCAACCCGACACTCCGCGATCTCGTCTGCGCTAGCGGTTCGCTTGTCCGCCCGTGCGCAGGTAACTCTCAACTAGACAACGACGCTGTTTCACCGAACTTTCATTTTTGTCACCCGACCACGATATCGGAGTACGATTATTCCAACATTTCTGCCTGCCGCCAGCTGGTTTTCTCGCTCCCGTTTCCGGACCAGTCGCTCGCCTACTCGACAGCGCTGCCACACTTGGCGGTCAACAGTTTCACAACGTATACGGAAGAACTGGGCGACGTCAACGGCGACGAGTTGGATCAGTATCTGAGTGGAATGTCGACAAGTGGCAGCAGCGACGACTTAGATTTTTTTGTCGAACCAGCAAACTGCACGACCTCATGCGTCGTATGTTCTACGTCTTCTGATCTCAAGTCCGTCTCCGTTCTCTCGGCGCCGCTCATTACCGTTAAAACGGAACCCAGCAGCCCACATCCCGAGCCTCTCCTTGAACTAGGTTATGCCGCTAACGTTAGGAACCACTACTCACTTCAAGCGTCCGTCGTCGACGAATTGGCGGCTGCACTTGACACTGGAGTAACAAACGTGGTGAACAGTGGTCTGCAAACGGGCGGTGGTCTTATGTGTTCATCAGTAGTCGATAGCATCGATACCTGTAACTCGTCCTCGTCTGTTTATGACCCATTGAGACCGAAATGCGCTGCTCTTCTGCCATCCAACAACTTGCTGCCGCCACTCGTCGCTACCTCCAATCGGATGTCGTCGCCGTTTGACGGCGCCGGTGGAACCTGTTTCCCGATATGGCCGTCCACCGTTGCGCTATTTTCGCCTTTTCCGACGTGGAGCAACACGGTGGTCGACAAAGCTGCGCTGTCAGTCACTGAAGACGCGTTTTCTCAGCAAGTTCAGCCAGTATTAACCGCCGTGAAGCAGGAACTTCCAGAAAACATGGAGTTTGCATGGAATACTGGTTACAACTTGACTGCCATGACTAGCTGCGACTTTGGCGACACTGTGTACCGTAATAAGAACTCGGATGTTGACGACTTCGACGGGACGGAACTGCTTGAGGTACTTGCAGACGTTCCAAGTGTATGACTGACCTTGACCTGCTGCTGTAGGTAGCTAAAAACGTGAAACATCGTCGTCAGATTGGTTTGACAATTAAATCGACGGCGCGGAGCTGGCGTCAGTAAATGTGCCAGTTTTGCGCCAGTTCAGTGACTCGCGACAATGCACGCTCAAGGTCCACGTTAATTTCGTTAAACTTTCTTCCAAATAACCGATATGTGCACTGTGTTATCTGACGTTGTGATTTCTACAAGCTGCAGAAACTTGTATTTTGATGACTATACGAATATTGTATTGTACGTTTTGGTTCTTGGGTCATGTGGATTTCTATAGTACGTGTATATATAGGCTAATATTGCAGCTCGTTCTGTTGTTGTACGTCAATAATTCTACAATACACAAGTGCTTTCTGGTACCTCGCAGACTGAGGATCGGCGTTATGAGAATAGTGAACTGTACGCGACTCGGGCGCTTTGACCGAATTAGGCTCAGCTTGTATATATCGCAATGTTGATCTCAGCGAAACTCTATACATGTAACATGTTTCAACTAATTTACTGCATATGTACGTACGTCCTGTTATTAATTACGTTTTCGTATAATATGGTGCTACGTAGGCTGTTAAAGTACTACAATTAGATCAGTTTCAGTTGAGTATTCTGACTACAGCTGTGGGCTACATGCATCTGGTTAGGTCGGTTCATTCATATACAAGGTGGCCCAATAAACTGCACATTTCCATTTTTGGGCCACCCTGTAGGCTGGCGCTGTGATTCAGAGAAGTGTCACGTTTTGCATAAAACACATAAAATCTCGAAAAAATTGCTGCACAGTATAATGCACACACTTTTAAGCCGTATCGAATGCACAACGTGCATAATGCGTGGCCTAGTGCGACTGACGATACCGTAGCGTGGTGTGTCAGTCTGTCACGCGGCTGCGCTGTGTAAAAACGGCAGAACGCATTGGGGTACTGTTCAGAGTGGAGACTCACGGTGACTCTATAGGCATGCTCTAGGCACATTGTATTAGATCGGGTCCCAATCCCCTACGGCGAGGGGAGGGAAGTGGGTGAGAAATTTGGCTTACTTAAAGTATGGGGACATTTCTCGCATGCGATGCGGCCTTGGCCAAATTACTTTGGCCCCTTGCTCATCCAGCTAGTCGCTTTTTACGACATTTGGCCAGGAAACGTAGCTGGTCTATTCTTACGGAGTCCACACGGTTCGTTAGGGTCAACATGGGCTTCCATTTATTGACGAATGCTGCTCATTGTTCGCTAACAATGCTCCCGAGGTGGCTACGTTTGTATACATCATTACTTGGCAACCATATTGGCATACTAGAGCGCTCAGTGGCGTAGTGGGCTAGCGTCGAACGCACGACTCGGTGAATCGTATTGAGCCGCGATTCAACTCCTGGCCACTACACTATCGGGTAGCAGCTGTGGGGCGTGACAGTTTGAACAGCTAACAACTGCGATATCCGCCATGTAACAGTCCGGGGCACTGACCGTACTGTTTATACTCGCCGCGGTGGTGTTTTAGCCAACTCAGCCTTCCATCCTTCCGAGATCGGTAAATGGGAACAACTTTTACGTTTAGTGAGGCTCTTCTGAACCGGGGGTGCGTGACTGCTTGTAGTCCCGTCAAGAACGCAGGCAACTGTTAAGTTAGCACGACGCGTCTTACTAAAACGTTTGATGTCAACCGGCGTATTTCTACATGCAGAAAAATATTGTTAGACTAAATTGCACAATCAACCGACCGTCTTTGAAGTTTTTAACTAGAAAATCCATGGCAAGCCCATTGTGTGTCTGCCGCCCTGGCCGTCACGGACACACTGGCAGACGGCACATGCTGTAGCTATAGTCTACGCGTCTTCCGCCTATAGGCGCACAGATGCATACAGTAGGCACAAAATAACTTCGGGCTAGGCGGTATAACATACCGTCACTGTAGTCGCGAACGTTTCATTGATCAATTCAGCGAGCACAGAACTGCAATTACCGCATGCTGTGTTAAATCCGTTGTACGCGACGAAACAGTCATATCGCAGTCAGTTATCAAGACATCTGCGACCTGTTAATGGAACAATGACTGCACGCGGTAAGACTATAGGCTTGAGTCCGTTTCCATTGACGATGATCGCGTATCTGCCAGCAATCGTGTACGTACGAAATTCGCTCGTTAGTTAGCCGTCAATGGCTCATTAGGTTCAGCGCAATTGTAAGCGTATTTTGCTGAGAAAACAGCTGAAATATATAACTATCGTTACTTTGTACTTCAAAGCCAAAATAAGGTTGTATCGTCAAGCCATTGATAAGTCAGAATCTGAGTTTAAAAAATATACAAATAGCTCTCAAGGTCAAAGATCAGTGTCAGATATCACCAAAATCCAGTCACTTCTGGCTTTTACAGTAAATTAATCTTAATTTTTGGCTAGTAGGCCTAATTTCTGACTTTTCGTGCGGACCGACGCATATGCAGACGGACAGACACCACTAAAAGCAATATCTGCTTTGCGAGCATCGCTTGCGCGCAGCTAATGATCGACTAGTGCCGTTATGTTAATAAGTTTTGGACAATTCACGGTCGAATGACAATGAAACTTTACCAAAAGTAGCACTGACTGATGTGTCTGTAGTGTAGGCCTTAGCTGTTAGTTGTCATCGTTGCGTAGCAACAGCCGACGTCGTGGGTGGGTTATTTACGACATCTAGACTTGGTACATACATACCTGTTCTCTTTCTACTCGACTTATGTTTTGTCTTAATAAGCTAGTTATTTGTTTTGATAGTTTCTGACTAATTTTTGCGTTCATGGATAAGTCTATTTTCCCTTTTTAATTGTTGGTTGTTGTTTGTTTGGTTGGAAGTTGGAACTTGAAAGTACCAGAGCAATTGATTAACTGGAAAGACCGTGTCGAAATGTGTTTGAGTGGGAAGTAAAACTGTACTTACTTACTTACTTATATATTTACGTATCGTAACTGTAACTGCCTGTGTAGCTGCTGATCGCATGAACAAATCAATACTGACAACATGGGCACATAACTGGGCTGTGGACCAAAACTATAATTATTAACAGAATAACTAAGAATCTTTAACAACAGCATAAAAGAGCAACTTATTTTGCACACTGTAATATAATGCATGCATCGAGGCAATTTTAGTTATAAGTTATGAAAACCTAATCATACATGTAGGCTACAACTGGAATCGAGAAAAGCCGAAATTAAAATATTTTGCAATTGTGATTCAAACTCAGAGGAATCTGTGTCTCTATGAATATTTCAACACAAAGGTGAATTTTGGATGCCGCCGCTTAATGGCGCAGTCTTGGCTTATGCCACTCTATCCGTGTTTTGCGAGCTATTAGACTAGTTTTTATCGTTCTTTCTTGCAAAGAGTCTGCAATCGACACAGGTAGTCATTGCTCTTTGCCTTCGTTGCTTAAAGTCGCCGGCAGTTAATGTTATCCCATGTAGTGGGGCCGTATACCAGCGGCTCAGTTGAATATTACAGGAGCAACAGCGTGATTGACTAAGTCGCCGCGTGTCAGCTGCAGCTTATTTGCAAATTGTAAGCTGTGTCTGATTACTGAACTGTAAAATATGTAAATGCGCAAGTGCTAGCATTTTCAGCAGGCGGTAGTTTAACAGTTGATTCCTCAACAGCAATAAGTCGCTCACTTAACTTTTTAAATTTAAGTCAACAATTACATAGTTTTCGAGTTCATTAAATTTTACTCTGGTCACTTTTATCGGACAAAGACATCAGCGCTATTTTAATAAGTAAAAACTAGTAACTCATTATGAATGCAATTAATTAATTAACCAACAGTTGCTTGAGGACTAGACCTAGACAAGTCAATGACAGATCGATAGAGATATCTGGACTAACCAGTTGGCAGATGTTAACTCTTTAAAAGCATAAAATGCATTACGAGCACAGTCAACACCAATAAGCTTATCATAACACCTGAATTTTACAGGTGTTTTAAAATCTCAAACCACTGCACCAAATAATAACATCTTAGACATAAAATAGCAAGTAATGTCTGAAGTTACGACCTTATGGCGCTATACAAATCTGTTTATTATTATTATTACACATTTTACTTTAAACGATATTTACAATTTGCCACAGGGTTGAGTTAAACAGACAATACAAGTTTAGGGAAAGAAAAAGCTAACTTCCTTACAGCAAGCCAGTAACATGCGAACTACAAAACAGTACGAGTGAAAGAAACACACTTCAAATACAGATGCCTTCCGAAGTAATTGAAATATACAGCAGAATAGTAACAATGCAAATTGCGATGCAAGAAAAAAAACAAAATTAACAGAAAAAGATAAAACACTCGTGAAAGTCACCTTCAGCATACGTGTATGTATTAACATCAGTAATTTTTGCGACAAAGTGTGGATCCACCTACATAGGCCTATAGAAGATGAAGAAGAAGAGCCCCACTGATTCAGAGAAGTCAGGAGAGGAGCTTATCCCTATTCTTCAACATTTAAGTCGACGTGGAATATTCACCCTATTAAGCCAGTACTGTTGACTCATACAGCCAGAACACTGGCAGTTCTAGACATAGGGCCTACTAGAACACGCCGTTTCTTCTCTAGTAGGGGACATGACCACCACTAGTACTCATTTTATGGTCCCACGGGAGGGTAGAAGGCTGAGTCGACCTAGTTGTCTGGTTACATAAATGGTTTACCCGCCCGAAAACGGTCACCCATCCAAGTACTAACTGGACGACGTTGATCCGACTAACGTTGCTAACTATCGTATTGCGTTACGCCGCCATCTACGCTGATAAACAGGGTTAATTAAACTAAGTTAATCGACATCTGCATTCTCCACGTATAGCCTAGCCGTGTCACATAGGCCTATACGACGTAGTGATCAGCCGGCGGCACTGGGCCGTATAACAGCACTCTGAGCTGTCGCAACTCGTCAGCAGGTGCGTTCGATCCACCTGGGCGCTGTCGGCCTTTTTGCTCTCATGCGCATTGTATGTACGTAACGTGTGTACTTGCTAACGACAACAGCATTTAGCAGACAGTATGTAGGACCTAAATAAGCAGGACGCCAATGAGTTTGTGGTTTACGTTCTTGGGGACACGTTCTACGTTATACACCATGAGTCTGTGAGCTAAGTTACTGATTTCAATTTGATATAGTCAAATTTAAACTGAGTAGGCCTATTTCAAAGCTAATAATTCATTTTATTTGTTGATAAACAATTCTCTAGGGTTAACGACAGGTGATCATTTTTATTGCTGAATTTCCAGAAGTTTTTTTCGTTACTATCTTCCTGTGTGTATACTTTATCCCGCGACCACCGCCTGGTGCCATCTAGCCACTGTCTTGAAGTGTCTTCTGGGTTTCTCTTGGTATGGTTTGCCAAGTCTGTGTATGACAGACAGTGCAAACAGTCAGTCAGGCTCCAGTGCTGTAACTGCAAGACCATAGACCCACACACTCCGTTTCCTGGCGAATGTCGTAAAAGGCGTCTAAATTAGGGCTTAGTGGCATCATTTTTTGCTTGTGTGTCTGTCTGGAGCAGTTGTTCGTGTTGTATATTTCGAGCTTTTGGTGCACGTGTTGTTTTGTTACACAATGTCGGTTGTCAGTGCTGGTGGAATCGATTGCCTAGAAAGACTCGTCTCTGAAATGGCCGAACAATTAGCTGAAGAGTGGAATGTAAAATCCAGCTTTTTCATTTTTCGGCAAATGATCGACAGAAATTCTGAACGCGCCCCGTAGTGAGTTGGAAGGTAGCGGACTGGCGGCTGCGCTGAACGTGTTCAAACTTGACCGGTATTCTGCTGCTGGTGTTGACGCACGGCTACGGCACGCTGTCGCTGTACGTATATAGCTGCCTCCGTCGCCATGTGAGCACAGACATTGAACTGCTGTCACGTATAGGCTGTAGTGTACGCAGTCGGTTGCATGCCGCGTTAGCCCGGTGTTCTTGATAACGGCACTGGCGGCTGGTGACTGGCTCTAAGATGTTGCGTTGATTGCGTTTTTATGTCGTCGACATACAAGTTGTGGCGGAAAAGCGCCTTCATAGTTGCCAGAAATTGGGTCTAAAACTCAGTTGATACTGTTGGTAAGTTAAATTAAAATTACTCGTTTTTGCGCCGACGTAAATTCAAAACTGGAATGTGACTATCGTAATTACAGGTGCAACAGAAATTGCACAGCGATAGACTTCACTGCCTTGTCTGCGTCTTTTTTTCGGCGTGATCTTGTGTTCCGCTAAGGAGATGGCAGTCGCAAATAAAAGTATCATATAGTTGCATTTGGTAAACTATTATAGGTGGGAAGAAAATTGTAGAGCGGCCACACAACGTCACAGGCTGGCGCAAAGTTAGCCGACAAGACAGACGTGAGCTGTACTTTGCACAAGACAAACCAGGTGAATTAAAGACACGTAAGAGTGATGTGACTTTTGGGGGTATTATTAGGCCGCCTGGAATGCGTGAAATGCGGACTATTGCAATCGATTATCTTGTAGCATGATGTGTGTCAGTAAGTCTGCTTCTGCACCCGGAAAAACGGCCGAGGTCCTGATGAGGTGGAGACTCTTGAGGGCTTAAGGCATATTGTTTTAGACGAGGATACTGATCCGTCGATCCACCTGAAGGGAGGAAGAAGCTGAATTTTGCCAGTTGGCTTTTCCAACTGATTCGCCAGGTGGCGCTGCATTCGATACGGCCTCCACCGATTTAATTTAACCACTCGTTGTTTTTATAAAGAAGAAGATAATGATGGTCGAGACATTTTATTTTTCTGTTTTAAAGTGTGTATCTGACAAGGTATACAGTGTCCAGTGGTGAAGTGCAATATCAACTGCAATCGATTCATTGACTGGTTGGCTAAATGACTGATATCGACAGTTGACCGCGAATGATTGGCGCTGAAATACCACTTGAGCCACCTGAGACATTGAACATTAATATCAGTAGAGTGAAGCCAAGATAGCTCAATAGTTGCTGATGCTGATGATCCCGTAGCGTGTGCGTCTGTCAATCTAACGTAGGCGACTGTTCGAACGGACCATTCTCGAGGGTTGACGACATGTGATCATTTTCTTTTGCTGAATTTCCAGAAGTTTTTGTCTGTTGCTATGTTCTTCAGTTGTTGCCTGTGTGTATAGTTCATCCCCCGACCACTGCCTGGTGCCATCTAGCCACTGTCTTGAAGTGTCTTCTGGGTTTCTTTTGATATGGTTTTCCAAGTCTGTATATGTCAGACAGCGCAAACAGTCAGGCTCCAGGGCTGTAACTGCAAGACTATGTCGGCAGATGGCGCCCCTTCGATGCGGCCATTACTGCATTACCGTAGCCACTTGTTCATATTTGCGTTCAACGGTGTAACGTGTACTGAGTGTAAAGGCTGTATCCATGGATAAAGTGCAGTATATATATTCATCTTTATTCACCATAAAGGTAGCACCAAAAACATATAGAAAATATTTACATAAACGAACAACTGTTGATATCGCAGCTAACCTCGGTCTGTAGTCATTCGACTCATAGCTCTCTAAATATACTCTTTGTCAGTGAGGCGTGAAGGTTAAAAAGCTAACAACTGCGATACCAGTCACTTACTGGTCCTCGACAGACTGTTTACTCACCGTTGTGGTGCCTACGCCAACTCAGCCTTTCATCCCTCCGGGGTCGGTAAATGAGGACCAGCTTCGGCTAGGAAGGCAAGTGCAGGTATGGTTCATTTCATTCGTGGATAGACGTGTGGGTGGCAGGCGAAACTGTGAAATCCCTCGACAACGCGTGCCATACCTAAGCGCTTCTAGGATTAGGTTGCCTCATACAGAAATGCTATATCAAGTGTCATCTACTTTTACCTCTTACTTTTTTCGTTGTAACTGCAGATGCTGTTGAGATAACCTCGAGCAGCAGTTAACGAAGATGTCGGTGAAGATGTCGGCGACAGCGGTATCACAGAGACTGGCACTTCGTCTACTACAGAATTGGACTGAACAGCACCCGACCGACACCAGTCAGACACCGACCACAGCCACGGCCGGGTCACAGCAGCCAGGAGTGATCGACGATTCACTGACCAGCCTCACATGGCTACAGAACCTCAACGTCATGAAGCTGGCACCCGGCTCCTCCAACGGCACTTCCGGTCGTCGCACGCCGACTTCCGGTTCCGGTGGTCAAGTGACCGGAAATCGGCCTACAGGTGCCGTGCAGCCAATACAGCAGCAGGAGAAGTCTGTGGCGACGCATCACGCTTATGTCGATCCTAACGCTATCCTTGACATGACGGGAGCAGGATCCAGTGCCACTGCCGGCGGTGGCGGTCGGGGGAGCGTCAGAGTGAAAACCGAGCCGGGCTCCCCGCCGTCCAGCAGTCCGCCACTACCGCGCCTGTCGCCCCCTCCACCGCCCGGCGATGGCGGCGACACGTCCCCGCCACTCCCGTCTCTACAACGGAGTGACTGCGGCGCTCAGGGGTCGTCAGCAAAGCCGTCGCACTCGTATGCAACGCTCATCTGTATGGCGATGAATGACTCGCCGGACCAGCGCGTGACGCTGAGTAACATCTACAGCTGGATACTCGACAACTTCCCGTACTTCCGTACTGCTGATCCAAGCTGGCAGGTTTGTTCATTCACGTCTCTTGTTGACATTTATCAAACTGTTTTATTTTTTAATTAATTATGTACATATATTACTGTAGTTATGTATGTTTGGCAGACATACTTCCTTACTTGTTATTTGCCAGTACAGTGGTCTCGGTGGTAAAATGTGCTACACGAAGAAAATTCAGCAATATTTAGCTCAAATTGTACACGTTGTCTTTCAAACTGTCGCACTATTGGCGGCGTGCTATGATGGTTAGAAGCGCGGGTCTGATCAATGAAGTTAATCAACATCGGGCCCGGTTAGTACTTGGATGGGTGACCGTCTTCGGACTTGTAAACCATCTAGGTATGTAACCAGCCATCTAGGTCGACTCAGCCTTCCATCCCTCCGTGAGACGGTAAAATGAGGACCAGCTTCAGCTGGGAAGGCAAAGGTGCGGTTCATACCGTTCGCGGATAAACGCGTGGGTGGCAGGTAAGACTGTGAGATCCCTTACAACGCGTGCCATACCTCAGCGCTCCTGTGATGAGGTTGCCTCATAAAGAGGCATTATAACAAGTATATCCCTTACCTTTAGCTGTTGCCTTGGCTATTAACTCACGCTGTATGTATAATGTATTCCTAACAAGATTCTATTTGGAGCATGGCAAACCTGCAGCTTATCAAACTCTATCTGCCTGTTTCCTGCTTGAGTAGGGAACTTGGTGTTGATATTATCACACCGTCGTTTGCCGCAGCTGTGGGTGACGTTTCTTGTTTAATCCAGCGTCGTCAAGTATCTGGACTATGTCATAGCTATTACTTATGTCCTGTACGCAGTCGTGGCCCAGTGAAACCTAACTGAAGCAATTCTTCGCATGCAACAGAGCGGTTGACCAGTGCGTGCTTGCCGTATGTTATTTGAACGTATGCCTAGAAGACGAATCAATATTATTGATCGGCTACTTGGGGCTATAGGCACAAATGTTATGGCAAAATACTGGGCATTGGGCTCTATCATGTTGGAAGGCATATTGCCTCCAGACTCTTGGAAACTTAAGGAACTGCATTTATAGCTCCAGACATTTTGCTGTGATAAAGTGGCTTGAAAATACGCTCATCTTGCTGTATTTGACTTTGAAATCAAGCGTAACCGACGCAATCGTAATTTGAGTTCTGGGTTCTGGCAGCGTTACAGAATCAAGCTGCTTAACGATGCATAAACTGGCACTACCGTCTGGCAATACTTTCTCTCTCTCTCTCTACCGTCTGTATTGGTCATCCGTTAATTTCCCTGCAGTCATTTGGCATTAGTTCACAGTAATCTTATATTCCTGCCAACTGCTCATCACCAGACCAACTAAAGCAATCAACTAGTCATTAAAATTTACTCGATGACACAAGAGAAAGAAGCGCGCGACACTATTAGGCCTAAATAGTCAATCGATCACTTGTTTCGAGAGCCAGTAACATTCTAAGCTTGTCCACTTTCTAACTTCTAGCTTCTCTTACACAGAAGGACGGAAAGAAAACACGTGTCAAAACAGGTTCAAAAGGCAACTGCACTGAAAGGAACTTTCGTGTACAACAGACATCGTCCAGATATTTGGCAACATAATAGGCCTACAGTCACAGCAGGTAAACAATGTCAGCTTCTGTTGAATAGTTTGAATAATTTCAGACAATATCGAACAACTTCTAGACAAAACGAAATCATGCAACAAACATAATTTTGCTGTGTGTTGGTTGTTGTGACGCAGAATTCGATTCGTCACATCTTATCTCTGAACAAGTGCTTTCAACGCATCCAGCGTGAGAAGTCGGACCCGGGCAAGGGAAGTTACTGGACCATCGATCCGGACTTTCAGTCGATTGTCGACCGTGACTTCTTCCGTAAGCGACCGGCGACGGCAACGGCATCAGGAGGCGGTCAGACGACGAAGAAGATGTGTCGCCGGTCCACCCTGTCTGAAGGACAGCAGGCCAGCTCGTCCACAACCTCGGCCACTCGACGAGACAGCGCTGCCGCCACTGAGGATAAATTCCTGAGCCATCTGAGCGGTGATGATGACAATGACACCCTGAAGGACGGCCTGTTTCTGGACATGAGTTGGTCGACGATCCTCGGTCGAAGCCTCAGCTGTCCGTCTGGCCAGTCCCTCGAGCTTCCTCAGCCCACTGCCGACTCGCGGCCGCAGCGCGACAACGGTGAAAGCAGCGCGTCCGACATTCGACCAGTTGCCGACAATGATGCAGAGCTGGCTGAGCTGATACGCGCTTGCACTAGCGGCGATCCCGGCATACTGGACGACATCGGGGAATTCGCACTTGACGTGCCTGATGGCGATTCACTCGATCTCACAATCCACGGTATTGGTCTTCGTCCACCTGACTGGTGGTCCTCGCCCAATAGCAGTTTCCACTCCGGGTCTGAGTTTACCTCCAGTAGCGGCATCGAGGCGGCGGTTCAACGGCAGGCGCTCAACACCCCATCACCCGGTCCAGACGAGCAGGAGGTCTGCGGCGGTCAGCAGCAGCAGCAGCCACATCCATGGGCTGAGAATACAGGCTCAGTGACCATGTCATCTCTTGACTCTTCTCTGGTGACGCTTGGTCTGCTACTTGACGGTCCACAGACGCCGTTTGACTCTGATCTGACGTCGCCGACAACTTCTGACTGGCGTGACCATGACGCTTGACTTCTGCACTAACATGTCATCTGCTGACTGGACCACCAAATACCACTGCTCAGGGCTGGATTTAAGAACCGGCAAGCTCGGCATTTGCCCAGGTTGGGCACTTACTCACAGGCCTCTATAGTATACTCCGCAAATTTCAGTTAAAATTGTCAAGAGAAACATATGTGGATGTGCTATTCTATTTTATTGGGGCAGTCTCCGTCTTGTTAATTTTTGGTATTTTAAAGAATGTCTTGGCTTCACTGCTAGAGGTTATCTCCGTTTGTCTGAAGCCGGCACCACCACCGACTATTGCCGAAGAGTTTCAATGTCAGCACCAGCGTGCTATCGACAACAAATGATCGCTACTTTTAGGCTGGGCGTTTGACAGTTTGTCACT
>Ga0126335_1000843_pt1 | contig 15888 bp, 12 predicted proteins | sample OlaspJWI45metaG_FD_108409 | JGI IMG/M metagenome (GOLD analysis project Ga0126335, IMG submission 108409) | Marine gutless worms symbiont microbial communities from Oahu, Hawaii - Olavius sp. 1 OAHU.JWI-45 metaG | ecosystem: Host-associated > Annelida > Digestive system > Unclassified | place... | reverse complement strand
TATTGTGTATATATATATATATATATATATATATATATATAGTAAAGTTAGTAAAGTCCTTTCCGAGCCACGTGGCCCACTCAGCAGCGCTGATCTCTGTTTCAATAGCGCTCAGCCAGACACCAGCTTACACTGCGAGACCACGTATCTAGGCCTACAGGGCTAATGCATCGCGCGGTCTGTCTGTGTACTCTGCGGCCGTTAGGCTTGTGTCATATTATACTGGTTGGTGACAGAGGCACATACATGTAAATAACTTACCCAAAGTTACTACGCCGCGCCACCCCGCCGAGACTTGAACCCGTGACAAGCCACCACGCCACTTCATAAAAATGTGAAATAATCTAATATTACAGAGTAGATACGGAAAGATCTGATGAGTTGTGGTTATTATAGGTGCATTACCGGTGGCTGACTGGAACCTACGGAACTCCCGGTGAGTACATTCTTAGAGTTGCAAGTGAAGAAAACGTCGGATTAATTCTGATTGGACCTCGCGGACTCGGTAAAATCCGGAAAGCGTTTTTGGGTAGCGTCAGCGACTATGTGCTCAACAAATCCCCGGTACCGGTCCTGCTACACAAGAGCTGATACGTGTCCGTCATAGACTTGGCAGCAGCACTGCAGTAACATCGGCAACGTGTTGTCATGTGATGTGATCACTTAGAAATACCGCTTCTGTGGAGATATGGTTTATGCGTCTGGTGTCTAAACGAAATTTGTTTTTCAAGCGAAAACTAAGATTATAGATAACGCCGTAGTTAAATTACTGTTGACGGTCACCTAGCGGCAATCTGATATGGTGCAATAGCCTGTCTCTAATAACTTACGCAACATATATTGAAATTACAATGCAGTTGAAAACGCCTCACCGTCCAGATGTGCTGCGAAAAGAGCATTTTGTTGTGCAACAAGCACGTGTTGTAGCTAGAGCTGTTGCTATGTGAATGTAACGCAATAATTTACCCTTGATTTCTTGCCCTTTTGTCGTCTGAGCTACATGTTCCATGAAAGATTCATGCCGATCGAATTAACTGTTATGATGCAGATTTATCGGTTTGTTTTTGTTCGATTCATTGTTCAATGTGACGCTATGAGTTTTTACTGAATAGTAAAATTATGAACAATAAAAAGTAGTTGAATGACGGTCTGGTGCTTGGGCTGCTGGTATGCTTTGCTCTGCAGCGCTCCATGGCTACCAACCTGCTGACGGACGGATGAACTAATAAACGGACTTACACACACATTAACATACTGTATTGTTGTCCGCAATAACGTAATGCATAGTCTAATATAGTTCTCTTTGTGGCTTTGTCCGTCTGTCTGTTTGTTCGCTTATAACTCGAAAACGAGTAAACGATCGCCTCCACATTTTCAGGGCAGCTATAGGGCTCCGAGGGGTGATTTTAAGTGCAAAAAAATTCGAGGGTCGTGATTAGGAGGCTAGAAAATTGGTATTGTTTATTTCTCGCGGCAGCGTCTGGTGACTCGTGGTCGGTACTGGGCAGGCCTAGCCTAAGCCTATGGGCAGCACTAGCTACAGGTGGTCCTCGTCGCTGGCGGCGCGATACACTGCGGTGCCGTCAGAGAACAGCGTGCATTCTTCGACGAGGGAGCAGGGTAGTGGGGCGGGCCTAATGCCCGCCTGGATGGGCACATGCGCTAGTTATCTGTTTCTACAGCGTAAATATGCGTTGCACCGGTAGCGTACAGTGTCATCGCCGTAGTACTGTATTGCAGCAAACAGCGACATGCTATGATAGCGCTATGCTGCTATAGCGCATATGGAGTGGACATGCGACCGTGACTGATGTGTACCTGTAGACAGTAGGCCTACAGTGCAAGGGTTTTGCTTCGTTGAGCCTGTACATTCACCGCCGCTGAACTGAGGCACAAGCGACGCCCAGCAGTAAATGCTATAGTCACAAGCAAGTAATTGTGTCAAAGCTTAACATAAACAAGCTTAACAACAGACTTTACATGCACACTGATGGCGCTGTCTTGGTTGATCTTTCTCACTTTGCAACTGTAAAGCAAAGCAAAAAACGTTTAGACGAAGGCGCGGGGCGTAGCCTCTATGCCCTTCAAATTAGACAGAACATATTTTGTACAAATTGTGCATTATTTATCTAAATTATTAATGAGACTTCTATTTCCTATTCCGTTTAATTCAGCCTTGTAGTTATAAAAAAGATCTTGATTGCCCAGAACGTGTCTAGCTTATTCTTAAATGAGTCAGTAGTACTAGCAGAGATGACCGATTCTGGCAAACTGTTCCAAGTATTTATTATTCGTGTACAGAAGAAATATTTCCTTAAATCATAATGACATCTATGGTTGACTAGCTTTAAATTATGCCCCCTGGTTCTACAATCTTGATGTTTTTCAAAACTGAAAGTAACATTAGTGTTATATTTGCCTGTTAATGTTTTAAAAACTTTAATCATATCACCTCTTGAACGTCTGCATTTCAATGTTGGCAATTTCAATCGCAGAAGCCTTTCTTTATACGTTAAATGTTTAACAGCTAAGACCAACTTAGTTGCTCTCATCTGGACCTTTTCTAGATCTTTTATTAGACCTTGTCTATATGGATTCCATACTGAGTTAGCATATTCCCAATGACATCTAGCTAAACTTTTATATAGAGTAACAAATGCCTCCTCTGTTAAATACATAAAATTTCTCTTAATCACACGCAGCATGGAGTATGTTCTGTTTATTTTCTCTTTACAGTGAGAAACAAAACTTAATTTTGAGTCAAATACCACACCCAGGTCTTTTATTACATCGCCACTTTCCAGAGAAGTAGATGAAAGATAATATTTGTACTCATAATTAACATCTCTTCCATAAAAAACTATCTTACATTTATTTGTATTTAACCTTAACAACCACCTGTCTGACCATTCTTGAAAAGTATTCAAACCCTTTTGGAGTACCTGATGGTCATCGTCAGTAATTACATGCTTATATAGCTTAGCGTCGTCTGCAAAAAGATAAAGCTTACCAATGTCCAATATGTGCATGAATTTGAAATAACTGTTACCCACTAGCATTATCAATTATTATTATGGTTTGCATAAACTTACGTGTGTACAAATTAACGTTCGACAGCAGTTTACCTTTATTCGTGATTTCAATAGCTGAATTATTCTTCTACGTAGGCTTCTATGAAAACGTAACCATGCCTCAACCTATATACAAACCTGATATGCAAAAGTAGCAAAGGTTACAGGTCAAATTCAAGTTCAATTTAATCAATTTAAAAATCTCTGAGAATAAGCAAGGTGAGATTGAGAAAGAAACGACCATAGGAAAAACACAAATGAAAGCCGGGTGAGAGAAATGGCGTGTAATTTAATACAACACATACACGCGGTGTGGTATCTGCCTTCGGCAAAAAGCGAGTCTTGTTTGCAACGAGCGTGCATCGAAGCCGCGAATGAAAACCGGCGTATAAACTCGGTGTGTCGTCTGTGATTGCATGCGATTCAACAAGACAGTATAGGCCTACAGGATTTATAGCTGCACGTTAGTAAGCTGGCAACAATGTCCATGTCCAATGTCCGGTAGGTACTCTGTAGTGATTAACAGCTAGATACAATATTTCATCGGATGAATTCGCCATCGGCCAGTCAGTCTGAGCTTTGACGGCAAACGGATAAAAGCAAGAAAAGTGGAGTTCTGAGAGTTTAAGATCGTAGTAAAGCTGGCGAAGATGGCGACAGCAGCTGCAACGGGCCCGCCGTCATCAAGACATTACGAGTATGCGAGCAGTATCAGCACCAGCAGCAGGAGCTTCAGCAACAGCGTCGGTCGACGACTTGGCGAGTCAACGGCGATGCGTCGAGCTCGCTTGGCGGCAGGAGACGTGACGGCGCTGCCGGAGGTCGGCGAGAGAACCATCTACGTCACTGACGAAGGACTCATTGTGAGTAGCATATGCAACTGACACTGACCATGCATGTATCAGATAATAAACTAGCTCGATTTTCTGACAGATTGACGCTAACTTCAGATAGTATTATGTAATCTAAATCCAGAAATTATCTCGCACAAAATCAAATAATAATGCTGGCTTTCGCAACTACTCTACCTATCATTGTCCAGATGTAGAGAACAACGGTATATTCCATGGTAGCGCCAGTATGCTAATAAAAAAACGACATCGCGCACAGGGTCATAAAGCTTACCACCTCTTTGCAAGCTGTCGCTGTGCGCACCACTTATTTTAAAACCATCACATTTTGTTCACTATATCTTCCTCCATCGTCTAAATGGAGCAAAGCGATCTGATAACGCAGTGTAATCTTTCCCTTCTCAATAATGACTCTGCTACCTACTTACACCCAGGCACTGCTTCTCAGTCTGCCATAGATCTTAGTATCTGTGATCTTTCGCTTTACTTGGATTTTTCGTGGAAGGTTTACCTTGATCTCTGTGGCAGCAACCACTGCCCAATAATTCATTCTCACAAAGCTACTCCATTAATGGCAAACAGCACGTGGAAGCTTCGCAAAGCAGACTGGGACGCCGTTACTGACTAGGCTACTTCTGAGTTAAATGTCGACTCCATACTTGATGCAGCCGACCCAGTCGGTAACATCATCGACATCTTAATCGGCATAGCAAACAGCACCATCCCAAAAAGCAAATCCAGGCTTGTTAAAAAAATAATACCATCTGGTTTGAAGATGATTGCAAGGAAGCCATTAAATGTCGCAGAAAAGCACACAAAATGTTAAAATCCATTCAACACTTGCAAACATAGAAAACTACAAAATCACCAGGGGTAAGGCCAGACGTACTATAAAAGCCGAAAGGAGAATCCTGTCGCACATCTGTCTTGCGCATAAACAATAGAACATCTAGAAAGAAGATCTGGGCCATGGTACACAAAATATTAGGAAAACAGTCAAAATCAAAAATTTACCACTTGCGCTCAAGTAACGGAGAAATTACCGATATCTTCAATAATGTTGATGTATTTAGAGCAATAACAAATAATACCTAAGTTTATTCGCATAAAATGCAGTACAGTGTAAAACAGAACAGAATACAAAAGACTAGACTACAAATACAAGTTAAGAATCTCCATGAACTAACTTACTAAATGTACTGATAACACACTTTTTAAGTTCTACAACAGAGAATACACCAATTATGCAATTAAAAGCACTGGAGAGTTCATGGCATTCCTGTGACCATTTAAACACAGAAAAACACGTACGAACCACCAAATTGTCCAATTTACACAATGCTCGTAGAAAAGTAAGTTTTCGTTTCACATAGGCCTATACATGATAAAAAATCCAGTCGACCACAGTAGAACTGCAAGGCCTTAACCGACTCCTAACTATTGTAATAAAAATCCTCCTATATGCATTGTTCCAGTACACACTTAGCTGATGTATTATGTGGCTGCTAAAATTCAGAGCTTCTCAATTATAAATAATCAAAAGAAAACAATAACTCTCAACGAGGAGTAATTTTGTGACCTCGGAGGCATATTTGGTATGTGAACACATAGAGTTGGCAGCCGTAAAACTTACACAGAGTATTAGTTACATCTACAGTTAAAGTTTTACCAGCTTTAAAAGACAAGACACGATACTTCAGACTCTCACTCCATGCGATCACATCAGAACCTAGACATAAATTAATGAAATCGTCCACGTAGAAAGAGCACTCGACACCAGGAGAGATAGTTTTAACAACAGAGTATAGATATTAGCCAACTTGAAATTGTCTGTTTGGAGAAATTCTTGGATAAAGGTGGGGAGGCTGCCTCGTTAACCTGCAGGGTGTAAGTCTTTTATGTACTTGACATATAAGACTTAACGGAGGCCCATATCTCTGAGTCATGCGAGCAGGATATGGGTGTCTCCAGGGCAGTATTCTCTCAGTCAAACTCTCTGGCAGTCTGGCTTAAAAATCAACTTTATCTAAAAACGATGCTCTTTCTGCGTGGACGATTTTCTGATCTGTTATTGCTCTAAACACATCAACATCATTGAAAGACACATTCAGCAGTGTCTCAACAAACTGTCTGATTGAGCTGACACTAACGGTTTCTAATTCTCTCCATCCAAAACCGTATGTGTACATGTACATTTCTGTCGGCTTCACAAGCTTTATCAGGATCCTGTCTTCACTCTCAATAGGGCATCCATACCTGGCACTGAACCTTTTGCGGGTCGTTGCCCACACTACGTGGGGAGCAGACCAGCATACTCTTACTCACCTCTACGAATCTCTCATTGGATCAAAGTTAGATTATGTAATCATTAATAGACTAAAAATTGGTCACTCCCGCTTGAAGCATTCTTACTTACTCGCCGATGAAGACCAGCCAACATGCACTTCTTATGATGTTCCGCTCACTGCGAAGCACATACTTGTGACCTTCAGGACATCCGCCAGAAACGCTTCATCCGCTCTTTCTTGTAATACTTTTTCGAAAATGTTGACAATTAAAACATAATTTATTTTATTAAGGATACTCATTTTTATCACCAACTGTAGCATTTGTTATCCACATTTTACATCCACATTTTCCCCTAGTTCTACCAACCTTATTTTTGGTGTTAATCATTTCATCCTAAATTTACACTTATTATCAGTAAACTTGTTATTTGTTATTCATATTTTATTCTAGCTGAAAAGCCTTGATTCTATCCTTACTTTTTATCATGTTTGTTAACTGTACAATTTGTTTTTCTCTCTGCATCACTGCAAGGCATCGAATAGTCTAATATGTGCTGATGTGCCGTTAAGAAACTACTCACTCACTCGCTAATGTTTGCTGTCAAATTCAATCAGCTGCAAATATGCAATAGTAATTTACAACTAACAATCTTACACAAAGATACAAAATAAGCCATTATATAGACCTTATACACAGACTAATATAGCCGCCATGTGGGCTTTTGTCCGGGTGGGCGAATGTCCTAGTGGGCACATGTCCTTCAATAGTACCAGTATACGTACCGTGCTACATTGGCTGCGTCGTCAACTAACTGCAGACTACTATAATTTAGGCCTATCTTCCTGGCCTGTAAGCGCATTCCTTCTCAGACAGATACTAGTACATTACACAGCTACTTTGTAACATCATCCTATTGTCCTGAACCAATTGTTCACTTACCTCATGAAAGGGACTGATGTTGATTAACTTCGTTGATCGAGACCAACGCGCCGACCACTACGCCACGCAGCCAGTTGCTTCACTGACAGACGAATTTGTCGCTATTGTAGGATACTGGAGAGTTCGACAACATGAGTCGCTTTGGACTGCTTCCGGTAATCATGTCAGCGTACGACTCTCTCTAGTGTTTGACAGATGGTTTAAGACTGTTGTTCTCTACCTAAAGTCGTTTTGTGTTATAACTCTAAATTACATAGGAGGCTTACTTTATATTTCATTTCAACACTACGTACTGTGTTCAGGTATTTTTCTGAGTAACAGTCGAGTATCATCAAGCAGACTTGTCGTTTTATTGTGTGACGTAATCACACTGTATCGTTCATAATACAATATGCTTTATAGCAGGCCCTTAGGCCTAGATAAGTGCACTCATTTTGGCACAAAATCACGACGGCTGTCTATTGACTACATAAGCCAGCAATTAATGCTGTTGGCCTGGCAGGATGAGCAGCAGGAGCTGTCAGAAGTGTTCAAAGTGCGCATTGGGATGGCAACGTCCGACCATGAACAGTATGATCGTCTAGCGAACGAGATCGACTTCTCCATGTCAGACGCCAGTCATCGGCGTGACGACGACTCGACGCGACGCCCTAATCGCATGGAGAACTTCGCAGCGCGTCACTTCCAGCCCAACAGTCAGCCAGTTCAGTTCACTACCGAGCGACTTCGACGGCCACTGCTCGCCAAGAACACTGCCACTGAACGCCGGGCATGTCATCTTCCTCATAACGAATTATCGATGCATTAGCTGTTTTTATTCAATTTTGTGCAATAAACTCTTGCAATTTGACAAGTAGTTCTTTAAATACTTGGAGAATGTATTGAGACTCGTATTGTGAATGCAGCTGTGGCAGTATTTTCACTCGGTTGTTTGTTGACTGTTTTACCTGTTATTTATGAGATGACTAATGTATTATTTTATATTTTACCAGACTCTGCGTTTCTTCAATCGTGATATATCTCGGTCTGTCTGCCAGGTGGCCTTCTCTCTGCAGTTTACTCCCTTTCCGGCAGCTTACTAGACTTGGTTTACGTTTGCTAGTGCTGAGCATACTGTACACCTATAGAATTTGTTTTCATTCCTATTAATCTTATCTGTGCATGTATTTACTGCTATGCAGGCTTCGCTGGCAATTTGGGTGGCGGTACTTCGGTTTGTGGATGGAGTCTCGGCTCGCAAATCTTCAGGCACGTCCAAGGTTGGTAGCACATGGCATATGTGTTTTAATGTAGTATATATTAAATCAAAGCAATAAACAGCATTGGCATAATAGTAAGTTTCTATTAGTATTTTACTTGACAAACTCCGGTCGCCTCTATCAGAATGAAGTGCGGAAAGAAACATGCTTTATTGTTTACTGATATAGGCCTACAGAAAAAAATCAGATGTTTCGTCTCCACTCGCTATGAGGCAAGGCTACCCAGGGTTGTCCGAAATTAAAACGCTTACTGTGCAATGTGCAGACTACGGAGGCGCCAATAATCTCGCAAGTCTGGGACTTGTTGGAAGAACACGACGATCAACGTTCTCAGCAGCCAGACAGACTTGGCCGCTCCACGAGCGCTCCAGCAGACGGAGTGACGTCTTCGGAGGATATGAACGGCGGCGGTAAGCGTCTGTCACTCAAGAAACTGTTCAAACCTCGTTCATCAAAAGCATCAAGTCGTCAGAATACAGAACAGGCAGCTTCGTCAACGTCGGAAGATGATTCGCCGCTACTATCCAGTCACGTTGTCTCCGGAATTCCGTCGACAGAGATCGAGCTAGCCAACTACATCGTCGCACACGGCATTCTCAAAAAGCAACTTCGGTCATTGTCATCTCTTCTAGTGAAGAAATGTTTTATTTTAAGATTGAAATCATTAGTTTCCACTGGTAATGATTGCCACACGAGCGTGATTCGTACAATCATTAGGCCTATTATGCGATACTTGATAGTAAAACGCTGCGAATAGAACTACGTCGAGATGGTGCGTTATCATGGGTGATTGGTCAATAAATAAGGCTGGGCCACGTGTAACTGAAGCAATTTCGTTTACCGAAATTAGAAATAAAACGAATATACAACTTCTCAGTGCAGACTAAACAATGCAGATGGTGTTGCGTGTGTGTGCGCTGTACAGCGACGAGATTTACTGTCAATTATGCTGCATTGTCACCAATAACCCGTCTGTCGACAGTCGTCACCGAGGCTGGATGCTACAGCTTCTCTGTGCCGGCTGCTTTCTGCCGTCCATCGAGGTCTGCTAGCTAAGTTCGTCGCAGGAATGTGTTATATTTTTTTTAATTAATGTCTTCCGACTTACAGCTTTCAGCCACTAAAAGTTCGAAAAGTTACCGACATCTCATAAACTCATGTGTTCAATTACAGTGAATTATACTTGGTAAAAGGCGGAGTGTATGCTAGTAATTTGTAAGTACGGATTGTGCAAGAAATGGAATTTGGCATATATCAATTGTTAAGGAAATTACAAGAATGTGAATTTGAAGGTAAAGTATAATTTTGAGAGGAGGGTGAGATTTGAAAGTAGTGGAATTTTTGCTAGAGGTTCCAGGGATGAAATTTACAAGTACAAGTGACGTTGACAGCAAAGATTACGATGGTTTTTTTCAGCTAATGTCTTCGGACTTACAGCTTTCAGCCACCAAAAGTTACCGACATATCAGGCGAGTAGTGTCTATTGATTAGTCCATACAATGCCAAAACAGCACAAAAATGGTGCATACTGCTACATGTCTGTGTGCAGTTAATGAGCTACTACTACGCGTTTCTGTACGAAGTCTCAGCGGAAGACGACCAGAGGTACGCCAACTTCATTCGTCGAGCACTTCGACGCACCAACAGCAACGGAATGCGCTTTCACCCTCCCAGCTCCGTCGAACTTTCAGTCAGTATCAACACTTCTCTCTCTCCTGTCGCATCTCATACTCCAAGTTTAACCTGCTGCCAGTTGTTAGGCCTGTAAGCCTAGTGCGTAAAAGGTGTAAGTTTTTGTAGTTTGAAATTTTTACCTCAACTGTTTGCGAGCTCATCTTAAAGCCGGTCGAAAACTGTCCGCCCGTCTGTTGGCCAAGATGGCACAAGTCGTAACTGCTAGACGTAGAGAGTTGGGTAAAGGTGTCCGATACACCCGGTGCTGGAAACCGCCATTTTTACCACTTACAAATGGCAACAAATATCATTAAAAACATAAATATGAAGAAATAATCTAGTGGAAAGCAGAAATTTTCAGTATACACAGTATAAACAACTAAGAAAAATGAAATGAAACGTGGGCCCAAAACGACAGGCTAACAATGTCTGCAAGGTGGGCCAAAAACGGGCCTACAACACTGTATTTTTACTGAGATTTACGTCGTCATAGTTTTCTCTTTACTTAAACTTCGTAGATAAAACTCGCGGATGCGATTATCGGCACTCGACAGTTACACTTCCACGTAATAATTCTGGGGAAGATGTTCAAACGCACGTGCCTCCGGCTCTAAACAGTATAATCTGACACTGACCAAGGGATGATGGTGCTCTTCAGCTGAGAAGGAACAGTTACACGAAAAGCCTTATTGCGCACAAGAATAACCGATTACCAGGCAACACATTATCAAGTCGGTAAGAGCGTTAAAACCCGTATACAACGGCGACATGTGCGTGTTCACAGGCAGCAAAAAGTCTTCGTCCGATGCAGCTGGACGTTTCAGTTCCGGACGGTCGGACGGTCGTCGTCAACGTAGACTCAGCGTCGACGTCATCAGAGATCTGTGAAATGATCGCATCCAACATTAGCGTCAAAGACTCGTTTGGCTTCTCACTGCATATCACCGTCAACCAAAGGGTTTGTTTATAGCTCACAAGACACGATAGGGCCACAGCGCTTCGCACTATAGACATGTGGAGTGACACACTGTAGTGACTGTAAGCTAACGCTCAGTGGCTTTGCTGGTGACAGTTAGTTCGTATAGTTTGTCGGAGTTTTTGTTGATTGATTTTAGTCACGCGACAGTGGACAAATGTCAATTACCAAAGCACACTGTAATTGGCTAAAGAATATAGGCTAAAACAACAACTAGTCTGGCATTAATTTGGCATTGGTTTTATTACTTGACAAAGCTGTCACGAAGCTCTCTTGGGCAGACTGTTTATTGACCCGTGGTGGTGCCTAGGCCAACTCAGCCTTCCACCCATCCGGGGTCGGTAAATGAGAACCAGCTTCGGCTGGAAAGGCAAAGGTAGATATGGTTCATTCCATTCGAGGATAAACGCGTGGGTGTGCAGGTAAAACTGTGAAATCCTTCGACAACGCGTGCCATACTTAAGCTCTTCTGCAGTGGGGTTCTTTCACTAAGGAGCGCTATATCAAGTGTATAACCTTTATTTTCTTACCTTACCTTTGACTCACTCTGAATACTGTAGTACTGATATATATTTCCATGTCTGATGAATTTTCACCATTTTTTCCAACTCGGCTTTTGCTAACATTTGTCCGAATTCAATGTTGATGATGCAGGTCTCGTCGCTGGGCAATGGGCTGGATCACGTCATGGACGCTATCACTGAGTGTGAACAGATGGTTCGCTGTCAGGGCCGCCTTGAGGCGACGTCGTCTTGGCGACTGTTCTACAGGAAGGAGTTGTTCACGCCGTGGTACAACCCGAGCCTGGACCAGTTCGCCACAGACCTTGTCTATCGACAGATCATTGACAATGTTTGCAATGACGACTATCGACTTCATCGTGTGAGTTGATATCAGCAGCTGTGCGTGTCCATCGGCAGTGCAGCACTAACTATGTCGAGTGTCTACTGTTCAGGAAATTGGGAAGTGAAATTTTTTTTCAACAATAAAATGTGAAATGCAACAGAAAGTTCATAAAAGGTTCAAATTTCTTAACCAAATTAAATTTATTTCCCGAAGTCTCTTCTCTTCAAATTGTCGTATAGTATTCAATAATCTTATTTGTCAGCAGTTGCAAGTGCTATATTGAACCTTATGACATGTTTCAAAAATATTACATTTAGCTAAAATTGGGGTACTCGAAAATCACCGGGAGTGTCATGGGTCTATGACTTTCATTGCTGTTTCAACTACGTCTCTCAGTGTTTGCCATTTCGATGCAAAAATGACAAATGGTCAAAGTAATTTGACAAAGGCTGTACCGAATGACCCCGCGCACACGGCACGCGGAGTACACTACACGCGCCGCCGCCGATTTAAGCCGCGTGACAGACACCGCAAACATCGGTAAGAATAGTAAGCATCTCATGCATTCGCTGCAGCCTAATAAGAGAAACGCCACATCTGATGAATTTTCACCATTTTTTTCCAACTCGACTTTTGCTAACATCTGTCCGAATTCCAGCATTATATTTGGTGCCAGGGTGATGAAGCTGTTGGGAAGTGAAACTCGTTTCATGACTTAACGGTTGCCACTCAGTACAGTACAGAGTGGGTTGGCGGCGGTTAACGATGTTGGTCTGCTCAACAGAATAAAACGACGTCGAGCCCGGTTATTACGGACCGTCTTCGGGAGGGTAAACCATCTTCGTATGAAACCAGCCAACTAGGTCGACTCAGCCCTTCATCCCTCCGGGCTCGATAAAATGAGGACCAGCTTCGGCTGGGAAGTGAACAAACACACCACGCGATTCACTAGCCCCGTGTCTGTGGTCTCGCTGTATAAGCTGGTGTCTGGCTGAGGGCTATGGAAATGGAGATCAGCGTCGCCCAGTGGGTATTTGTGGCTTGGGAAGAACTTTGCTTGCGTTTTACAGTACATATTTATAGACGCGCGATAAAATTGCTGTGTAACAGGACGACATCGTGACGTACGTGGCGCGTTGTCTGTACGTCGAGTGTGGTCGCAACCTGCAACTGGACACGGTCAAGTGCAAGATGTGTGATTACTTCCCCAAGTCATTCGTCAACAACTACGGCAAGAACAGCAAAGCACGCGACGGACTTGCTCGTGCCGTCATGTCGTCATTCGAGAAACAAGGATTCTCCGGATATTCTGTCCCAGCTAAATATGTCAGTATTCCATGTTTTTGACCTCGACGAGAGTGTTTGTTTCTCTGCATAGTATTTGTGTGCTGTGTATGTGTAGGCACTAGGCCTATACGATCGTTTTACATTACTGATCTTCAAATTTATGCCTATAGTAGTAGATGATGGTGGTCATGTACTGATCATGCATGACATGGGGGTGGCAGTGGAATAGTGGTAGTGTCCGACTTGGGATCGAAAGGTCCCGGGTTCGATCGCTGGGCGGTGCCAAAATGTGGATGGATGGATGTAAATATTTACCATCTTTGAGTTGCCTGTTATGTTATATATGTGTTTATTTGTTCTTGAAGTTAGTATTGTTAATTTGCGGTATTGAGGAATCCTGCTGCAGGCGCCGCTATTTGGCAGCGTACTGCGTGCTTTAGCTTTTTAACGCCGTGACATCTGACCTTAGTGATGCATGAACTTGAGCTGCACTTTCGGAAGATGTAGGCCTACCTGCATGCCAAAAAATGAACTTTCTAGTGAGATCACTCTAGTGTATACTGTATGCTGTTTATATTATATTTGATCGTTTTCATGTTGTCATGCAAACGAACAAACAAAGACACGCCGACACAGACGGAAGAGAAGTTCCTATATACCATGTGAGGTGAGATAGCTTTAACATGAATGGTTGCTGTCGTGTCACGTGACAGATCCAGCACGAGCTCGTAGCCAGTGCGTCGACAATATGGCCGACTCACTTCTCGGCCATGTTCGAGGCGTACCGCATCGACGGGCCGGCGCTGCCTCGAAATGACGTCATACTGGCCGTCAACAGCTGCGGCCTGTTTCTGCTCGACTCACACTATGACGTCATCATGGGATATCACTTCTATGACGTCATCTATCTCAACGCTGATAGCAGGTGCTTCACAGGCCACCAGGCCTCTATCACTGATCACTGATCATTGCTTTTCACTGTCAGCTCATGACGCTGTTTTACACAGATCGTAGATGATTGCAATTAAATATCCAACATCGTGCAAGAGTGAATTAGCGAATTTTAAAGTACATTTCTCATTGTCATGTGTGTTGTACTACTGTTCGTTTGTTCTATTGATACATGTACGTTTGATGAATGTGTTTATCAATCAATCAATATGTTGCTGTTAGGTTACGCATCAAACTGATAACAGCTTTATTGGACTATACATTAAATTGGTGTCAATTACATTAGGACTAGTTGGCTCACGTTAAGCTTATGCCTAAAAAGATAAAACTGTTATTTGATGCTGACATAATTTGCTTCTGACATGGACTGCAGCATAATTCGTGTGGGAGCCAAATGCATACATTCTGCAACTTTGCCTGTTTATGTGAAATATGCGTTTAAATCCAGCTTGCATGATGCGTGTGTGTAACAGCACGGGCGATATGCGAAACGCCAGCGTCAATTTACTGGTGGTCGACGGCGCAGAGTTTAAGTTGTTGTGTCCTAATTCGGAGACTGTGGCACGCATCGTCGCTGCGTTTCTTGACGGCCTCCGACGTCGTTCGCGCTGGGCCATAGCCCTCGATCAGTCGTCGCTGACTGCCCAAGGTCTATTGGATTGCAACTGTTTCCAATGATCGACTAGCAAAGTCCATAGTTGTCGTAGGCTATTCAATTGTTAATTGTTTCTATTGCATAGAGGCATGGTTTCGGCTCGGCGCGAGTGTTATTCGTAATTCTTTTAATATTCTTCTGCATGTTTCGATGTCACCGAACTACAGAGATGTATAAGTATTGACGAAAAATTGACAAGAAATTCATACACGCAGGTAGAGGCATTCGCATCGATTCGTTTTAAATGCATTCTATAGTTTCGTTGTGTTCTTAGCCGCTGTTTGTCATTGTATTACTTTTATTCTATTGCGCTATATACGAGTTCTCTACAAGAACGTACGTATGGGACCAGTGTGGTGCGCGCACATGTGTAGAACTGTCGTTGATGAGTTCGCTGCCAAAACTCGACATGAAGGCCGGTGACTTGATCGAGCTGCTGGACAACAATGACTCCACTAACAGCAGTGACGTCACGCCTACGTCATCGCCACGTGCCGAGTCACGTGACTTGGAGCTGCTCTATGGTCGCAATGAGAAGTCTGGCAAGAAAGGCACTTTCGCTGCGAGCTGTGTTTATGTGCTGCCGACTGTCGAGAAACCCACGCATGATTTCGTCGTAAGTAGCCTATGGCCTACACAGTAACTATTGTCTGGCGCCCTCGCTAAGCAGCCGTCTGTTTCAACCTCTGTCCTGATCTGCATGTATGTGTAACATTAACATTAACACCTTGTTATAGCCTGCGTGTATTAATATTAACTCACGCCGGTGGCTTCATCGACAACACTGCAATCATACGATTATTAGCCATTTAGGCTTTAGCCTATCCACCGTGTAGCCGTGTAGTTTTCTTTTCTCGTATGCTGAACTTAAATTTGGTTTAAAACATGGTCAACATTCGACATCAAGCCCGTGTAGCAAAAAATTACTGATTGACTGGCATTAATCAACACGTGCTTCTGCCTGTTGTATCCACCCCTCAACCTCCGCGGCCTCATCTGATTACTGATGATGGTCTGGAGTAAAAGAGGGAACATTAACACAGCTGCTCTAGTTACTATAGCACAGTGCAATACTCTTGTTGCACGATGT
>Ga0126335_1000842_pt1 | contig 15899 bp, 8 predicted proteins | sample OlaspJWI45metaG_FD_108409 | JGI IMG/M metagenome (GOLD analysis project Ga0126335, IMG submission 108409) | Marine gutless worms symbiont microbial communities from Oahu, Hawaii - Olavius sp. 1 OAHU.JWI-45 metaG | ecosystem: Host-associated > Annelida > Digestive system > Unclassified | place... | reverse complement strand
TTTTCGTAAGTTTTTCGTAACTTTTTCCTAAGATTTTCTTAAGAAGTTTTGAAAATCGGGCCCCAGCTGACCAGACTCTACCATAAAACAACAAACCATATCACACAGAAAAGATACGTTTGAAATAATTTATCGGTAAAAACCTACGCAGTGAAGTCTAACTTTATGTTAGTGACATGCATGAACACAAACCCACAGACTCCCAACAATGAAAACTGAAGGAAAAGCTGCATATAAATCGTAACAGTTCAACGACAGTAAATTCCATTTCATCAATACGTGACACAAATGTGTTTTTCAAAAATTAACAAGAATCCTCACAAAATAAAACATCATGACAACTTAGAGAAATAATGTTTACGTTCAACATAGAGCAGATTGTCAAGAGAGCTCTGTTTGCTGCCGACTCCACTAGATTCACTGGATTCAGGACTCAACAAATTGCCAGCATCAGTCACATCACCTGTAGGTCGCTGTGCTGCAGGCCCTCGCTGCCGCAGCTCTGCATGTACAAACATGCATCTAATTACAAAACAGCACTTCACCGTGTGTCCCCCTCACTCAACTGGATTCACTTGATTCAGGACTCAACAAGGTGCTAGCATCACCCACATCACCTGCTGAACCCTGTGATGCAGGCCCTTGCGGTAGCAACTGGCACGTACAAATATACACCGACCTGCTGAACTGAGACTTCATTGCATTATAGTGAAAAGTGCAGTAAGATAAAGCTGCAATTTCTTGCACATCATGTACCGTTTCTTCTGGCAACTGTTGCTGTTAACCAAATGTGAGAAAATTAGTAATAAGGTAACAAAAAATTAAACTTTCGAAAAATGACAGTCGCTTTTAAGGCACAGCAGAAAAATAAAGTTGCGAAAAGCAGCACCTGAAGAGGTCAGATTCAAGATGACGATAAAAGACAAAAAGGAAAGATGCAGAAACAATGTCGTTAGAATGCAAAAGGCTAAAGTCATAGCACTGCTGGGCAAATACTATCAGATATTTTTGACATTTTCACGTGATTTCAAGCTAAAAGACCTTCATAACAAGTATTTTAATAATAAAAATTGACAATGCTGCCTGACACATTGTTAACAAGAGGCCAAAGTAATTTGGCAAAGGCTGCACCGAATGACCCATACAGTGAAGCCGAGTCGCAAGTCAGCTTCACTGTGCAGGGTCATTCAGTGCATTCGTGACAGACAGACATACAGACAGACTGATGGATGAACAGACACCGCACACATCGGCAACAATAGACTGCATCTCGTGCACTCGATGACGCCTAAAAATTTCTAAAAGATGAAGCACAGATAGAAAAAATGTGTATATACTAACTATGTCGCATTGGATGCCAGGTTGTTGGCTGAGCTGTTGATGGAAATAGAACTGCAGCACTCTGTTCATTCAGCTCTGACATTGTACCAGACCATTCTTCAAACTCGTCCATCAAAGGCTGATGTGTATCAACACAACACAACACCCACAACTAGACATCAGCTGCTGCTACTATTAACCGCAGGTCAGCCATACTACTATGCTTTGAGGCAGCTTGTTTGTGCTGTGTCTGTATCCACGTCTGTCCATGCAAAAGAACTAAAAAACTACAGACACAAACTGATTTAACTTTATAGGAATATGTCTTACGGTGAAACCTAAAAGTGACTGGATACTGATGACGTTCGACCTCAACCTTTGACCCTGAGTGCTCATAATTACTGCTGCAAACAACTGACTGCAACTGATTCCAAACTGTCATTTATTTTCCATGATGAGCATCAGTTTGTTTGAAAACTGTGAAACGGCTGATGGCAAAAGTCTTATTAGCTGGCTCCACCATAGCATAGGAACTAAAATGGGCTGGACAAAAACTACAGCAAAAATTACCAAAGTCAAAATTCTTCACTGGCCCAGGATTGGAAAAAAGGCTTCCTATATGGCAGTTCAATGCTTTGAGTATGGGCCAACTGAATAGAACAGTGCATCAAAATGATCAATGACGAACACAGTTACTTGCCTCAAGTAGAGCTAGTTGTTGTTGGAGTGTAGTAAGGTTGAGTGCTACAGGCTCAAGGCTGTCAGCCTTGGCCTGCATTGTCTGTAGCCACTCAGTAACGATGGACTTCAAAGATTCAAACTGTTCTAGCTGTCGCTCGCGGTTTGCGGCCTCGTTCTCACATTCTCCGAGAGCATCACAAAACTCCTCCCACTTCCTGTCAGCCTCAGCAACCGTCGCAGTCAAATGACCTCCATCATGTGACCCATCACAAAGGTCACGAGCTATCCTCCGCAGTACAACAAGGTCTGCCAACTCTTCTTTGGCTTCATTTGAAATCTCACGCAGTTTGTCGCGGAACGCAGTGGTCGACAGAGCTGAGAGACTGTTTGACTGTAGTGTTACCAGAGTGGCTGAAATCCAGCCATCATACTGAAGTAGAACTGTGCGGAACTCAGTGAGCTTGGCAGAGACATCTTCCAGCTCGGTAGTCCGCCGAGCACAGTGATCTTGTAACCTGCCATACCCCGACATCATCTCATCCAGTTCATCGCCAAGTTCCTCAACCTCCATAGCATCGGCCAAAGACTTCATCAGTTCTCGTGTTGAGAGGGTTGTGAGGTGGACGGCTGATGAGTGGCTATCAATGTCCATCTGAATGACATGAAGATGATGCAGCTGACTTCGGACTGCATCCTCATACAGACTCACAGACCCGAATCCCGCCAACCGGTTCTCCACATCGTGAATCCAGTCCAGCAGCTGGCAGAGATTATCCCGATCACCTACCGACTTCATCTTTTCGAGCTCAAGCTGGTTAGCGAGGTCGCCAGCAGCACCAATGAGCTCAGTAAGCTGGCTGCGAAGTGATGCTGCTTGGTCCGTCACCTCATCCACAGCCTTCTCACTAGCACCGAGCTCTTTGAGACAGCTACACAGCTCCATCGACGCATGCTTCACTACATCATACTGCTGCTCACCATTCAGAACTGCACTGGCAACGTAAGCCCGGACCACCTCAAGCCGTCTATCTACATCAGCACTCCAGTCCAACTTCAGACTGTTTAAAGCACCGGTCTCCACTTCAAGCCAGTTCTTGAGTTCAGTTGCCAGCTCAGTAAACCTGGCATCTATCAGGTAGGCTGCTTGTTCGTGTTCCAGTAAGCTACTGCAGCTTGACACAAGGTTCTGGTATCTTTCTGTGACATCCTTCAACTTGTCCAGGACGGGCCTGAACCACGTCGGGTTGGGCTCGGTGTATGGGTGGTCTTTGAGGACGCCCGGCGTGTCGTCTCTGTGTGTCTGGAACTCATCACATGCTTCCTGACATTTCTGCACCATCAACACAGCCACCTGTCATTGATCTGAACATCAATGCAAAGTAAAGATAACTCTCTTCTGGGTATGTTAAGCATATGCCCCACTCGATGTATAAAAGGTTATTTCAGACATGAGACTTCCCAAGCAATCAACTGCATCGATACTGACAACCAACAAGAGGCCAAAGTAATTTGGCAAAGGCTGCACTGAATGACCCCGCAGAGTGAAACCAAGTCTCAAGTCTGCTTCACTGTGCGGGGTCATTCAGTGCATCCGTGACAGACTGACAGACAGACACTGCGGACATCGGTAACAATAGTCTGCATCTCATGCATTTGATGCAGCCTAAAAAAGACTAACAAAACAGGCACCAAAAACTCAGAAAAAACCAATACCTGCCTTAGACGAACACACAAACACACAAAGAATAACGCTATAAAACTCAGCTTTAGTTGCTCTTTATGATATCCAGCTAGGGAACAGAGCACACGACAAAAAACAAGACTGATAATTTTGTGGCCTTGTCAACACAGTCAAGTGCTTCAATGATACAAGAGCAAAGCAGCAGCCACTGCCTGAGTCTTTTCTGACAACATACCTGGATGTGTGAAATAAAGCTATGAGCAATCGCTGAAACACAAGTAAGCTCAGCATCCTGAGTCTTTATATCTGCTGAAAATGCCTACAATCAGAACACAACATCAACATAACATGACAAGATCTGTACAACATGACTGTAATGACGGATCCACCACCACGAAAAGATTTTCTTGGGCTGAAAACAGATAAATAAATTACCGGAGTGATCTAGCACCAAAACCAAGATTTTTCTAAATTGTTATAAAATTCCACATAAACAGAAAGGCTGACAGATTTAAACTTTGCAAATAACAAATTAGGGAAAAATCTAGCAGTAATCCCTAAACTGATAACCTAACTAAACCAATGTGCGGTAACTCTACAGGTAGAGTATACAATGCCTTGTCACCTGTAGCTGAGTTGTCTGTTGACGAAACCTGTGCAAGTCACCGACCGATCGCTGCATGATGCGCAGCTGACTCTCTGCTCCACCGAGCCATGAGTCAAACTCATTGACTCTACTGTCAAATGACTCCAGCTCACTAAGAGCAGAGCTGAGGAGCCGCAGACGACCATGACATTCTGTCTCCACCTGACAACATTGCATTCAATTATTTTAGTAGCGTTTATGACCCACTTAACACACTATAGGTCATTTCAAAGACAGTCTTTGCAGGCAGTACTAAACAAAAGGCCAAAGTAATTTGGCAAAGGCTGCACTAGACAATCCCCGCACAGTGAAGCTGAGCTAGCTGAGCTGCCATGACAGACAGACCGATGGACAGACTGACAGACAGACACTGCACAATAGCAACTGCATGTAGAGACAAACCACATCACGCAGTTGTTCAATATCATTAACGAGACTTTCAATCTCCTGACGCTGATCACTGCTCCGGTCTGTTTCATTGCTACTCAGCCATAGCACAGCCCGTGACACCATCCTCTCCATCGGCTCCGAGACTGAACCAATATCTTCTGTTATTTTCTACAAACACAACAATGAAATATAGTAAAAAAATTAAATTGTTGAATTGAAATTGTGATTGAAACCACACAGTAAGTTGCAAACAAACTAGCAGCAGAAATTCCATAAAAAGAGCTGATAACACACACTGCTATTCCCTCTCAGATATTTATGCACAAATAACAAAAAAGCTGTGTGTACACCATAAAACAGACCATTTACTATACTATGAATGTTCATTATATTTTATTGCAGTTGCATATTGTATTTCACTAAATTTGTAATCCTAACTCATTAACTGTTTTTAACTGACTGGCCAACCAAAAAGCAGACCTTGTGTCATTCGTGAATCAGTTAAACATACACAGTGACGAACAAAAGCTACAGCATAAAACTACTACAACTGTTGCAAACAGAACAATATCCTTCAAAGATTGCCAGAAAGAATTTTCACAAACTGAGATCTACTAAACTCTGAATTCTGTATCCAATCAATGAATGGGTACTAGTACAAGTGGCCAAAGTAATTTGGCGAAGTCGCATTACATACATGGGGGAAATTGGGACTCCCATATAATACAATGTTCCTGGGGTCCCCAAGAGTCTCTACCACAAGCAGGACCTCATTTATCTTGAATCCATCCATCCATGTTTGCACAGCAAAGCAGCGAGAAGCCACATGACAGACAGACTGACAGATGCCAGGGATCATCAGTCGCAATAGCCCACATGTCGTGCATTCGATGCAGCCTAATAAAGATTCCTAGACTGATGTTTTACTACTGTCAGTGACTGAAGCATGCCTGTAGCAGAGAGATATGACTATGAATGGTGTCGGTGTTGTCAGGAGCAGACGTGCAGACATCAGCCTGGCCACACAGACTCATGACGGCACATAACAACCAGTTTTGTTGTTCCACCAGTTCGCCCACTAGCATGTCAAACTCACTGCCTCCTGCCGCAGCCTACACAGCACAATGCAACAATCACAATAGCAAAAGTAAGAAAAAGACAATGTTACAGTTGCTTGTGCTGGGTGGCAATTTTTTTGCTAGTGACAGCAACAGTGTAATTTACAGTGTAATGACTGGTGGTATGATAAAAATTTTAACGTTTCTTCTATTCTTATGAACTGTTATAGAATTTTTCATCAGCGCAAAGCACTGAGATTCAGAGATGGCAAAATAAGCTGGGTGTCTGTGTGGGTGTCTGGGTGGGTGATTGTTTTTTCTCCAAACGATATCTCAAGACTGGGATATGAGGATGATGCACGCACTTAGATTTTAGGAAAAAGTTTTTTAATTGTGGCAAAATTTGCAAAAAATGCCAAAATAGGCCAAAAACTGGCAAACAATAAAACGCCAATTTTTTCCGCTCACAAGGTGGCGCCACATATGCAGAAACAGCGTATATGCCGCAGAACACTGGGGACCCTGTGATAATAGTCACCTTGCTTGTATAATAACTAAATTATAAATTACTGAGGAGTTCTAATTCCAATTCAAATAACTGTTCCCAGGTTCAAGCTTAAGCTTCTAAGATATTCTTCTGCATTTTCTTCATTAAATTCTTTTCATTCTTTTCTATTGGATAATAATTTTACTCAATATTATGAAGACAATGATGACAGAAAAAGTCGCTTCTTAAAATTGATGGCTTAGGCCAAAAGCAACATTGTCATAATGTGTTTATTGTTTAGATATACATACACCACTTGAAAAATATATAGCATTTTAAAACTGCAAATTATATTTTTGTACATTGTAACTACACAAATTACAGTCAAAGTACCATAATTAATCAGTAAAACTGCAAGGCAAAAAATGCAATTCTTACCACAGCACTTGTAGTCAACGGAACGTTATTTTCAGCGGCAACATCCTTCTTCCTCTGTTCAGCATCATCACTTTCACCAGCAGATTCATCTTTGTCATGTTCTGCAGTCGAGACTTTCTCTTCAATCAACTCATCACTGCCACCAACGACTAACTTCTCTGGCTGTGTCTGTTGTGGTTCCTGTCCAGCAACTACAGGTACTTGTCTATCCATATCAGTGACTAGATGTCTTTCAAGCTGTGTCACAGTTTCAGACACATCTGGCAGTTTTTGATCTACCACCGTGATATCTTCTTTGATAGCTTCTTCACTGCCTGCTGCAGGCTTGCCTTGTGACTTCAAAACTCCAGCCAATTCCTTCTCTGTCCTATCTTTCTTCTCATCATCTTTACTCATGTCAGCTCCCCTTGGCATGCTATCTTTCTTGCCGACATCTTCAGAAAAAGGTTTCACTTCAACTTGCACTATGTTAGTCAATAGTTGGACGTCTTCTCGAGAACGGACAATTGTAAAAGCTATTTGTTCATCCTGTTTCTTTGAGATTTCGTTTTCAGTATCATCTTTAGAAATGCCACTACTTGTTGCACCGTCTTTCTTTGAGATGTCTTCATCAACTTTGTCATCATAAAGAGATGTTGCTTCATCCTTCGTGGAATCCAAATGCTGCTGCTGCACATCGTCACGATCAACAGCGTATTTCGCTGTGCCATTGTCTACAACTGCCATTCTCTTTACATCATCTTCCATCAGATCATCGTTCTCCTGGATATCAGAAGGAAGCATTTCCACTTCAAACTTCACAACACTGCTCAGCCTCTGCACATCACTGTGGGACTCAGTAACTTCTGTAGTCTTATCTTTCCTTCGTTCCTCTGTCGCAGCATCAGGTCTCTTCACAATACCTTCAGTCAAGCCACCTTCTTTGACAGAGATAGAAGTAGCAGGCTGTGCTGAGACATGTACAACACTGCTCAACTCTTGTACATCACGTTGGAATTCGGTTGCATCATCCTTCCTTGGGGCAGCAGCTGTATCCAAATAGTTTTGAGACATACTGTCGTCTCCCAATTCATCTTTTTGCATCTCACCTTTCTTTGCATCATCTGTAGCAAGAGGTTTCTCAGTAGCAAATACTTTCTGTACTTCATTCTTCTCTGTGCTTTTCATCACAAAATCATCTCCTTTTGAGTCTCTTTTTCTCAGTTCATCTCCTTTCATTTCATCAGTGGGAAGAGATTCAACTGTAACTGGCACAATATTTCGTAATTTGACAACACTCTTTGCACCTTTCTGGTCATCAAGTTTCTCGGGCACACCTTCTTTCAAACCAACTATCTTCAAATCATGGTCAGATATATCCTCTCTCTCCACTTCATCCTTTCTTGCAACATTTTTCTTCACAAGTTCTCCTGTAGTGCAAACTCCACTGCCAATGCCATGCATGCCAGCTTCAGGCTCAACAACATTTGCAGCAGTACCTATCTGCATGTCACCTTTCTCAATGGCATCTTTATTTCCATCATCTTTACTCTCATCAACTCTTATTGCATCATCTTTCTTACCATAATCAATAGGAAAACTGTTCACTTCAAACTGTATAATATCACTTGGCTGCTGCAACTCAGCAATATGTTTTGTATCTTTACATTTGGTTCCGACTTCTACTAACATGAAATCTCTACTTGAGTCTAATTTTTTCCCATCATCGGTCCTCAATACATCACTAGACACCAGTTCCACCTCAATGTGCTTCATTTCAGTCAACTCCTCAATGTCATGTCTACCTACAATATCTAGTGGCTGACCAATGCCACGATCCTGAGCCGGTGTAAACTCTACGTGTGTCAAATGATCCAGTTCTACTATACTATGTGCTGCTTCAGCATTCTCAGCTCGTGTTATATCTGTGGAGATGCTGTCCACATCCCGCATACGTCCAGGTCCAGGTCCAGCCACAGCAATCTGCTGCAGTTCAACATCTCTAGCAATGCCGGCTGAATCATCAGCCCTCAATGAAACTTCAGATGCTGCAGTGGGCTCTGGTGAAGACCAAACATGCTGTAATGCGATTGTGTTGCTAACTCCATCCACCACAGATGCAGGCTCACTACTATCTGCAGCTCTAGCCATCGGTGTAGACTGGAACTCATCGGAAAGTATCAGCGATGTAGTTGTCGATACTGGTGATGATGTTGGTAAGCCAGAATCAGCACTGGCAGACAGTTTATCGACAGACTGATCAGTCATACTGGTGGAAACACTTGCTGGTAAACTACTATCACATGCTGGCCGAGTGGCCTCGTCAGTTTTTATATCTTGTAATGCGTCATCTCTCACAGGTGACTTCAATGACTCATCACAGACAGGTGCCCCGCAGGATTCATCAGAGACATGTGATTCTGATGAGTCATCAGTCAAGCGAGCTTCCCTGGCTTCTGTAATGATATGTTCATCTGAAACTTCAGCTTTAGCTCTTTCTGGGATTGCTTTCTGACTCTTTTCGGCAACTTCACCAGTCGAAGCAATGATGCTGTGTCTCAGTTCATCATCTGCCAACATGTCTGCATAACAAGGTCCATGATCAGCATCTTTTTGCAAATGGTCAGGGAGCTCTTTATCTCCTGACAAAACATCAGAAGGCTCATTAGTGACATCAGTAACAGCAGCCGTCTTTACAGTCTTCAAAGTATCATGTTCTGTTCCATCTTTCCATGTATCCTTGGTCCTAATACCATCATCAGCAGTCACTAACACCTCAGCACTTCTTTCAGAAATCCCATACACTTCTGGACCAATCGTTGGTTTCACACCTCCTTCCACATCAGCAGAAGCAGCAGCAATCTGGTTGGATACACCAACAGTGGCGGTGCCAGTGACAGCTTGGCTGCCAACAGCCATCTGTTTCAGTGGAATAACCTCACCTGTGTGTATGTTCACCACATTACCATGCCTTGCATCAAGAACTCCACATGCCAATGCTACCGCAACTGCCATTGTCTTACCCGTAGCAGGGTCGATGACCAGAGAATGTGGATCAATGAGACCACTTTCAACTGCTTCCTCAAGAGCAAAATAAAGACCATTAGTTGGATCAAAAAACATGCCATTGGCTTTGTCATATAAACCGATGTTAATTGCCGTTGCGATGGACATTGGTCGGGGGACCAGAATGCCTCGACGCAGGGCTTCTGTCAGAGAAACGTTTTCTGAGGTACTCGTATCATGAACGAGACTGGTACTTCCTGATACAAGTCCACCTCGAATTGACTCCTCAAGGCTCAGAACTTCCTCACTCTGAGGGTCGTTGATAACCACCGAGTCCTTGTCAAGAAGATGGTATCTGATTGTGTCAGCTAAAGACAGAAGGTTGGAGGATTGTGGATCTTGAAACTCTCCGGACTCGGGATTGTAAAGACCAAGATCAAGCATCTGTACAAGCTTCAGTGGACGTCGCAGGGGTTGTCGTGCTGACTCTCGCTGAGTGGACTTTTCTGATTTTGGTAATACTCTAGCCGAATCGGTGATGTCATTCCATGTGTGTCCATTAACAGCTCCAATGCTGGGAACCATTTCCAGCAAGTCTATATCTACATCATCCATGATTAGTCCACTGGCAAGAGCTTCATTCAGAGGAACACAAGACTCCCCATCAACCGACACCATCCCAGTCTCTGAGTCGATGATTCCCCGACTTAGTGCTTCCAATACGCTGATCACCTCCTCTGCATTCAGATCTGCAATAACCTTGTTGTGACCATCGATAAGGCCATGATGGACTGCTGATGCCAGGCTAATGCGACGCCCAGTAGCTGGATCGATGAAGCAATTGTGCTGCTGGTCATACAGTGGTGACAACAGTGCTTCAGACAGTGACAGCCCTGGCCCACTTGTAACATCTCGGTCAAAATCATTCTGCATTTCATCAGTAATGTCACGCTGGTGAGCAGCAATTTCTGCCTCATCTCTCACGTCTCTGTCACTGGCGAATCCTTTCCACTTGTCATCACCAATGTGTCTACTATCAACAGCAACTTTTGGTTGCATTTCTATCTGGAAAAGAACTGGTTCGTCAGTGTCTTTATTGTCTCTATCGGCATCACGTGAAACCACGAATGCTGATCCAAATGGCTGATCTGAGCATGTCACAGACTGCATAACGTTAGGCTCAATGTCTGTTTCTTCTGGCCTTACTCTGTGCTGCCTATAGTCACTATCTTCCTGTGCAAACTCATGTGGACTTATGGTCACATCATCCAAGGAAACACCTTGCCCTGACCCTGCATCCTGTCTCTGTTGAGACTTTGACTTCAGGGCATCGCGGACTGCCATTCCAGCAAGCACCGGCGCTCCAACTACTCCAAGAAGACCGACTTGAACAGCTGTCTTGACTGATCCAACAATGGATGACAGTCCAGAATCATGCGACTGTTTCTCAGACTGACTACACTGACCCCAGCTGCTTTGCATCTCAGATCCAACTTCGTCCCTTTCAAAAAATGCCGCTGATGTCCGTTCATCATCTGATGTCACAGGCTGTTTGTACTGTACATGTTTCAAGTGCGTTGCATAGTCATCAACTTCTGCTTGTTCCAGCTCCCAAGATTCCGTATCCTGCAAAGATGACATCCTGTCAGCAGCCAACTCGTCCTCAGTATGTTCTTCATGAATGGTAGGCTTCAAATGTGCAGTGATCTGACGCTGGTCTGAGAATGCATCGACTGGAATGGCAACTTTGGATTCCTGCGTGGACACTGGAAGAATTATTGCTGATGCTTGTTCAGACATCGTCAGCAGAGAAGTGCTGGATGTAGTTGTTGCAGTGCTAACAGCATCTGAAATGGACTGCAGTGAGTCAGGTGATGATAAGGCAGCTCCAGCTGATACATAGGTCTGGGATGATGCCACCGGAATGGGCTGTGGCACAGACTCTGTTAAAGGCTCCTGCGCAGTGTCAAATGAGTACTGAGTTGATGTTGTGGAAAACACAGTCTCTCCAGTCAGCTCAGTAGGTGGCAGCACTGAAGGCCGACTGCATGTTACAGTCGATAGACCACTGTCTACGCGTAGAGCAAAGGCAGCTGTTGATGTTACAACTGGCAAAGTCGACTGTGCAGGTGATGTAATTAATTCTGTATCTGTCACAGTGGACGGCATCTTCCCAACAAATGTCCGTGTTACTGGCACCGGCGACATAATGTCCTGTGTAGTAACTGTTAGAGGCTGACAAGGTGGTGCAGCAGATGTGGTAGAGACTGAAGTTGATGTAGTAGTTGTAGCTGATGGCTCACTTAGCAAACTGAACTTTGAAGTCTCTGATGACAGTACAGGCCGAGGCACAGACTGTGTGGTTGCTATTGGAGGCCGACTCTGACTCAATGCTGTTTCTGTAGTGTATGCAGATAACGTCGTTGACACTACAGTTGACAGCGAGGCTTGTGCAGTTGGCATAGCCTGCTTGGTCGAGTCTATAGCAGATATGGACACATTAAACTGCATAAAGGTTGAAGTTAAGGGAGCAGTTGCGGAAGGCAGTGCAGATGAGATGGTTGGTGCCACCACATCTGCAGTCTCTGTTACTGGCTGAAATGAAGTTGTCCTCTCAGCTGATGGAACAGTGCTAGGTGTCACGTGTGTAGATAACTGTGCTGGCTCTGATTTCACAGTTGATATGGAGGGCTGAGTGGATACTGCAGTAGGTATGGCAGACAACGTAGTCACTTCCAGTGGCTGTGTTGATGCCACAGTCAGCAATGAAGGCTCTACCTCTGACTGTGCTAACCTGTCATCATAAACTTCAGACAATGCAGGTCGTTGATATCCTGCTGCTGCTGATGTTGGTTCCAGCAGTGGCTGCTGGAAGTTAGCTTGTGATGTATCGGAATGTTGGCGCAGCAAACTGTCCACTGCAACTGTATCAGTATTTACGGATTGTGTCAGGTCTGATGCAACATCAAATGCTTCGCCATGATGGTCTTCTGTAGAGTCAACCGGCTGCACTGTATCTTTTTCCAGCTGACTGGGCAGATCAGGTGTGAAAGCTTGAGAGGCACCATCTCTATTTTCATCTGGTTTCTTCTGCCTTTCTTCTGGCACAGTTCTAGCCATCTCTGTAGGACGTTGATCCTTCTGAATGTGAGACTGAGGTACATTGCTTGATGGATGTGTGTCTGATCTCAGAGCATCTTTTATTGCCACTCGAGCAAGGTACGGACCTACAGCCACGGCCATCAGTCCAGTCTTGACTGCTTTTGACATGGAAAAACCACCAGCATCGCCAGCTCTATCTCTCGGCGGACCTCGGTCACCTCCAGTTGCACCTGTCTCTGGCGGGAACTCATGAGAACTGTAATTCTGATCATCAATATCAACCTGCTGCTGCTGAAGCTGCCAAGATCTCTGCACAGCCAGCTCAGCATCTGAATGTCTGCCATCCTGCAGTTGTGGCTCTTTTCTACTACTTTCAGTCTGATCTGTTGGAGATCCTTGAAAATCTGGCTGACAACTAGCAGTGTTATTAAAAAGCATCTGTTCCTTGGGCAGGTCTTCTTCAGCACGTGGAATAATGGGCTGGCTATCCTCCACAGTTGTGGCTGTAATACTCTTACCTAATTCCACAGACTGTTGAACAACATCCACACCTTTACCTACAGCATCTTGTATCACGTCTGCCAATGGTGCTTTACAGCTAACTGAAGGATGCTGGTCACTTGCTGTGTCAGGCAAGTCAACAAGCACAGTTTGTTCATCATCAGCAGCACACTTCGATGTCAAGAGCTTTTCATCAACACTGTCTCTGACAGCTGACTCTCCATCATCCATAACAATGGGGTGCTTTGATACATCATCCTGTTCTTTCGTGCTGTCATCTCCAAACCGAACTTCTGTCACAGCATCTGCTAATAGTAAATCTTTTGAGGTTTTCGTATCTGTGCCTCGGGCTGGTCGTGCACAGACCACAGCGGAGGTTTTCGAACCCGGCTGTCGTCCCTTGGCTGTTTCCTGCATCTTTACTGATCGTGGTGCAACCTGCAGTGATGTGGCATGATCATCATCAGTGTCAACATCTGCCGAATCTCTCTTATCATGATGACCATCGTCTTCATCTTCAGCATCATTATTGTAATGATCATATTCAGGCAATATAGTGAATGAATCCACCTTGTCAGCTGTTCTATTCAAATCGCTTTCAATTTTGTCACAAAAGTCAGTTTCCGCCATAACTGTAGTTTGTTTCGTCTTCTCTTGGTCATCAGATATACCAACATCACCACAAGGTTCACTTGAAGGCACCATATCGGCAACTCCTTGTTGCGGAACTGTTCTATCATCATCACCTTCACTCACCTTTCTTATGGATTTCCCCAAACCAGAGTCTTGGCCATCACTGTGCAGCAATGCATCTTCAGCTAATGCACTGGAAGGCTGCGTTCCCACACCATCAACACCCACATCTTCATGGTCCCCATCATAAGTCTTCAGTACAGAGTGATCATCACCAGTGACTACTTCACGCATTATCTCATATGATATGTCATGCTCTGTACTAACAGTAGTAACATGTTCTGTGGCTGTCACTGTATCTGCTAAATGCGATGATTCAATATATTCCTTGGAGTCTTCACCACAAACGATATCAGGAAACTTTTTAGCCAAATCCTCAGCAGCAGTTTCTTGTTGTGAACTTATTTCGGAAGAAAGTTTCTGAATGGAATCTTTGGAATCGAGATCAACAAACTGACTACCTAAGTCAGAAACTGGAATCACTTTAATTTCTTCAGCAGAGAAAGCAGGCTTATCAGTGTTATTGATGGGAACTGAACTGGCATCAATAGAGCCATTTTCTAAGGCTCCATCATGTACATTGGAAATCTCTGCTCCACCACGGCTTATCACTGATACTGCAGTAACAGCTTCGGCAAAAACTTCTGCATGTTTCTCATTCAGTGCCACTTTATCGCTGGCCTCAAAAGGAGCAATATCCTTTGCACTGCTCACTGTTTCCCGACTGGCAGTTTTAGCTTGTTTGGCATCCATCAAAATGCTAGATTCAGTAACAGTGTCATTGTCAGAGTCTATAGCAGAAGCAGCAGCAGCAGGATGGCTTTGGACATGTTGCTGTGATGAAGGTGAAGTTTCATAATTCCTAATGGTTACATCAGCGGTCACTGAGGTCTGTATCGGTTCTTCAGAGATGGGTGACATGACAGTAGATGGTGCTACTTTCATCTCATCAGAACTCACATAATTGCCATTTAGAATGTCACTACCACCCCGTGCTTCTTGCACTGCTGTGTCCAATGGCAAATCAGCATCATGAACAGATAGTAACAATTTCTGACTAGATGGGACTTCAACAGGTTGACTGACATCACCAGCAAAGACAGCCTCGGATCCATCAGATAAGCCGTTTGTAAAGTGATCAGATTCGGGCTCCGGACCTGGCTTCTCATTGGCTAAGATTGTCCGCTGATACAACCTACACATCAAAGACTGACTGTACATAAACAGAATTACAATTATAGAAAATTATGTGTTATGTAGTCAAGGGGTGACCAGCAAAAATAAAAATAAGCAAACTGACACAAATTGGGAAAAGTTAAAAAGAAATCATTAAAATACAATAACATCGACAAGAACATTAATCTGGTTCAAAAATAATACTCAATACAACAGCAAGATTAGTTCTTTATTTTGCACTTAATGGCATTTAATACATGTTAGCTATGTCAAATCCATAAAATGACAATCACGGAAGCAGCTATCGAATAAAAGAATACAATGATAGCCAACCTAATATTTGGAAAGTGAGTGAGTGACTAGTTTCATAAAGGCACATCAGCACACATCCTAATCGGTGGCTTACAGTAATGTGGAGTGAGTGAGCAGAGGTTTAACGTCCCACTCGACACTTTATAAGTCATTTCGGGGACGATTTTTACAGGCCAAATGACCCAACCAACAGTGTCAAAGCACTGAAGGAAGCCAGTTGGCCACTGAGATAGGCTTCAGTCCCATCAGAACCACTCCACTCTGTTACAATATGAACCAAAGTTAACTGTAGGCAACCGCCTCTAGGTTAATCACAGCGTAAGGGTCCCAGTGTGACAAACCCAATCTGCTGGACCTATAAGCTGCCTAGAACATCGTGCAACAAGAGTATTGCACTGTGCTATAGTAACTAGAGCAGCTGTGTTAATG
>Ga0126335_1000841_pt1 | contig 15905 bp, 10 predicted proteins | sample OlaspJWI45metaG_FD_108409 | JGI IMG/M metagenome (GOLD analysis project Ga0126335, IMG submission 108409) | Marine gutless worms symbiont microbial communities from Oahu, Hawaii - Olavius sp. 1 OAHU.JWI-45 metaG | ecosystem: Host-associated > Annelida > Digestive system > Unclassified | place... | reverse complement strand
GAGCACCCGTACATGATCACTGGCAGTCACAGTATCTGAGCGGAGATGCAGGACCGGAGCATGGCTACCCAACAACGAAATGTTGTGTTTGGAGCCAGCCCAGAGCAATTCAGTCTTAGCAGGATTCTATCTATTAGGCATATGAAGCAGCACCATAGCTATAAAACAAACAAGAGCTCAGCTATTGCAGAAATAGCGCGCGTCTACTTGATCATGGCGATAATCGAAAACTCCATCGTAGACGCAAACACTGAATTAGCACTACGACGTTATGATGCCCTAGTTTGAACCATGGTTGGTGGCGTGGTGCAATGGTTAACGACGTTGGTCTGATCAACGAAGTTAATCAACGTCGGGCTCGGTTAGTACTTGGATGGGTGACCGTCTTCGGACGGGTAAACCATCCAGATATGTAACCAGCCAACTAGGTCGACTCAGCCTTCCATCATCCGGGGGTCGGTAAAATGAGTACCAGCTTCGGCTGGGAAGTAAACAGACATACCACGCAATGCACTAGCCCCATGTCCGTGGTCTTCCAGTATAAGCTGATGTCTGGCTGAGGGCTACGGAAACGGAAATCAGCGCTGCCCAGTGCGCCCATGGGCTTCGGGAGGGCTTCACCTTTTGTCTGAACCCAATTGTGGGACGGTATGGTGCCTTGCCTAAATTCAATTCATAGTTGGTACTAAAACGTCCGACTACTAGGTTCAAACTAGGACACCATAACGTGATACTCGGTACCACGACAATCCTCATCGTCAGTGTGCTGTGTGGTGCAAACCATATTTCGTCGATTTCGATACTTCAAACCGTTTAGGCGTATATCACTAGTGTGACTGACGGACGCACGGACATACAGACAGATGGAATTGCGATAGAAATAGCGGCGTCTAACACTTTAGACGCGCTCCAGAAATTAGTAGTCATAAGCCAACGTTTTTGTTTAATTATGACGACGACGATGATAACGGCAGTGATCAAGTTGCCAATTTCCGTCATCTAGTCCTATAGATTCAGCACAGTCATAAGGAACTGGTGACTAATTAACGAATGATTGACAATTATTATCGGAGCTGGGCAATCAGTATATTAAGATCTGCAAGCGAACAAGCATTCCGCTTAACCTTGTGAGACAGAGAACTCCGGCGACAAGTATGAACAACCCGACGAATAGCGCCATTGCCAACACGATTATCACCAGCATTCCTGCAAAAACAAATATTTCGTTAGTAATTATTAGGCTGCATCGAATGCATGAGATGCTGACTATTCTTACTGATGTTCGCGGTGTCTGTCTGTCAGTCTGTCAGTCTGTCTGTCACACGTGCAGTGTACGCCGCGTGCCGTGTGCGCGGAGTCATTCGGTGCAGCCTTTGCCAAATGCCTTTGGCCTCTTGTTTAACGTTATCAACCTGTAACCATATAGCTACAAGTTACAACCACGACTGATGACGACACAATACGAAATACAAGTTATATAGTAGCACGTTAGACTACTAATGTGCTCGTCGTCGTCATTCTCTGACGTTTTTGTGTTCTTTTTCACTAACATACGCAAACAATGAACCATGAAAAGTGTCTTTTATTATCATAAATTTCCTGTTTGAAGGCTCATATAAAGTAGGGATCTATAATCACACAAATAAAAGAAAAAATTTTGTTTAAGTTTTGTTCTGAATATTGTCTAAAACAGTCATGGCAGTTATGTACTTAAACCAGCTCTCGGGCTGCAATACAATACTGAAGTGATTTGGTGTAATTTTTTCACCTGAAGGAAAGTTGACGTCTGTTGTCGCATAGCCCATATCATCTTCCAGTTTTTCGAACTTTTCTGAAAAAAGAAACGATTTATACGGTTAATTAAAAGCATTCTTGCAGGAGTGAAAACCGCTGCCACCCACTGCGTGGTATCAAATACTGTACACATCTACATGTAACGTTCAAGCGTATTGTCAATATTAATTAATTAGTTCACTCAGTGAACCGACAAGCTGTGACAGGAAGATGATAACGGCACTGTTGCTAACGAAATCACCATGCCTATACAGTACACTACACTAATCCTGTCCTTCAGTGATTAGGCCTATCTAAAAGAAAATCAATTAATCTTCCACAATATTATCCACACTGTTGCAGCCAGCGAATGCACAATGACGGGACTCGAGAAGAACTAGACCCGAACCCGAACCGAAGACTAAGACAGAAGTTGGCGTCTGATTCCTATTTCTACATGCAGCATGCAGCATGTCTAGGCTTCGTTTCACTGTTTTATGCGCATGCATGTGCTCCTGTAGGCGGCAGACGAATATATCGATCTGCTCTGCCGTCTTGGCTGTCTGTGCGTCTATGATTTTGTGCGTCTGTGATAGCTTGCGCGGTAGACGCATGATGGCCCCTTGCCGTAGGTTGTCTAACTGTTAGACCTCCCCTATGATTGAATAAAACGACGACACTGCAATCTGTTGCCGTATAATAACACTGACAGTGACAAAGACACATTATTTTGTCATGCGTCCTGTGTCAAAAGACCGAGGGCGCGTTATAATAGTCATTAAGCCTACAGACTGTACCCAGTTACTTAACATCGCAGTTTTATACGCTCTCACAAACATAAAACTTTAAAGACGTTTTTAAAAGCAAACGTCGAACGCGAGAGTTTCAAGTCAATCGACAGTCGATTCCATGCCCGGAGTGCTGCCACAGAGAACGCCCTGTCGCCGATCTTCCGTCTTGTTCTCTGGACGACCAGGTTTCCCCTGCTTGATGAACGCAGGGATGAACGCGAAGAAACATCAGATGCTGGTGTCAACAAGCTTGTCAGATAGTCTAGTGCGTGGCCGACGAACGTCTTGTGGACCAGTAGTACTCGATTCTTTCCGCAACTGGAAGCCAGTAACTCCTGCTTTTTTGTTACGTGGTCACAAGTGTATATCATGCACTTCACTTCGAACTGGAAAAACATAGTTTCCAGCCTATAGCGTTACTGTATATGTTGCGGTTGTACCTGTCGAACAGTTTCGCATCTGACCGATCCAAACGAAGTCCTGACAATAGAGCTGCCACGTCTCCGACGAGTGTGAACAACCCATCAGCACAGTTTGGTCTGTTCTCTGCAGCCAGCCTCCCACCGGAGCTTCCACGTCCGGACAACCAATAGCTACACAGCAGAACAACAGCGACAGACCTTTGCGCTTTTTTTGTAAGAATTAGCGTGCGGGTAGTCTATCGATTTTTGTTTGAACGTGCAACAAAGGCCTACCCATTCTCGCATGTTACACCTGACATCTGGAACAGACTTTAGCTTCGCGGAGGGCAGCGCTAAGGCTAAGTGGGTTCAGCTCAAGAAGTCAGAGTGCACATATTTTTGCGGCCCGACTGTGAATCACGTTTGAAGAGAAACCGAAAGATAGCGAGATATAACACGACGGGCTAACTAATAACTATGCTCGTGATGCTCGCGCTATGAGACTTTTTGTAATTATTATTACGCACATTGTAATCGTTAATTGTATGATAGTAGATAAAAACACATGTATGGTATCAGTGGCTACCGCCAGCCAGGAAAGGAAGCCTGCTATTTGACAAGGGGTCCAACAATTTGTGACGATTCGTCTATAAACCCAAAGATTTCTTTGCAAAATGTGCTTTTATGTTACCGTACTACAGAAGACAACTTAAGACAACTGGCTGTAAGGCACACAAGCATAAGTTGGTCTAAAAGTTTGACTGTTGTTACTATTTTACCAAAAAATAAACACAAGAGCAAGACTATCAGTCGACCGCGAGTAGCCAAAAACGTCGAACGTGCATTTAGATGCTGACCCTGGAGGTGCGAGTTTTAATAATGCCTATTGATGATAATGGTGTCAATGTTCTCAATGCATTCCGCACTTCATTGCCCCCGATGTCTTAATAATTGATGACTTGCTGGCTGGAGCGAGGACATAACTGCGCATCGCTGAACATCGTTGGTACATTGAGACAACAGCTGCAGCAGCAGCAGCTGAATGGTACAAGTCAAAGATAACTACTCTCAGATAGAGACAACTGTGTTCATTAACATTTTACAACTACTACGACACTAATCTCACATGCAAACTGCTTACGTTCGTATAGAAAGTTTATACTGGCAGTACGTCACGGAGCGTAGTACGGGCAGCTTTACACATGCTAATTCGTGTGTCCGTATGTCTGTCCGCCTTGCGTCCGTCCAATAGCATGCAGAATTACGGGCGATTCACGCCGAAACGGTTATAGCATATAATGCCACCTAGTGAACGCAGTTAAAACGTACTGGCAGCCCAAGTAGTAGCCGGTCCTCTGCCGCATGGTTCACAAATTGTAGGTAACGCTGCTCAATACTTTACAGACTGTAGACGGCGATCCCTATCCAGGGCCGGATTAAAGGTTTCGTAGGCCAAGGCACTTTTGTTTTCGTAGGCCATATATAAAAAAGTAAAATATGCTCATAAGAAGCGATAATGTTTATTTTACAACAAGACAAAAACAGTTACATTACATTACATTACAATTGCACCTTTCTGCACTTTCGTGCAGCAAAATTAGATGAGATACGCATCTATTCTATAGAGTCTACTAAGAGCATAGAGTTGTTTTTTTCTGCAAAAAAGTTTTTTTCTCCATAAAAAAATTATTAATATTTTTCGTAGGCCAACCAATCGTCGTAGGCCAAGGCACAGTGCCTACTGTGCCTACTGTGCCTATTGGATAATCCGGCCCAGTCTCTATCATGCTTTTCTGGTCATCTCTGCCATCATCTATCAACTGCGACTCAGTCGTTTACAAACAGCGAAACAAAAAATCGGTCAAACAGCGTGATCCATTGTCGTACCCATGTCGTGAAATCAGCTGATGCCCTCCGACGTGAAACTCGCGCATTCGACCACTTCTTTCCAACATTAAAAACGCCTTTCAGTCGAAGGCAAACCACCTGCGCGCGTGTGTTAGTTACGCACCTTTTCTATAATCCTACCTTTTGATACTCAAACTTAACCTAAATATTCTCTCTCAGAGGCCGCCAATTTAAGCTCAGCAAGCAACGTTAGAAACTGTAACAAGTTTCCAAACTAACTTGGCGAAAGCCGCATCGAATTCATGGGCGAAATCGGGACTTGTGTCTAATACAATGTTCCTTGGGTCCCCAAAAACTTCCACCCCAAGCAGAACCTCGATCCGTTCAGCCGCGTTTGCACAACAAAGCCGCGCAAAGCAGCGTGACAGACAGACTGACAGACGCTCTGGATCATCGATTGCAGTAAGCCACTAGGCCGCATTTCACACATTCGATGCCGCCTAAAATGCGCGAACAGTTCTTCCATGGTCTATAGCAAACCGGTGTGCTTAGGTTACAGTAAAACACTGCGACGCAGCTGACCTTCGTAGAGGAAGAGGAAGACGTAGTTGTTGGCGACGTTGTTGATGTCGGCGACCATCTGTATTTCGACGTGGTTCAACTTGGACACGTAGACGGTCCTTGCCCGACTGCCGCCACCACAGACTGTCACGGCGCCTTCTTTGTCGACTTCACGAATCACCGCGTACGCACGACAGTTCGCCGGAAACTGCACGCAGTCGTTAATAAATTACACTATAATCACGCAAATTGACTACATTTAATTTACTATAGTTTGCATATTACCGCTAGAAAATCCGGTATTAAAATGTTTTGGGGGGGTTTTTGGCTCCGCGACTCAATGAACCGCGACCGATTAGCGTCAAATTTGGCGCGGCAAGGAGGGATCGTAACGAAAATTGGGTCATACAGTTATTTGGGGAGTTTCCACCCCAAAACATGAAAATAGCAAATTTTGAAAATTTCATCCCACAGAGGCGATTCCCTGGATCGACTGTCCTGAAATTTCCAAATTTTCTAATTGCGTTTCTCTTTCTACAACAACATTCAAATTTGGTGATATTCAGTGCATAAAACTTTAATAACACGCAAGACGAATAGAACACAAAAATGTAAAGCTATTTTCTCAGAAATTGCCCTTGTGTCGTGCATCATTTTTAGTCACTGCCTGTAAATCGGCTAAAATCAAACGAGTTTGAGGTGACACAATAAATGCGGCAGTTCTTTACTTCTCTGAGGCCAGTTTCCGTCGCCGACGACTGTCTACCGGACGACGGCAGGAAGAAGACGTCGTTGTCGGCGGCCGCCCACGAGAAGTCGAGCAGCGTAATGTTGATTCGCTGGCCGGGCTGAGCGCGCACGTGCCACGGCGCCTGCGCACTCCCACATCCGGTCTCGGCGGCTACGAGACTCGCGAAAACACCACGTGACTGCGTGATCTGGATTGGATTTCCGGCTTGACAGAAGTGTTTCTTGGGCGCAATTACTGCACAGAACATGACGTGGAAAGACATTTTGACAGCATAAATATCTACAGAGTACGTCGACGTTAATAGCCGTCATCGAACAGTGTGTATAAAATAAGATTCAAAGATAGACGCATTTTCGCTGTTGTTTACTTGTTTTTGATGAGTTTCGATTCCAGTTTTTATTTTTCGCAACAGCTGACGAACACTGAATGCAAGGACGGATAGAAATTACTTTTTCACATTTTCATATTTTTTCAACATGACCAATATATCGTACTCATGACATCAACCTTAAGTTTCTATGAGGCAGTCTCAACGCATTTGTAATAGGTATATTTTGTCGTATTTTTTGTTCTCATAAAACGCAACAATTTTGACTTCGTTGTTCCATATGTACATAAAACAACGTAGAAACTACGTGAAAAGTCGACGTAATACGTAATACGTAATACGTAATACGTAATACGTAATACGTAATACGTAATACGTAATACGTAATACGTAATACGTAATACGTAATACAATGATGGTCATATTCACGCTTTAATTTTGCAAAATGCTACGCTAGCGTTATTCCAGTCACATCATACTTTATTTGACTGTTTTAGCCGTAACTCAACTGACAAGTCGCTTCAAGTAACTACAGTTTAAAATTTACTGTTCGAGTTAAAAATTCCTGCTTGGTTCACACCACATGTCTTGTCAAAACTCAAATTAGACGTCCAGAGTTTAATTCACTTGTGTTTTGCATCGACTAGGAAAAAAGCTCCCGGAACAAAGCACTGCAAAAAATTCTTAAAGTCATTAACTATTCAATCAGAAAGTACGACAAGTCGTGGCACAGTGAAAGAGGAAGGCAACCACGTCTTGATGCACGTGTCTGTCCGACTGGTCAGCTGTCGGTCGCGTTTTATTGTCGGTCGTTATACGTCACAAGCACGATCAGCCACAGATGCCATCTCTCGTCTCTACCCATCCACCCAGCGTCGCAAGTACGCCATGAATAACATATCAGAAACACAATATATACAACGGCGCCTGCAGCAGCAGCACCATCTATACTCCCGGTTTATCTATCGTCATCTCGAAATAAATTACGTTGCATTCATTCAGCGCTCGGTGCGTAGTACGACACGACGCGGCGTAAATCACGCCACGACGATGATATCTCCGGTATATCGATCTTCCGATGTAAAGATGATGGCCAAGACAGAACACAGATGTGTCGATAATATTCAGTTTTGCCGTTACAGTCAACCAACCAATCAATTAGTTTCGTTCATTTCTGACAGAAGCCGAGAGACGGCATGTACGACGTCAGACAAACACGCAAAACGCCAGAAATACAAATATTTACTATCAAGTCCGCAAACAAAATCTATACGTGCAGTTTAAAAAAAATAAAGCTCGCTATAAACTATACCACTTTCGTATGCACATAATGTCTGGAGATTGTATTCGATGTAGTTTATTATTGCCAGATAGTATGATCAATCAAAAAGACTCATATAGCGTCACGAGCCGCAGGCAGACCGGAAACGCTAAAATTCATATGCAAATGCACTTTTTGATAACGCCAGTAACGCTATCATGTTAATTCTAGCGTTAAAATCTACAATTAATGGAATTTTTGTAGCCGTGTAATTTCATTGTTAATCTATAATGATGACCAGTTACACTGGAAGGAGTTCATAAAAATGAAAAAGTTTACGTCAGCGCCCTCTCGTGAATCACAATGTAACTCTCAGCTGCAAGCTCATCACTACACACTAGGCCTATGTAGTGATGAGCTTGCAGCTGAGTAGTACACAGTTCCATAAAAATCGTGGCAGTGTTGGCTGATCTTAAACGATTTCTATGATTTTTGATCGCTTTAATCTGCCATTATTGGTGAATAAAGACGGTTATTAATCGCTAAGAAATGATGCACGCAACTGTAGTAAAATTTACCATATCACCTTAATTGTGTACGCACCCTACCTGAAGAAATACAAAACTATAAATACACTTTCGCTGTTGTTCACAAAACGAGTGCCTAACCAGTTGTTATTACTGTTTTGAAAACACTAAAATCGTTTTCGACCGAGGCTCAACCCCGGACCCCGCTGGGGGGGGGAGGTTACACGCTTTCCAGACTCTCTAGTCGTCAGGGAGGGGATACCGGGATACATCCTCCTCATTTCCCACCCTAGAGTCTCGTTTCGTGCCCCTCCTCGCACCAAAACCGGGCGACACCAATTTTTATACTATCTAACAAAGATCACCGACGTCGTTTACTTTAGTTGCCAGATTTGACAGCTAAAATGCACCAAATTCGATTTCGATTGGGGTTTCGCCCCAGAACCAAGTGGGGAAGCTTACAGCGCGCCCCCAGATCTCCTAGCTAAGTTTGAGGAGGGAAAAGAGGAGAAAAAGAAAGGGAAAAGGGGGAAGAGGCAAACAGGAAAGGAAAGGAAATGAGGAAAGCGGAAGGAAAGGAAAGAGCAGGGAAAGGGGGAGATGGTACCCTCACTTAGCCCAAAGTGACGCCAATGATGTAGCAGGTACACTGCTGCCAGTAAACAGTTTGCCAGACGGAATTTATGTGGGGGTAATGTGTTGTAATGTGGGGTCCTGTTTAAGGGGTTATAGCACAAGCGTTGTCTTTAGGAGTTTCTCGATTATTTTTCTATCGCAGCATAACTGACCTTCAATGCATGAGTACTGGACTGACAGATAGAGCTTGAGATCTTCATGACACGGTTTCATGTTCATGAAGTTTTCGTCGAGAACTCGCAGACTGCAGGCCCGGCGCCCTGAACAGTGCGAGTCGACGATGTCGATGACGTCGTTAGAACAGCCGATGTAGCCGAAGTTCTCACGCACGCACTTGCTCAGGTTCATGCGTCCGTAGCGCGCACGCTGTATCAGTACCAGCTCGTTCGGCGACTGACATTTGGCGCGAAAATACTTGGACTGGCAGACGATCTGCTCGCTCGCTTCTATAAACACACATAAAGGTAAGGACGACTACTGATTAGGCTGGTAGAAGGTTTTCCAACTGCACTCATTAGGTGGCGCCACGCTGCAGCACGCCATAGCGGCAGCTGAGCTGGAGCGTGGTTGGCTATGTTAACAATCTGATGACGGACGGACAGACACACAGATTAATAGCCTGTATTGCTGTCCATACTAACGTACTACCAATATAAATAAGTAAACTGTGTGCTTTTGGGGAGCACAAATCTATACTATGCCGATCCTGGCGCTGCAATTATAAATACTGGAATGTATAAAAATAAATCTCCAATGACATTAAAATGATCAATTCACTTCTATGTTCGCCGTTTCACCCACCCCGTAAAAACTACAAGCTATCGTTGTTACTTTTTACAAACAGTTGTTATTGCTATTTTTTAAATTCATATTATTCGAGTTAATTTTGTACTTCAGTTGTTTGTTCTGTGCACTGTGGTGCAGAGATGGCTGATTTTTGCCGTTTTGGGATGCGCACTGCTGACAACTGACTTTAGAAGGCGAAGAAACGACGAGTAGACACACGAGAAAAGCTCAAGCCCTCAGGTTCAGATTAGAGTTAGACGGCTGGCTAAAAGTTCAAATGTGTCCGGTATGTAGTAGTACAACCGATGAGTCGCAAATGATGGAAAATGCTCGCGAGTGGAACCAGTGCACTGTGCGGTCCACTGTGACCGACTGTTGCGATTGCTGTTACGTCTTCAAGTCTCGTTTCTGTCTCGTTTTCTTGTCCGTTTGATGTCCGTCCGTTTGTCCGCCCGTCTCTCCGTCTCCCTGTGTCTGTGGAAGCAGTCTGCGTGCTGCGTGGTCGCTCTGGGACGAAACAAAGCCAATAGCACCAGCAGTACTGTACGACACATGTACGCCGTCGCCGTCGCCGCGCTGACTGACCAGTCAGCCTATTTACGCGTGTGGTCCTTCGGTTCGCAGCACAACCGCGGAGAAATAACAGGGAGACATCTGGTAGATGTCTGCTGCGACATCGGTCAATGCAGTTTGGCGCCAACAAGTCGCCCGGTAGCCATTCAATCGAACACAAACCAGCTTCACTCTCATGTTTGTCCACTATACGTGTACGTATCTATTGAACGCCGCTACACCGCCAGCAGCAGCAACTGTAGCCACGCCAGCTGCCTGCGGTCGGTCATCAATAGCTGTGAAAGAACGAACGATGATGGAACGATCGGGTCGTCAATGCATCTACACAGATTAACGCTATTGATCACGTTGATAGCTCGTCAGCGACTTTCCGGCCTGTATTGGACTGTGAATAGACCGCAACAACTGTCTTGACACGTCACTGAATCTGGCATCAATGCCGACTTCAGAGTCAGACACGCATCTGCGTTCTGTGGCGTCATTAGCGCTGACCTATAGCGGTACTTGTATACATTATTAGGGCTATCCAATCTGATTTTAGGCCGCATCGAATGCGTGAAAGTAGTAAAAAAGTAAGTCTGCCTGCCTGTCTGACAGTGTCTGTATGTATGTTTGTCTGTCACGCACCTGTACTATGCAAAAACGGCTGGACGTCTCGACGTTCTGCTGGTGGTGGAGACTCTTGAGCGCCCAAGAAACATTGTGTTAGATGGAAGCGGGCTTGATCTCCCTGCGGGGAAGAAGAGGAGAGAGGAAATGTTACCTATATTGCATCGTATATAAACACGCCTGTTTCCGCTCATTCGCCAGATGGCGTCACATTCGATGCGGTCACTGCCAAACTAATTTAGCCACTTGTTTTTAGCACATGTCCATTTTCTACCTAGAGCACAATGACTGCTTTTCAATAGCTGGTATGCCGCAAAATTTGTTGTATTTGACTTATTCAAATCAGCATTTTACAGTAAAAAAACTATCCAACAGAATCTCGGATCTTTTAACGACAAACTCTTTGTTGCAAAAGCCACACGTGGATAATTCAATCGGATTAACGTCCGCAGTGGTCGGCGGCAAGTTTTCCGGTTCGATAAATTTCCGGTACGTGCATGGAAGCACAGACAGACAAGCGGCCGTGTGACGCGAATTCTACTCGTAAATGCTACTGAGGTGACCGTTTCCAATCCCAGTTTCCAGCTGGGCCTATGTTAATTTACACGATTCCCACAATTATTATAAAGTACATAGCACGTTGTTAACGGAGCCGTGGGCCAACTCACCACATCCTGGCTGCAGTGAAACTTTCAGAGAGTCGCTGAAGTGAAGACATTCTACTTAGTACCGTTAGTGTTAGTCTGTCCAGCGCATTAGAGGTGTGTACTGTATACGACTTAGTACTTAGCGCCATATAACACTTACACTGTCAGTTGCAAATTGAAATGGTAAGTTGACATGTGGACACGTTTGGATTTCTGGTCACTGTAAGTAGAAAAATTTTCCGGCAGACAAAAACGTAATTTTCTAGAACTATTGCCCACGGACAACACTGGATTTATAACAGTTCAAGTCAAATCAAGTTAAGTTTATTGCAACCTTGTGGTTCGGAGACCAAATAGCAAAAATAGACCACAAATGCATGGAAACTGCAAAACATACAAACATAGGCCTACTGTAGTAGAGTAAACACTACAAAGCACAAAACATCCTGCTCATGTAACTCTAGCGGAACAAAGCGCACGAAATCTACTGTACTGTCTGCATGTGTAGTGTACGCAATGTCATGTAGCAGGTCGTACACTGCTGCCAGTAAACAGTTTGCCAGACGGAGTTAATCACGCACCGGCCGTCCGACATCATGTCTAGACCATGACATTGCACTGCACTCAATATACTGACCGGTACGCTCGCCGTTCGCTTATTGCGTGCCGCGATGCCATGTCTGCGGTTGCTGAGACTGGCCAGGCGCCACCGACGACGTCATGAATGAACGGGATTACGCTAAACACATCGTCGGAAATGATTCTAGTATACCGCACTGATGCGTCGCGCAACAGAGAGACGCAGACAGCGAGTCGGAGGGATGAAGATCAGAAGGTACACGGACGGAGACACGTACGTCGGCGTAGATTGGTACGTCATGTCGGCTTAGCGTAGTCGCTGTCCAACTGTCCGTATGTCTCCGTCTCTCGGAGTCGGAATAACATCTTACAGATGACCTTCTGACAGCTATTACTAGGCCGTCGCCGCCATCGTCGTTCAGACCATGCGCCAGTTTCAGCAGCAATGTTTAGCTTGAGCTTGTATGACTGAAAACGTCGTTTTTACTCGTTTACTGTTTGGGGGTTTAACGTTTGTTTAGAGCTACAGCTTCTACGAAACCGGCGTGATGCTATAACAGACGCATCTCTAGCACTTTGGGTGTTTTTTAGTCTTCTGAGTGAAGAAACTAATTACCAACACTATAGACTGACGTGTGAGACACAGCAGGGTGTCAGCCCAGTCACCCACCGGCTTGTTTTGTTAGTTGTACCCGAACCTTGGCCGCCGCAGAACTGATTTAAATAAATTCGGTGGCTCCGTGGTTAGCGTCGCGGCTTGCGGCCCGAAAGGTCGTGAGTTCGACGTTCCTCCGTGCTCCAGCCGCCCAGTGAGGCGTAACGGCTTGGGCAGCTAATAACTGTGATAGGCGTCACGTAGCGGTCTTAGGCAAACGGTTTACTCACCGTGGTAATGCTTAGGCCAACTCAGCCTTCCATCGCTCCGGGGTCAGTAAATGAAGACCAGCTTCGACTGAGAAGGCAAAGGCAGGTATGGTTCATTCCGTTCGTGGATAACGAGTGGGTGTGCAGGTAAAACTGTGAAATCGCTCGACAATGCGTGCCATACCTGAGCGCTTCTGAGGTGAGGTTCCTTCACAGCGGGGCGCTATATCAAGTGTATGACCTTTACCTCTTCTTTTAAAATGCATTTAAGCGATGCATATGCCCCCGCCTGTGCCCTCTCGCCAGAAATTTACATCATATTGTAGTCGATTACGAATTTCTCGTCAACATCGGCGCAGTTTCGAGACAGCGCGACGACAGACAAAAGGGGAGAATCATGGACAGACACGGCGCACCTCGAAAACATCGGCATCTGTGCCTCCGCTGCGTAGTTAGAATGCATGATAAATTAAACAATCCGCGCATCACTGATTATATACGAGGCTCGGTCTGTGTCAGCAAGTCCCAACACTACAGGACAGAAGTGACGAGATGACAGATCGTTGACAGACAAGGCGAGCTTGTGCCGATAAGATCACCAATTACACACGAACAAACAACAAACAGAACCTCCTGTTCATCGATTATTTGATTACAGCAAACCGGGGACGCCATTTGGTGCTGGGCCGCAGACCGAAAACAATCGATCGTCCGAGGTTCGGTTTTGAGTGACAACCCATCACGACCGGCGCAGGACTACATCTAATCTACGCCGACGCGAGTTGCATTTGTCTTTATTAGTCGGTTGTGACCGGGCAACTATTCGCAATTCATTAGCCGTCGGTCAAGCGGCGGGGCCGGGCCACTGAAGCGGCCGCCGGATGGCGATTTGATTGGCAAACGAATAGCGATAAACCGATCATAAACCGCGAATCAATGATGGTCGTAATGATGGCAGCGTCTATGTGTGTGGGCTTTTGATGCGCAGTGCATCGCATGCTCATCATGAACGTTTAGTTTTGCCAGCGCAACGCTCTTATGTGTATATTGGGCTATTTCCAACTGTTTCCGATGCCATACCAGGTACCCAGGTACGAAGTCACCCGTCGTCATCAAAATCATGCTTTCACAATAACTGGTTTTAATTTTGCCTTAGCAAACATGTTGTTCCTCAAAATATGCCATGCTTAATATTTGTGTAAATTTTATTCTTTGAATTCTCACTATTATTGTCTAGAATAATCTACCTGGAATAATCTACCTGCACGTGATGATCATTTTCGCAGTATTACAACTTTTAAACGATTTTTATCTACCATCAAGATTTGAATAAATTGTAACGACATTGTTAGATAAACAGCCAGTAATGTATTGCATGAAGCAGATATTAGTTTTATGTATTTATGTATTTTTTTGTATTTTTGTATGTTATGTTAGAATAAGGTGTCACGTAAGAGGCTTTATGCCCTGTGGCAACCTGCAGTCTATGAAAATGTACCTTCTAAACGACATAATAGCTGTGTGAGGCTGCAAATAAATTGATTTGATTTGATTTATTTAGAAAAGGGACTAGTGCAAATACATGTACACCGTGTTCCAAAAAACGCTCACTTTTTTATTCTGCTGTAGTTTTTTTTACAAACATTGACCGATTTTCGTAATATTTGGCACACAGTATACTGAGGTAAGTTGCAACACAGCAGTTACTGATTTGCCAACTTCACCTGCATACTGATGCTACATTACCTTGGGAAAATTTGAATTGAATAATAATAACTTTATTAACAAATGTTAAATATTGCACTGAAAAGTATTTAGTTCTTCCACACAATTATTGACCAACAGAGCTCAAATATTACAATAACGTTCTCTTTCAGTCACATAAGCTTAACTGCCTTGCTGGAAGATGTCAGCGTCACAGTAATGGCACAGGCGGTCGAAGTATCTCTTGCACCAACGTAAAGTCATTTTATGCGTACATTGGTTGTCACTTGTCTGAGTTGTGTGATAAACTAGACGACGCTTTATCGATTTTTAATGATGCTAAAAACAGAGGTACTATAGTTTTGATGCTGCTTTGCATATTGATATATTATATGACGCATTAGTTAATATATTACGTGCAGGTGATCAGGCCTTTGTACCTAGAGCGAAAAAGAATTTTTATAAATTTTGTTGGACAGAGGAATTAGATCTATTGAAACAAGATTCTATGGAATCCAATAAGCTGTGGAAAGAGGCCGGAAAACCACGATCTGGGCCTATTTTTACAAGGCGGCAATTATCCAGAATATTGTATCGTAAAAGACTTCGTGATGAACAAAAGGCCGAAACCTACTCTTACTCTAATGATTTGCACGAAGCATTAATTAAAAAAGACGGTCAACTTTTGGAAATGCTGGCGAGCTAAATTTGACACATCCAATAAGTGTTCTGAGGTTAGCGGCTGTGTTGACAGTGTCACAATGGTCGATAAGTTTGCTGATCATTTCTCCTCGTCGTTTTGATGCAATAGTCATAGTCAAGCTGACAATCTCCGCGTAGAATATGAGCGCTTACGTGGCAACTATTGCGGCCATCCTGTAACTGGTAATGATTTATTTGACACAGAGGTGCTCTGCAGTATCATTTCTAACATGAAGCGAGGTAAGGCTTCTGGTATAGATGGCTTGTCTGCGGAACATTTATTGTATAGTCATCCGGCTATCCCAGTTGTCATCTCGAAAATGTTTAAATTAATATTTGACTGTGGTTATGTTTCTGCTATGATTGCCGGGGAATAGTTATAAGCCCGGTTATTTCTAAAGTATTCGAGTATTGCTTGATTGATTATTTTCAGATATCCACAAACAGTGGTGACAATCAATTTGGTTTTAAAAAGGGAGTTGGGTGCAGTCACGCCATACAAACTGTTCGTAATGTTGTTGACCAATATATCAAAGCAGGTTACACTGCTAACCTCTGTGCGAT
>Ga0126335_1000840_pt1 | contig 15909 bp, 11 predicted proteins | sample OlaspJWI45metaG_FD_108409 | JGI IMG/M metagenome (GOLD analysis project Ga0126335, IMG submission 108409) | Marine gutless worms symbiont microbial communities from Oahu, Hawaii - Olavius sp. 1 OAHU.JWI-45 metaG | ecosystem: Host-associated > Annelida > Digestive system > Unclassified | place... | reverse complement strand
GATACGCTGATTGAGCAAATCCAGTGGATACAGGATAGGAATCACCGCTCCTATCTATCGCATAGAAAAAAAAGAGAAAAACAATTTTTAAAAGAACCATAAGTTACGTTGTAGGGTTAATCAACGCCTCGGCATCCTGGGTACTTACATTGAAATCTTTGGCCAGCGTTTCATAATCCTGGGCGTCAAAATCGATGGCGCGGTGCACCATGTCGGTCATCTTTTTTTTGGTTGTCGACCGCCGCTTGTAAAAGCTTACCAGGTTTAGGACTTTGGTATGAATTTTACCGAAGAGATTGTCTTTACCAGATGATGATCCCTTGAACTTATGGTCCTCCATGGATAGGTCGTCAAAAACCCGGTCGCTTACTTTACCAAGGCGCTGCTCGACATTATTGAGGACTTCGGCCTGAATATCCTTCTTTTCCTGTTTTTGCTCGATAGTGTCCAGAAAACCGGATGTCAGCTCCAGTCGCTCTACAACTTGCTGTGAGTCGATGCGCGCGTAGTCATCGCCATAAACACTTTTGAGAATCCGAGCCGTTTCGATACTGGAACCACCGGAACTGTTCATGGCCAACCTGGCCACAGCGGCCATGTTCTCCGTCACCTGTTTCTGTTCATTATTGATCATCATCCATTTTAGATTGTTGATCTCAATCGGCGGCGGCATCAGCTTTTTGGGCAGACTTTTGAGGGCCAGCAGGGCATCGAACGTGCTCGCAAACTGAAATGCAGTCTTGCCGGACTCTTTGCGGTGCATCCAATAATTCACCTTTTGAACCAGCTTTTGCATTTGTTTAATCTGCAAGCCGTTCAATACAGCCAGTAACGTCAGGTTCAGATCCGGCGCGCTATGCTCGTTGCGAACCGGTGGGATAGAAAAAGTTTTGCCGCCCAGCTTGTACGAAATGTTCGAATTGTTCTTTAAGGCTGCGTCATATTTTGCAGCGATTATGAGTGACATCCACAGGCGCTTCAACTCTTTAGGCGTTTTGGGAATCTTTAACAGAAAGTTGTTGATGCCTTGACGCCAAAATATTTCAGAGGCTTTGTTGAGCTGCTTTAACAGCTTTGTTGTCTCTGCTCCTTGCCGTTTGGCCATCAGCCTGACGACATCGGCGTCGAGGATAAGGTCGCCATACACTATTTCATATTCGTCTTTATCCTCTTTCTTTTTCTCGCCAAATGCCACTTTGTGCTGTATGAGAATCGCATCGCCGTAATTCCTTGCTCCACTGAACTGAACGATAATTTTTTCAAGCTTGTGGTAATTAATTTTCCCCGTATTCTTATCACTCGGATGCTGCAGATCATCAAGACTGATGCTTACCTGGTAAACAAAATGGGCCATCAGAGACCTTAATGCATCGTATTGCCGCTGTTCCTCTGACAGTCCCTGCGCCAGGCGGTCGGATTCTGCAGACAGCCTCTTTAGTTTACGAAAATCGACACCACCCAGCTCCTGGTACAGCAAATCTGCAACAGTATCGAGTTCAAGACTATCGCTCTGTTTTTTTGGCTGTGTCTTTTTTTGCATCCAAGAGATCCAAGTAGACTCTGTTCGCTGATCGTGCGGCTTAGCACGTGCCGGAATGCACTTGACCCGCAGAATGAGCCAGACAATAAATATGCAATTATTATACCACGTTCTGCCTCTCTAAAAAATAGCAATCTTTTGATCTTTTCGGTTGAGACTCAGTTCGTTTACGGCCCAATGGCACGCAAGACTTCTGGCTTGCTCCCGTTTCGGTTGCTTTCCCGACTGAAGGATATCGACCGTTCGCATGTCAAATAGGTGTCGCCTTATCAATGACCTTGTCAAAATCATAACCCGCTGCCCTGTGCCCATACCATCGTTGTAAATCCTCATCCTGTTGCATCAAAACAGTTTCAACAAAGTCGCTTCCACCTGGAATCCCGCTCATTGCTTATAAATGCAGGCCTTTATACCGATTTTGGAACGAATGCCCGCTCCGTCCATGCTGTCGATTATGACTTACGGCATACCCGGTCAGCAATCGCCGCATTACTGTAGCCATTGTTACATTTCCCGTTTTCAGCAACAGGTGAAAATGATTTGGAATCAGCGCCCATGCCAAACAGCGTGTATCGGTTTCCTTTACAATCGCACTTAACCGATCAATGAAATTGTCCCTATCGCCGTCGTCCTTAAAAATAATACGGCGTTTCAGCCACTTACCTATGATATGGTTTAATGCACCGGGCGCGTCCATTCTGGATTTTCTTGGCATAACATCGCAATTATCATGATTCCGCTCATATCAAGGAATTGCGAAAAAAACTCCCCGATCCCTCATTTAATTGAATATGTTGAGTTGCCTTGTCCCGTCGTAGCTCGAAGAGCGAAGTCGGACCTGTCGCGGCGTAGCTTCAGCGAAGACGGAAGCTGATACCGAAACACAATTCACCTTTTTGGGTTAATTGGTTTTGAAAAAGCGATTTCTTATCTTTTCTTTTATCTTTATCTTTTTTTTTCCATAGGAAAATAAGGGGCACCGGTCAAATCCGACCGAAGGTCTGTGAGGCTGTTCGAATTTGCTACCTGAATTAAATATTGATTTCCCGAAAAGGGTCCATACCTTTTTAATGCCGTTGGCCGGCGGATATTGCATGTATTTTATAGTAAAAATCGCTGCCATTTTTTAATATGCCCATTGGTGATTAAATAACAACGGCCGATATGAAGTATCGAATAAATACTGTTCTAGCCAGGAGTATAATGCCATGATCAAGGTAGGACTTGGACAATCAGAAAACTTTGACACGCTGGCCGCGATAGAAAGCGTCATTGATCAATGCCGAAGTCAGATGGCAGATCTTCAACCCCAGGCTGGCATCGTTTTCGCCAGTGTAAATTTCGACCACCGCCTGATGCTTGACCGAATTCTTGAGATATTTCCGGGATTGGATCTTATTGGCTGTACCACAGCCGGTGAGTTCTCTTCGAGTTTTGGATTCAGCGACGACTCCATCAGCTTAATGGTTTTCTATTCCAACGAGGTTCAAATTGGAATCGGTGTTGGCCGGGCGGTTTCGGAAAATCCGGCAGAAGCCTTACCGGCAGCGGTAAAAGAGGCGTCCGATAAATTATCGCAACCGGCTTCAATCTGCCTGGCTTTTCCGGACTGGCATAGCCAATCATTCGATTCGCTCGTGAAAGGGCTCAACCTGGCGCTGGGGTATGATTGTCCGATATTCGGCGGGGTTGCCGGAACACTGTGGAATGAGGACCTGGTACCGCTGCAGTTCTACAGGGATGAAGTCCTGGCGGATGCCATGCCGATCATCCTGTTTGCAGGTTCCCTTGAATATTCATTTTCGATTGCCAATAGCTGGAAACCGGTGGGCAAGCAAGCCAAAATCACCAGCGCCGAAGGTCGCCGGGTCAAGCGCATTGACGATTTTAATGCCGTTGATTTCTACCGCCATTATCTGGGGGATCATTCCACGCCGCCCCAGGAATTTCTCCTGGCGGTCTACGATGAAAACAGCGCGCGGAGCTATTTGCGGGGACCGATGGAATACCATCCTGACGCAAGCATCACTTTTTTTGAATCGATTCCTGTGGGGGCAACGGTTCAACTTACCGAGGCCATACGCGAGGATATGATCGAGGACACCCAATACACCTCCCGGCAAGTGGTTCAGGCACTGCCCGAACTGAAGCCGGCTTTTGCAATGGCCTTTTCCTGTGGATTCCGTAAAAATCTGCTGGGAACCCGCGTCGGACAGGAATTTCAAATTTTGAAAGACAATCTGCCCCGGAATTTACCCCTTATCGGTTTTTATTCCTTTGGTGAAATTGCTCCGATTATCAAGGGGCAGGAAAGTCTCTTTCACGGCGCCACCCTGGTGACACTGTTGGTCGGACAGCGCAATGGCGCGGTTGCCGTGGTTGATGGGCCGGAAGAAGCCGATCTGCCCCATGAACATCTCAGACCACCCGCTGCGGTTGACGCGGATGCCCCCGACTACTTAGAGAAATTGCAATTGGAGAACCGGCTCCTGAAACGGAAATTAACTCGTTCGGAATCGTATCGCGAGCACTTGGAGGAGATTAAGGATTTTAATTCTGCGATGCATCGCAAGATCATCCAGGAGGTTGAAGCCGCCCGCCGTGAAATTCAGCGCAAAGAAGAACAGTTGCTCAAAAGCGAGGAAAAATATCGCCGCATCGTCACCACCGCCGGCGAAGGCTTTATTTTAATGAACGAGGATATGGTCATCACCGATGCCAATGAAGCATTTTGCCGGATGACGGGCCGAACGAAAGAACATCTGCTTGGCAAAACTCCCCTCGATTTTGGAGCGTACGAGTTTGAGCACTTTTTGGGTAACAATCAGGAAATGCGCTTATCTGAAGAATATAGACAATTTGAAGGCGTGCTGAAGACGAGTCGCGACCGCCTCATTCCGATCCTGATTCATGGCAGCAAGCTCAGGGATGACAGCGGAACGATTATCGGAAATATGGCTTTTATAACCGATCTGACTGAACAAAAAAAGGCCCTGGCCCTGGCGGCGGAAGTTCAGAAAAGCCTTTTGCCGCAATTTGGTGTCCATATTCCAGGCTTGGATGTTGCCGGCCGAAATGTCTCCTGTGAAGAAATCGGGGGCGATTATTTCGATTTTCTGGATCACAAAGACTATCCCAATGCCCCGTTGAGTATTGTGGTCGGCGATATCGCCGGCCACGGGGTGGATGCGGCGCTGCTGATGACCACCGCCCGTGCCTTTCTACGCATGCGTGCTTCGCAATCCGGCAATATTTCTGATATTATCACGGAGATGAATCGCCATTTGACCTCGGATGTGCTGGATACGGGCCGGTTTATGACCTTGTTTTACCTGGCAATCGATCCGGTCAGAAAACACTTGCAATGGGTCCGGGCCGGACACGATCCGGCAATTGTATACGATCCCCGGCAAAATGCTTTTGAAGAGCTGACCGGTATGGGGATGGCCTTGGGTGTGAATGAAGAATTTCGGTACCAGGAGAATATCAAGGCTGGTCTCACTGACGGACAGATCATCGCGCTGGGCACCGATGGAATTTGGGAAGCCCGCAACAGCGAGGGAGATATGTTTGGCAAAAAAAGATTTCGCGAAGTGATTCGCCGAAACGCCAGTGAACAGGCGGACACAATACTCAGCGCCGTCTACGATGAGTTGGATCGACATACGCGGGGCCTAAAATCCGATGACGACATCACCCTAGTCATTGCAAAAATCTGCAATAATTGATGTGCGAAAATTTATGGGATCTTGCCAGAACTATCAACCCGGCGATTAATTAAATCAGGGGTCGGGGTGTTTTTGACCTTGAAAAAAGACCAATTCTATCACCTCTGCGATCGAATGGGCCTGATGCGCAAAAGCTATCGTCGAAAGAAGTTTTAGACCAATTTTTAAAATTTGAAGAAGATTGTCTCAACCTGTTTTTATGAACTCCGACATATGCACGGCTGTGCCGGGAAACTTATTAAGAATAAGAGTATCTGAAGTTACCAGTTCTAATTCTAACTGCTTAGCCAATGCCACAAATTCACAATCGTATGCCGAACATTTTGACTCTTCTGTTAGCTTCAGAATGTTCAGCGAAGGTACGAGAAATTCCATACCATTCATGAGAAGTTCAGCCTCTTGTATCAAATCGACCGCTTCAAAAAGATTCAGAAACCCTTTTCTAATGTAAAGTGCAAGAACGTTTCTAAATTCGCTTCTCCATAAAAGGGGCGCAGTCCATTCGGGATCTTTATGAAATACCGCACTGGCCTGGTCGGTGAAATCACCTTTGATAAAAAAATAGGCAATCAGATTCGTGTCCGCTACAATCACGGCCGGCCTTCTTCTCTAGCTTGACGCAGGACCGCATCTGTAAGTGGCGGACCTTCAATTTTGTTTCGCATGGCTTGAACTCTGGTGAACAACGCTTTTGAATCCAACCGATGGCTGCGAACAGCCTTTTCGATACAAAAAATGACTTCACTATTGATGCTGCGTCGATGCATGCTGGCACTTTTTTTAAGATCTTCGTAAATATCATCGGGCATATTTTTCACGGTTATTGTTGGCATAACAAAATTTCTCCCTATAAATATCAAATGGAACCATTACGGAACCATTTTTAATGCATTTTAATAAAAATGTCAAGGTAAGGGCACGAATTGAGGAACGGTTAAGTCCCCCACGGATTAAAGAGTAGGACACCACTGGGTTCCATATCGGAAATATTTCTGGTCACAATTGTCATTTTATAGAAAATATCCTGAAACGGTTTTTTGCATCCTGTAGCTGCCAATGCTCCAGATTCATCACCTCTTACAATGAATTCCTATTCGGCTACACTGTCCAGATAGCGTCGCACATCCCCCAAACCTGTAAATCGTCATATTTTCAGGACTAAAAAAAGCACTTACGAATATTACGTAAGTGCTTTTGATCTTGGTGCCGAGGGACAGAATCGAACTGCCGACACGCGGATTTTCAGACCAAATTTTAGAAAATTCGAATATAAGGTGATTACAAGCAGTTGATTCTACTTCAATTTTTCATTGTATTTTTGGTTTCGTTTGGAAACGGTTAACAATTTTTAATCTTGACGGGCACAATTTGGGCACAGTTTTCCATTACCAGCCTATCATCACAGCAGTTTTAGAAATTGAGTGGCGTTCGCACGGAAGTATCGGATTGACTTTCTCCAATGATCATTCTAAAGCGGATATTATAAAAAGATTTGTGCGGGGAAAAACGATGAGCACCAGAGGAATCAGAGAAAACAATCTTACTGCCCTTGATGAGCTGATCAATGAAATTACTGTCGCTGCATACGGCGATGACGAGAAGCTCTGGGCCTTTAGGCAGGTCTTCGAGGACGAGGTTAACCTCCCGGCCGACGGGTTCGTCATCGGCGAGCCCGTCTCGGTGGTCGAGATCGACTATGATGGCAACGAGCGTCGTGGTCTGACAGCAAAATGCCGCCGTGAAGATGGCTCAGAACACCTGGTCGCAGCCTCCGATGTAGTGTTTCCGGAAGGATCGCGTGGCGCGTTGATTTTAGCTGCTTACCGCCGGTGGCTCGGCCTCGAACCTTACCCTGCCGTAACCCAAAAGAATACTCGCCGCAGGCGTCAACACAGGGTCACGGATGACGACCTCGATCTGAGTGAGCCTGTCGAACTCGTTGTCCTTTCGGTCAAGGAGCGCTCTGCACGCTGCCGCCTGCCGGGGAGCGAGCGAGTCATCACCCTTCGGGCAAGCGGACTCTGGGATGTGGTGCCCGGGGAAATCGTCACGATCAAGCCCCGCAAGCAGTGGCGCTACGCCGGCCACCCGTACCTCTCCGGAGAAATTGAATCCACCGAGCTCAATGTCGCCGCACTCGGCCTTGTGCCGTTACGGCTCGAAGAATTTGGGATGTGGGACCCCAAAGAGCACTACTGGGGCGAAGAGGATGAGCCGATGGACGAATGGGCTAAACCGATTATCGCCCGTGGTCCGCGCCCGGAGTTTGAGATGGAGCAGGTGCTGCCCGGAGCCGATCCCACTGATCCGTGCTCTGATCCCATCACCGCGTCCAATGATTTCAAGGATGCTGGAGACCGCCTGCAAGCGATTGGAATCCTCATGGAGCTCTGCCAGTCTGACCTGCGTTGCCTGTCCGCCCACGCGCAACTCGGTAATTTCGACTTCGACAGCATGCCCGAAAAAGCCATCCGCCATTACGAGACAGGTTTGCGCATCGGAGAGCTGTCTCTTGGTGCTGATTTCGACGGCGTGCTTCATTGGTGTCTGATTGACAACCGCCCGTTTCTGAGGTGTATGCACAGCTACGGTCTATGTCTTTGGCGGTTGGGTCACTTTGAGGACGCCGAGCGTGTGTTCGACCGAATGCTCTGGCTCAATCCGTCGGACAACCAGGGCGTGCGCTTCCTGATCGATGATGTCAGGACAGGAACCGCATGGGAGGATCGCGAGGTCAAATAGAAACCTCAAGGGAGACTACATAGACCTAAAGATCTTCTAAGACATAGATCCGAAAAAGATTAGCTCTGCAATGGCATATGAATGAAGCGATTGGAATTGCACTATGAAAGATAAAGAAACCACGATGGGTCAGCTTTTGATAGAATCTCTGACAACAGACCAGATCGCGTGCATGCTGGAAGCGGTTGCATCCGCAGGCCATTTGGAAAGCCTGATGGACGATTTTATGAAGGCTGATCCGGATATGGCCGCCACCGTTGATGAAATTTTAAAAAGGGGGGCGGACCGTGGCCAACGGGAAAATGAAAAGCCGGCCGGTTTCGCATAAACGGACCATGGAATACTGGAATTCACTCTGGCGTCATTGGCATGAAATTCTTGCAGATGTCGGAAATGAAGATGGAAAGTATGCGGTCCAGGATCACCACTGGGAGGAACCCTATTTTGACAGCTCCTATGTTGCTTCTGACCTGGAACCGATTGCACGGGATATGCTGAGCTTGATTGATGACGTCTACACGTCGGTTGAAGATCCGGATCTCTTTACAGAAGCGTTGGAGGACATCGAGGCAAGCATCGCTTCATATCCGGAGTGGATGGGGGTCGAATACGGGGAGCCCTGCGAGCTTGAAAAATACGCAACCGGTTGTGTGTTGAAGTGGATATGGTCGGGCTTGCAGCATGAACCCCGTTCCGGTATCAGCTTGCTTGAAAAAGTATTTGAAATCGAACAAGCATACGAACTGGTTTGCCTGAATCAGACTGCGCTTGTTGATTTTTTTGTAAACCTCCCCGCTGGTTCCTGCCGTGAAATTTTTGCCTGCCTGCAGGATGAAGCCCAAGAGATTGATCTGAGTAATGTCTATTCCCCATGGCATCAAATCAATCATGATTATGAATCCAGATTTGATTCAAATAAGCACCTGGAAACCTGCCGACATCATCTGGACCATAATTGGCGATATGGTCGACCGTTGGTCGATGATGCGATAAATCGAAACGAATTTCAAGAAGCGGAGCAGTGGCTGGTGAAAACTTTTTCCAGTTTCCTGAAGAGGATAAGAAAGGGAAAATGGTATCCAGAATCATCCCTGCTGATGGATCAGATTGAGTATTACATGGAAGATGGCCAGGAGGAGATAGCGGCCCTGTTGCTGGTGTGGAGTGAGGTTTCCCTGAAGCTGGGTAATTTACAGCGCGGGGCGGCCGCCCGTTTTCAGGGTGCCATCTTTCGACTGCCGGAAGACTGTGAGGCGGTCATCAAAGAATACAAACGCGTGATCCGACCCAAAACAAAAATGACCGTAGATCCGATTTTTGAACAGTGGAAAACCGAAATGGCCAATCGCAGCTTCTCTCGGTATATGGACGCTCCCAATGTTTCCGATTCCTGGGTTCACTGGTTGATAGAGGCGAGTTTGGACCCGAAAAAGAAAAAAAAATGGTTTTTGGGTAAGCTCAACGGCTGGCTGAACGATTTGAAGAAAGACAGGAGGATCTTCAAAAAGCAGTGGCATTGGCTGGCGCGATTGACTTCGGATCTGCCCGGCAGCAAACGTCTTGTGAAAAAACATCCTGTCTTTTACAAAACCGCGCTTCCGGGAGAAGAAACTGCAGATGACCTCCTTGGTAATTTTCGGTGCCGGGGTTTAAAGAAAATGAACGCCGGTCCTGCCCTTCTCGTGGCGATGGAAGTTTGGAAAGAGCTTTTGCACCTGATCGTGCCCGATCCGGCCAATGCCTATAAATCAGATTACTCCGATCATGCCGCCTGGTGCAAAGCCGTGCATGAATTGAATCAAAATTCCTACACGGATTTACTTTCGCGGTGGCGTAAAAAACATAACCGCCGCCGAAACCTGTGGCGTGACATGAAAGCAATCGGTTTATCGGTGTGAGCTGGCACCCATCGATTTTCCCGAAGCTGAAATATTTACGACTCTAAATCCAGTGAAACCCCGGTCACCGCTTCCGGTCAATGCCGCTGAAGATCTCCCGGAAAAGTCCCGCTCTTATTCTATATCCCATTGCTTTCAAATTGACACCCATTGTGGATTGGACCCGCTGGGGAACCACTTTAAGTAAAGGATCCGGGCCCAGAGGACCCGGCTTTGATATCACCCCGAAGGGGTGGTGTTTTACCTTCAGAAGTCAAATGGAAGATTCCAGCATCCCTCGGCATTTTTTCACGGCCTAGCCAGTTATCTCTGACCTGGCCCAGAGGACCCGGTTTTCAATTATAATAAAAATTTGATATTTATATTTACATGATAATATAAAGTTGTTATTTATACTGTCATGTTTAAACGAATATTAAATTTGCCATTGAGTACATCAGAAAGCTGTTTTCTCTGGGGCCCCAGACAGACCGGGAAAAGTACCTTATTAAAAACATTATATCCTGACGCCAAACGGTATGACCTATTGCTGTCAGACCAATACCAGCGACTTATCCTGCACCCGGGCCTTATTCGAGAGGAATGTTTAGCAAACGGTCTTAAGGCCGAAAATCAAACCTCGCCCATAATCGTCGACGAAGTCCAGAAAATACCAATCCTTCTGGATGAAATACATTGGCTAATTGAAAATCGAAAGTTGCGATTTATACTTTGCGGTTCCAGTGCCCGGAAGGTCAAGCGAGGTCGTGGCAATCTATTAGGGGGCCGTGCGGTGCGCTATGAATTACACGCCCTGGTTTATCCGGAAATCCCGGATTTTTCATTGGAAAGGGCACTCAATGCCGGATTGCTGCCGCGGCATTATCAAAGCGCCAATCCCCGCCAATTGCTGCAGGCGTATGTAGGAGATTACCTGAAAGAGGAAATTGCAGCCGAAGCCCTGACACGTAATATACCTGCCTTCAGCAGATTTTTGCAGATTGCGGCCCTGACAAATGGCGAATTGACCAATTATAATAACATCGCCTCCGAATGTGGCGTTAGTGCGCCGACTGTAAAAGAATATTTTCTTATACTCGAAGACACTTTACTTGGCCGAATGTTGCCGGCTTTTAGAAAGCGTGCCAAAAGGCGCTTGATTGGTGCCCCCAAATTTTTCTTCTTCGATATTGGTATTGTGGCCCATCTTACCCGCCGCGGAAAAGTAGAGCCAGGTTCCGAGCTCTTCGGCAGAGCTTTTGAACACCTGATCTACATGGAATTAACTGCTCATTCCGCCTACTCCGAGGAAATCTACCCGATTGCCTACTGGAAAACGGCTTCCGGTTTTGAAGTGGATTTCGTGCTGGGAGAAAATGAAATCGCGATAGAAGTCAAAAGCACCGGCATGGTCACCAATAAACATATGAAGGGTATCAGAGCCTTTAAAGAGGAGTATCAGTCACGCAGTTACATTGTGGTGTCAATGGACACCAATCCCAGAAGAACCGAAGATGGTATAGAAATTCTTCCCTGGCAGATTTTTCTGGATCGCCTTTGGGCTGACGAAATCATCAATAAATGATCGTACCCAAACGAGAATATTTGTAGGCAATTACGCGGCTTTGCCAGTGGATGCGGATTCGGTCTCCTGCTGCTATCTTGAAATTTTTGCGACGGTAAATCCAGTGAAACCCCGGTCACCGCTTATGGTCAAAAGGAAAATAAGACAAAAATAAGGGACAGGTAAATTATACTTGACAATGTCAAAAATTTAGTATAATCGGGCGAAACGAACTAATAACCGGGGCAAATAAAGGAGGCTATAATATGCCAAGGACATCACGCTTAATTGTTACCAATGAGAAAGCCGTATATCATGTTATGTCCCGCACGGCGTTGGATGGTTTTCCTTTGAAGGATGTTGAAAAGGATTTTTTGCTGGATTTGATCAAGCGATTTTCAGGGCTTTATTTTACGGAAATCTTAGGCTTTTGCTTGATGGGCAATCACTTCCATTTGCTGGTGAAAATGATTCCCGATCACCGGTTTACGGATGAGGAAATTCAAAAGCGCTTTGAAACTCATTTTGGTGACAGCCGGGACTTCGCCGAAGGCCAAATCCCCTATTTACGTCAAAAGCTGTCCAGCCTTTCCGAATTCATGCGGGAGATCAAGGTTGGCTTTGCCAGGTACTACAATCGGCGCCACAACCGCCGGGGTTATTTTTGGGGAGATCGCTTCAAAAGTGTGATTGTCGATAATGGCGAAACGCTGGTCAGCTGTCTGGCATATATCGATCTGAATCCCCTGCGGGCGGGTATGGTTGATCGTCCCGAAGCGTATCGCTGGAACTCGCTTGGCTATCATCTTCAGACTGAAAACAAGGATCAGTTTCTGTCCACCGATTTCGGGTTAAAGGCGTTCAACGTCAAAAGTAAAAAAGAACGTATCCGTAAGTATCGACAATATGTCTATGAAGCCGGAGCGATTGACCGTCCTGATAAGATGCAAGCCAAGGTCATCGATGATAAGGTTGTTGCCAAAGAGCGTAAAAAAGATTTTGAAATCAGCCGGATCGATCGTTTCAGACACCGCACCCGCTATTTTACCGATTCGGGCATCATCGGGTCAAAGGAGTTCGTGGCTGAAAATTACCAGCGGTTTAAACACCTATTCCACTCCAAGCACGAAAAAAAACCCAAACCGATCAAAGGATTGGAAGGCATGTATTCATTGAAGCGATTGTCGGAAATCTGATTTTTTATAGATCTGAAAAAAGTCGGATATCGCGGAGATATTTTGATTAACGCCATCAGCCATGCACTCCCATTCCAACTGAAATCCATACCCGTGAAAGGCAACGTGTCGAAACCGACGATACGGTGCCAGGGCTGATGACATTGCTTTGTCCAGCAATGTGGGAAGTTCCGGCTTTAGGGGAGAACAATACCGCATTGATTTACTTACTTATTTGAAATCACTGAATCCGAAATTTCCACATTTTGGCAGATTTTGGGTGAATTTTCTCACATGGTATCGCACACAGAATATATCCTTCCCAGAGCAGTTCCCTTTTCAACGGAGTTGCTGATGAAACCCACTACCAGGTCATGGTCAAAATTGAGTGCGGATCAATGCTATGATCAGGAAAATATATATTGACATTTATCTTAAACTTTGCAAATTGAATTTTAAATATTCAATTTACAAATAATTATGCTGAAAAGAACACTCGCTAAAAAGTTAAAAAAAGCTGCTAAACAGTATCCGGTGGTCACCCTAACCGGTCCCCGACAGTCCGGTAAAACGACACTGGTCAAGATGGCGTTTCCGGATTACACCTATATCTCGCTGGAAGAGCCGGATCAACGCGCATTTGCTTTGGAAGATCCGCGGGGATTTCTGTCTCAGTTTTCGGAGAAGGTCATACTCGATGAAATTCAGCGAGTACCGGACTTGTTTTCTTATATTCAGACGATTGTTGATGCAGAGGATATATCCGGACAGTTTATCCTGTCCGGGTCACAAAATTTCTTGCTGCTGCAAAAAGTCAGTCAGTCTCTGGCCGGTCGTTGTGCCGTGTTACACCTGTTGCCATTTTCTTTGAGTGAACTCAAGGAACGCAAGCCTTTGGCTGTTGACATTGTTGGTCGAAAATTACCGGGTAAAAATCGCACCTTGGATGATAAGCTTGCGCCAGTTTTGTTTAAAGGCTTTTACCCGCGAATCCACGACAAGCACCTGGATCCGAACGATTGGCTGGGCAATTATTTTCAGACCTACATTGAAAGAGACGTGCGTGATATCGTAAATGTTGGGGATCTCGAAACGTTTGGTCGATTCGTGCGCCTGTGTGCGGGTCGCAATGGTCAACTCCTGAATCTATCTTCTTTAGCAAATGATTGCGGGATTACCCATACCACTTCAAAACGCTGGATTTCCATCCTGGAGGCCAGTTTCATCGTATTTCTACTGCGGCCGCACTATAAAAATTTCAGCAAAAGACTGATCAAGAGTCCGAAATTGTATTTTCTCGATACCGGCCTGCTGAGTTATCTTCTAAGAATACGATCAGCTGAAGTTATACGAATTCATGCGCTATACGGCAGCATTTTTGAAAGTTATGTTATCTCTGAGCTTCTAAATAACTACTTAAACCACGGTCAGGAACATGCAATTTACTTCTGGCGGGATTCCACCGGAAACGAAATCGATGTTCTCATCGATGAAGGCGAAAATTTGACACCGATGGAAATCAAGGCTGGTCAGACCGTTGCGGCAGATTTTTTTAAAGGAATTCGTTTCTGGAAAAAAATGTCCAACGATATTGAACAACGGGCGGCATTGGTATACGGGGGAGATAAGTCATATATCCGATCGGGTACATACGTTTATGCCTGGTCAGTATTTTAACAAGATCAACGGCTGACCGTTGAATCCTTGTTAAAAATCGGTAATATATACAGATTCCGAAGTGTTCAGTATGTTTAGGCGTCCCAAGCTGTGTGTCGGATGTTATATCTCGGCTGGAAATTTTTGGCAATTATTGACCTTGAAGGGCACAATTTGGATGCTCCAGATCCACCCCTATCACCCAAACATGGGCGTCCCCAAATGCCCACTGGATGCCAGTGTGAGGTTTCCAGTTGTAAATAAATTCATCACAGATTATGTGTCAGAGCTTCCTGCTGAAGACTGATTCGTCCCCGCCGCCCGTATATGTCAATCACGTTTTCGTCCGGATTGACAGTTAGACAATTTAACCCATTCGGATTTCGTTTACCAAGCGGGGTAGTTCTTCCACGATATACAGGGGAAGTGACATCAAGGTGTAGGATGCGGGCACGCTACCGTCGCTTACGCGGGCCGCATGGGTAATCCGACCGATATTCGGGGGGTTGAGGTCAAATCGGATGCATAAATCGGTATGCTTGTTTACCACAAATTGTTGCAGGGACTTGAGCGTTCCACTTTTGCCGGCTTTGACTTCAATGGGGACCACCTGGCTGCCGCTGGCCGTCACATAATCGACTTCTGCATTGGCGGATTTTGCTTCCCGCAGCCAATAGGTTAAGCGAGGGGGATCAAACGGATTGACCAAGTGCTGGCCCACAAACTGCTCTGCCAGCTTACCTTCATTTACAAGGGCCTGCCCATCCAACGCCTGCAAGGCAATCCAATCCAATCCGGATAGATAGGCAGCCATACCGACATCCATAAACAACAGTTTATAGACATTTTCATTTATGTCTGCCATCAGCGGTACACCGGAACAGTGGCTGTGAAACACCTGATGACAGACGCGTGCCTTTACCAGCAAGTCGATGACTGCTTTGACTTCCCGGGATCTATCTTCTTTGGAGATATTGCTGTATTTAACCTTCTGCCCGATAATTCGTGGAATCTGCCGAAACACTCTCTGCATTAACACCAGATCTTTTTTACTGGCGTATTTGGAAAAATCATCTTGATATGTTTCGGCAATAGAACGATGGACTGCAGTGACTTCCCCTAAAGCCCCTGTTTCGATAAAGACTTGAACTGCCTCCGGCATCCCTCCCACGAATAAATATTCCCGCTGACGTTTGATCAATTTTTGATGGGCGGTCAGCGGTATGGTTTGATCGATTTTAAACTCCGTGCAATATGAAACCAGTTTAGGCTCAAGCGCTGTTAAAAACTCGCTGAAAGTCATGGGCCCCAAATGGTAATATTCGATGCGCCCTACCGGCATGGAAAAATGATGATCGGCCAATGCAAATTCCAGCAGAGAGCCAGCAGAAATGACAGCCAGTTCGGGTTTAATTTCAAAGAAGTACCTTAGCGCCTGTATCGCGTGAGGGGTTGCCTGAATTTCGTCCAGAAACAGAACCGTGTCGTGAGACAAAATGTTTCTGCCGCCTCGATGCTAACAAAAGCTGACCCCTTTACACTCAATTAAATTAACCCATTTAGTGCGCGTCTGTTTGCAAGATCGAATCTGATCAAAATCGGAGGTCAGCATAATATTATCGATGGG
>Ga0126335_1000839_pt1 | contig 15912 bp, 13 predicted proteins | sample OlaspJWI45metaG_FD_108409 | JGI IMG/M metagenome (GOLD analysis project Ga0126335, IMG submission 108409) | Marine gutless worms symbiont microbial communities from Oahu, Hawaii - Olavius sp. 1 OAHU.JWI-45 metaG | ecosystem: Host-associated > Annelida > Digestive system > Unclassified | place... | reverse complement strand
CTCTACCCTGGATTTTTGTTTTAGGACAACGGTTTGATCACTACGAGTGCGGCAGATTAAGCTGGCTAGGTCAGCTTCATGGCGCACTATAATATAGTTTTACTTACTTACTTACTTACTTACAATCAATCATTGATTTTTAAAGTGGTCCAAGTAATATGATCACTTCAGGATCCACTGTTTTCAGACGCTAACGAAAAATAGAAAGAGACGGAGCAGAGGTCACGTTGTCCGGCAGACTGTTCCAAATGGTCGGTCCGGCGACTGGGAAGGCCCGGCCGCCAACGATAGGCAGTTTCACGGACGGCACCAGCAGAAGGTAATTGGTCCGAGCAGAACGGAGGCAACGCCGACCAGGAAGATCTGCGACAGGAACCAGCTGAGTCAGGTATAGCGGCGTGGATCCATGAGAGGCCTCGTACATGAGCACGACCATCTTGAACAATAAGCTTACTCTCTTTTGGTCTCGGAGCCAATGGAGGGTGATGAGTGTAGGCCTATCCGAGATGTGGTCTGTGCGACGCAGACTGAAAATGAGCCGTGCTGCCGCGAAGAAGGTAGGCCGGAAGAACGACCAAAACGGCATTTTCGTAGTCTAGCCTCGTCAGTACCAGTACCAGCGAGACGATAAGAGTCTGGAACGTAGTCGTTGGCACAGAGTGTCAGATAGAACGCAGCTGCCTGAGAACCGCAAAGCATTGAGAGAACGTCCTCTGCACATACGTTCGCAACACAAGGTCTGCATCGATAAAGGTAGGCCTACACTTTCGTCTACGCGGGTGACGTGGCCAAGCGTCGACTTTGCAGATAATTAGCAATCGATGATAACTTGGTCTCACTCTCGTACTCACGTATGGCCTACGTCTGGAGGCATTTTGGCGTGATTCTATTCCCATGAGTTGTGGACATCGGAGGTCACCGAAGGTCATCGTAGAGCGGTGCTGTGATCTCCGATTTTGCGTCAATCTAGGTGATGACGATGATTATGTTTCCGAGTTAGACGACGAAATCGGAGAGCCAGAGAGGGAACGGGAGAATTATTTCAAACGATTTCAAAATAGTCACCTCACTATTTTTGTTTACTAGAACTAGTAGTCTCGGAGGAGGAATGTTGTTTATATTTTGTATTTTTGTCAGATATCTTTTTAGGTGTATAAAATAGTTTTATTGTCGTCAATAAATAAAATTTTCTGAACATTTTACGATTTTTGACAAGGTTGCAACAAGCATGTATAAATTTGTGGGCACTTAAGTCGCTGTTACTGACCAAAGCAATAGTCGTTTCCAGTTCCGTTTACAATGCAGTATGTTGTGGAATTAATCCAGTGATGGGCGTTCTTTTGTATGCACTGTTAGGGACCAGTGGAAAATTTGGGACCAAGCAAAATTTGAGTATATAGACGATTTCATAATACAGTAATAGCAAACTAACCTCAGAAAAGCATATACATGCTACTAATGAAGAAATTTCTGGGGAGGGGCAAGTCCCCTCCCCCATTATTTTAATGACAGAAATGCAACAAAATACTAAGCAAATGTCATTGTAAGCAATCCGAATAACTGGACTGTAGTCATCCACAACAAAATAGTTTATTATGTACTATCACCTATTTACACAATAGTGCGAAGGTAGAAAACCAGAAATATGTCACCTTACTCCGCATAAACATCGCAGTAGTACTGTCGTGTGGATTCAATTCAATTTCCTCATCAGACGATGAAAAGACAAAGCCAAGATCGAACGTTGTCGTTGGTACATCAGTCGAAGTGGCAGCCTCAGCAATGACTGAATGACTGCTAACTACATCAGCATGAACAGTCGACTCCTGCACGTCAGACGGTAGTTTACAGTTGTGGCACGAAACTGGCGGACAGTACACTCGACTAGCTTGAGAAATTTCTAGACCCCTCCCCTGGTTACTTTAGTGACAAAATTGCTATTTGCCGAACTCGTGTTTGCCATAATACGTCATATTAGAGATGGACAATTTGCAGTAATCGTATTGATCCTAGTATGATTGGTATTAATGCAATCACAGTAAAATAATAAGCCTCGTGTTGAATAAACGTGCAAAATGCGAAACGGAAATGATAAGCTTTGATATTGCGCGTTAATACAATAAATTGTCTAACCCCCATATGACAAAGTGACGGTTTCAAATTCGTAGTTGAATCGAATGTTGTCGCCATCACTAGAACAAACGCATACTTTGAAAGTAGTTCATTCGCGTACAGCTACAATAGCACTATTTGTCTGGCGTGTTTCCTAAAGTACACAGTAGGCCAGATCTCGTGCTGTCAATTGAAGTTTAAGGGATGCTATTGGTTGTAAGTGTAGTTTGCTGCAGCAGTCAGTGGAAGATTAGGGGACGCAGTGGTTATTGGTGGTTATAGAATGTTAGACCATGGTTATTGCTTGGTCCCTTAAATAATCTACTCTAGCGCACTGTTATTTCAATGCATACCCATTTTTAGACAATAGTGCAGCTTTTTGTTGACATCGTTTTTGATTCACTAAGTCACATTCCTAAGTGATATGGCTTAGCGCTGGCCCGCCACAATATGGGGCCAGCTATGGCAATGGTTCGCGTTGTCCGTCCGTCTGTCTATCACATGCAAATATTTCTGAAACTTAACGAGATAGACCTATGGTTATTATGAAATGCAAATAGCAACTTGGGCTTCACGATTCAGAATCTGCCATCAGATTCGCGATCGGAAGTACAGTTTGGCCATTTTGGGTGTTTCTGAGTTAGCACTTCACCCATTCAGACAGAAATGGGCCGAGTGGCCTTGTGAATGCAGTGAATGGATCAGTGGGAACAGTCACCATTTGGCACGACACTGGGCATTGTGGTGGGCCAGCTATCGTCACGTCCCATAACGGACAATACCTTGTTGTTGCTGTGCTAATTTACTGAGCCGATGCTTAGCACATTGGTCACATTTGACAGCACCATTCCAGCCACTGCCACTCAGCTACTGCCAGAATTCGATGGCAGTCTGAGGAGATGCTGCATGTTGTTAACTAGCATAAAAAGATGATGGCTTCTGGAGAATAACTGAGGGAAACAACAGTATAAGGAATTTAGAAAGCAACATAAGTTTTGCTATCAACTTATATGTCTTAGATGGCCAACAAATAACTGGCATTATCACATAAAAATAACATTAACCAATTACATTCAGCTGCTGGAAAGTACCCGTACACAACCAGATAATGCTGTAACTGAAAGTGAATGTTCATTAAATTTTGTTAAACAAACGAAGTTTGATTTTGGAAGGTTGTTTGTGAGTTTGTATCACTGCTGACAAGCTGACGTGAGGTCATTTGCTAGAAAATACATGCTCTATGCAGGTGTGTACCTGTGCAGGTGTTTAGCAATACTAACAATAAGCACAGTGGCTGCATAAGTGATAGATAGCAACCCTGTCAGCTGACGGCAGCTGCTGACTGGAGATTAGCAGCAGCTTTTGATATCAGCTGAGTTAACTGACATGCTTTAAGTTATGACCAACATGCAGCTAGCCAGACTTATGCTTATAATATACTGTCAATGTCCTGTACACCTTCAGGTTTTTGTTACTCGAGTTTTTGTTACTGGGTACTATGACTGTTGTGTTTATTGTAGAACATTTGTTGTGGATATTTGAATCATTATGAGTGAGTTTTGCAACTATTTAGATTAGTAGCCAAGTATATTAATGTCATTTGAAACGATATATGATATGATATGTACATTATCATATGATGTAGGTCTAGCTTATTTTGTAAAGTTAAAAATTTATGCATTAATTTACAATAATCTTGTTTTAAATATTGTTGTGATGCTACAATATTATGGCATGCACTTAGTCAGTTTACTGTGTATTTACATACATGCATTTACATGTATGTGTTAGGTGCTGCTTTAACAGCAGAAGAAAAGGCTTTGTTAGCACAGGCTGCAAAGGAGAGGGCTGACATTATTAATAAATATGATAAGGTAATTGTTTCTATATCTGTGTATTATTAAACTTAATGCAAATTTGTACACATTAAGTGCAGGGTTTGTTATGTGATAATGTGGTGAATGTGTATTATATACTGTGACAGACTGTTGCATGAGCTTGTGTTTTTGTTGGTTTTTAGGAATTTTGTGCGTGTGTTGTGCTGCAGGGGCATGAAGAAGCACACATCGATCCTTGGGAAGATCCCAGCTTTGATCTTTATCACACTACCGACAGATATGGTTTTATTCAGTACGTGCCAGCTTTTAAAATTACTGAAGTTTTAATACATAATTGTTGAGTTTCTGAGTCGTGTTTTTGTGACATCTGTCTGACAGTAATGGTGTGCTGATGTCTGTAAAAAACTTCTTACTGCTTACATCTACTTGTTGTTGTGGTATTGCCGATTGCATTTGGTGTTTTTATATTTCACCGAGCAACTGTTATTCAGTCATTGTGGCTCAATGTTAATTTCGATAACTATTTGCGGATTTTATTGCTTTTGATGGATATTGCTAATCTATGTAATTGAGAATCTGTAACAATATGGAATGCTACAACTAATTCCAGGCATAAGTGTTGAATGACTACAGTGTAATAAAATGTTATTTAGTGGCGTGGACAGAAGAGAAAATGATTTTGTTGTTATACAACTTGTCTTTTGCTCAGTTTTGAGTAGCAAGTTGTCAGAGTTAATGTATATTAGCTGGTATGTTTGTTGACTGTTTTAGTGATAGCCATCTCCCAAAAGTTCCAGATGATATTGAGGCAAAGGTGCTGTACACACATTGTTATTGATCTAATCTGCCACTGTGGCATATGTTGTTGCTAGTACTTTATAAACTGACGTATGTTCAGACCGCATGACAGCTTGCCGACTGCCTGCCATGGCACTTGGCCCACACTCATGGCAAGCAGTGCTGCTGAATGCATTGGCCTGTTGAAAGCCGGCAAAATAGCGGCAGTGAATATAAACACCTTTCCAAAAACCACAAATATATAGCTCCCATATCGGAAAAATAATGAACTATTGCCACAACGACGGATATCTTCACCGTGCAGTATTTTCCCATTCACCAAAGAAACCCAATTATGCATTTTTGTAATATGGTAATTCACTGCGCCACTTCACATGGGTCAGCAAATGGTAGTAGCCCCTCGCCTGTTTGTGCCCACTCATGTTTTGTATTTGTATAAGTTATAATTAAATAGGTAATTCACCCATTATGAATGGTAAAACTGGATGATCGTTAATTTTTGTAATTTCTTATGATCGGTAAACAGCCAGGTGGAGTGTGTGGACTAAAATTAACTGAATGGTGTTGTAAGCATCGGCCATGTTTGTTTGTGTCTGCTGGACAAGTTTACTCGTGAAACCACCACCTATGTATGACTTGCCGGCGACCTGCAAGGCCCAACATACTGAATGCCTGCATGGCGCCTTGCTTCTGAATTGGCTACTGATATGTTAGTAAGCAAATAGCAGCTTCATGGTGATCCCGAACATTTCATGCTTCCTGTAGCATTGGAGCTAGTGAATGCATACAATGCTTTAACATCATGCACTATATTGTGAGTTGCATTGGTGGTGTATTGTCAGTGTACAAAATTACTACCCATCGTCCCTCTGTTAGCACTATTACATGTCTCACACAAAGAGCTATCAACAAAATGTGTAGGTGCACATCTGCTATAATGTTATTTTTAAGTTGCCTCTAAATGGTTGAAGTTAGCACAAATGAGTTACAATCAAAGATAGTGGGTGCTGACATGATTTTTACTTCTGGTTTCAGTGACAACATGAAGAGGGCTTTGGCAGTATTGCAGCATAACTAGTAGACGTTAGTGGAATGATAATTGTCTAACATCAACGTTTTGTGTGGTTATAATACAAAATAACGGTTGTTATTTATAGGAAAAGCAGTTGGAGTTGGAGCGAACACCAAAATGGCTGAAAATGTGTCGCAGTTGGAATAAGTATTATCCCAGTGAAAAGGTTGTCTGCATCATGTCACACAGCATTTGATATTCATATTGTAGTCATTTCAGGAAAAATGTTTAGTATTTGCATATTCGGTTGCATTGAATACATGAGATGCAGCCTATTGTGATTGATGATCCCATATCGCGGGCATATGTCTGTCAGGCTGTTAGTCTGTATGTCATGTGGGCGACCATTCACCAGGTGGTACCATGATGTGACCTCTACTGCATTACTAGCCACTACATTTCAGAATGCTGCTAAGTTTAATACTGGATATATATGATTTTATCATGTCCCTATCAACAAAATAAAGTAAGAAACAAATAACTCAAATTGAAGATATACTGTGTATATCCGTGCATACTGTATATTGTGGCTGAAGGTTGCACGACGGGTGTATAAAGGCATACCTGACTCTTTGAGAGGTCACGTCTGGTCATTGCTACTCAACGTGGCTAAACTGAAGAATGATAATCCTGGTGTTTATGAAGTGAGTTTGCGTTTCTTGTGAACATAATGCAAGTGAAGTGTGAAATTTATCTGATCATTTGTGATATTCTGCTGAAACATTCTGCCATTTTAGGCTGCATCAGAAGTGCAACTTGTCGAATTAACAACTATGATCCTTCAGTGTGGTGTGTCAGTCTTTCTGTCTGTTATACAGCTGCAATGAGTGGATGATGATTCTGTTTGGGGTGGAGATTCGTGTAGACCTATGGCACATTGTATTAGATGGCGATTCTGATGTGCCTATGATGAGAGGGCCGTGGACAGTGAGAAGGGAATGTCCATTGCTGCTCAGATTTGATGCAGTTTTTTGCAGAATTACTTTAGCCTCTTGTTCATAGTCACACACATTTATATTGTTGCTGCACATACAGAGAGCCATAAAACGACCTTTCAGGTTATGTTGTTTATACTGCATCTGCACGTATTTGACTGTACAAACAATGTAGCATTTTAATCATTGTTTTTTTCTACAGAAGATGAAACCGAAATCTGATAAATGTGTTGAAATTTTACACTGGAATATTATGATATAATCTAAGTAGTCCAGAAACATTTTTCACTATGGCAAAATACACTGTGTCCCCCAAAAATTGCACTATTTTGTTTTTGCAATAACTTTGCCAAAACTTTTGACATTGAGATAAATTTTGGCACACATATACCTCAATAAATTATGGACAAAGCAACCTGAATTCATGAATCGCTCTGGAAGGGTATCTGTACAATGCCTTATCAAACGTAGAATATGAAAACTTGTAAACAACATTCATTAAACATCGTGTTCAGGTAAGCAATGAAATCATCATTATTGCCAGTTTTTTTACATGCATGTGAAACACCAAAATGAATTAAACAAACCTGCGACTGCAGCAGATGTTCAAAGTGCTCGCCTCTGGCCTGAACACACGCCATCAGCCTAGCACGCCACTTGTCAGTCACATTGTCAATGATCATCTGCTGCATGCCACTCCCAGGTTTTTGACCGGTACTGCCAGATTCACGCAGCTTCTTCGAGGAATAATTTAAAGTTCTCAGTTTCCAACCATTTTCAGGAAATTCTTTAATTCACTTTCTGACACTATAGTTCTTAAATAGGTACAAGTTTTTGATCAAAATTTTATCTTCATTATTTAAAACCATAGTTGTTTGCAAGTATACAAAAACAAATCTTAAGCTGGTACTTGGTTTTCTGATTTACAAAGAATATGAAATACGCATGCGATAGAAAATTTATTCAGGTATACGCCTGCCAAAAATTATTGAAAAAGAACTTGGTTTATTAAAGTTATTACAAAAACAAAATGGTGCAATTTTTTGCAACAGTGTACATTAGTGATGACATGTTGTTGTCCATGACAGCTTCTTGCAGCAGTCAGAGCTGAGAGATATTGCTGTCAGGTTTTTTCTATTTTTCCTGGATTTCTGCTAGACCCTGGGTTGCCGTCTTGACAGCATATCAGCTCAGACACACGTTTGCGATTCTGTTCTGGTGTGGAAGTCTGCAGTCATTTAGTACCAGTCTTCTGTTTAATTCAATTTGTCTTTTTAATCTTGCACTGATCTTCTACAGAGCTGACAGCTCACTTTTTGATTGAAAACTTTTTACAAATACGTTTTGTACTTCTGTGACAAACAAATTTAATGAACTTTTTCTTCGCTCGTGAACAGCATGTTTATCAATAAATTAACGTAATGGTGATGTAGTTGTCTTTTTTCTAGAGTTGGATTGTTTTTATTTGTTTGACACTAGTCGCATTTTTGAGATCTGTTCAAAAGTTATGTTGATTTTTCCAAAATGATTTAGGCTTCAGAATGTACTGTGAATTTTACTAATTTAGCATTATAATATGATAATAGGCATAATATAGGAATCGTTTTTTTGGCGCACTCAGTATATACTAAGAAAATCAGTGTCAAGCAAACTTGCTTGAGCAAGATAATTGACTGATTATTCATTCTTCTGTTTGAGTCATATGTTGTGAGACAACACCTAAACAGATGTATAGACATTTGTTTTGTGTGTAGGACATGAAAGTAAAATCTCGTCGCTGGTCACCAGACATACGTCAGATTGACCTGGATGTTAATAGGACATTCCGTGACCACATCATGTTCTGCAAACGATATGATGTCAAGTATGTTCATGTCTGTGCTTTGGTTGGTTAGTACGGACTGTGGTGGTGTCAGATTAGACTCACTCTTCTCTGTATGCTGGCTGGATGTTATGAAAGGACAAATTGGGGTTTTATAGCATGTTGTCCGGGGTTTGTAGGTTGTGTTAAATATGTGTAGTTTTACTGCATGTTTTAGTTTGTTTCTTTGTTCAGTTGTAATGCAGAGCTGATTTTGTCTGTTTTTGTAAGCAGTGCATTGTACTGTAACTTTTATTATTGTACTGTATTGTACGTCATCATCAGTGTTATCAATTGCCTAAATAAACTCTTCTGAAATAATGTGTCGAGTGGGAGTGACAAAACCTTACTTACTTACTTTTACTCATTCTTTGGTGCTGTAACAGTTTTGTTTCATAGTGTTTATATTGCATACAGCATTGGTAAATGAATTGCTTTGGGGCTGTTATACAGTGCAGGTGTATTTGATTGGCCATATTGTATAGTGTATGTTGCTGAATGTGTGTTGACATGTAGGCAGCAGTCACTGTTCCATGTGCTTGCTGCATACTCTGTGTATAACACTGAAGTGGGTTACTGCCAGGGAATGAGCCAACTTGCCGCTTTGCTTCTCATGTACATGAATGAAGAGGTTGATAGATTTCAATTCTGCTCTGCTCTGAATCGTACATGTACATCTAGTGTATTAGTGTTGCATTTCTATATTTTTCTGTGAGCCAATTAAGATAACTTGGACATGTTCACTTTTTTGATGTGATTTTTCAAACATGAGTTATACTTTATCATAGCCTCAGTTTCGTGTTAACGTTAGCATAATTGACTTGTGATTCTGAATGAGATAAGTGAAAGCTTACCAGAGGGCTAGCAGGCAGGTTTGTTTGGCATCTATCATCAGCTATGTTAGTACAGTGTAGTTGTATCAGACAGCTGAACTATAAGCAGTTTAGTGTGACTTACAAGGTAAATTGGCTTACAATTGTAAGTTTGCACAGTTTTGTAATTACTATTCTGCATTGAAGGCATGCAATGCAAGAGATGCAGCCTATTGTTACCGTGAGTGAGTGAGTGAGTGAGTGAGTGAGTAGAGGCTTAACATCCCACTCGACACTTTATAGGTCATTGTGGGGACGATTTTTACAGGTCAGATGACCCAACCAACAGTGTAAAAGCACTGAAGGAAGCCAGTTGGCCACTGAGACTTCAATCCCACCAGAACCACTCCACTGTGTTACAATATGAACTGTAGGCAACTGCCTCTAGGCTAATCACAGCGTAAGAGTCCCAGTGTGACAAAAACCTAATCTGCTGGACCTATAAGCTGCCTAGAACATCGCACAAGAAGAGTATTGCACTGTACTATAGTAACTACAGCAGCTGTGTTAATGTTCTCTCTTTCACTCCAGACCATCATCAGTAATCAGATGAGATCATGGAGGTTGAGGGGTCGCATACATGGTGTCTGTTCGTCAGTCTGTCTGTCTGTCATGCAGCTTAACTGGGCTTCACTGTGCAAAAACGGCTAAAATGGATCAAGGTTCTGTTTGGGGTGAACACTGTTTGGCCCCACGGGACATTGTGTTACACTGGGGACCTGATCCACCCGAAGACAGGGGGAGGGGACTAACTTTTAAATTTTGGGACTTTCTCGTATCTCCAGAACGGACTTGAAATTTTGCCCTAATGAAAACTGTGCAAAAGTAGGTGATGGTCGGGGTGGGGTGACTGCTTTGACCTAAACTTACCTGAATCAAAATTCAGTGCAACTAAAGCTGTTGCAACACAACTAAATGCTCACATGATTTAACACTACATTTGAAATGTTAATTGTTTTAATGCATACTAGTGAAACTGTTTTTAGGATGCATTCTGGGCGTTGTCGGCGCTGATGAGTGACAGCAGATATGCTATGCATGGTAAGTGAACTTTTCTGTTTGTTTTGGTTTGCGCCAGTCAAGTATTTGGTTGCGAAGATCGGTTCTGTAGTGAGTCGTAGTGTGTTGGGTGGGATGTAAACTCTGCTATTACTGAATTTCTTTTTGATTTATAATGGATATTTGTCGACAGTGATTGAAGTAATGCATGTCTAAAGGCAGTTAGACATTTTAAGAAAGAAAATCAAATCCTGTTAGTGGTGCTAAAACTGTGCTTTACAATCTGTTGTTTAACTGTAGTTAATAAAACTTGTATTTAGGTTTCTTCATCGAAGGCTTTCCAAAGCTTGTAAGATTTCAGACCCACCATGATCGAGTTTTGAAGAAGTGTTTGAAAAGACTGAAGAAACACTTGGTTGGTAACATTAAATCTATTATTTTTTACAATTTAACACATTTAACGCGTGAAATGACAAAAATTGTGGTTTGGTTTTGTTTTAATTATAATATGTCGTCAATTTGTTTGTTTACTTGGATGATTTTTATTGACTAATGCTCATCAAATATTTTGTCTTTGTTTACATGTTGTCAGTTTTAGTAATATTTTTGTGAGAAAAAGCATTAACATCACAGAACTGTGGAATATGTAGTAGGAATTTTTATGCTTCTACCACCTAGGTAGGCACTGGAGGCATTATGATTCTACATGTGCTCCCTGTTCATTTGTGATTCTGCCTGTCTATCTGCTTTTTTGTATTTCCAAGCTGAAGCAGTTTTGTGATCACATTGCATTGTTTTGAATGTAGACAAAAATATACGGTAACGTAAACTTGCAGGCAGCCCTGAGAGTCATGGAATAGACCCAGTGCTGACTCTCCTGACCGATTGTTGGTAAAGGCAGTTTTTTATGTGTATAAGTTTGTAGTTTTTATCCTAGTAATGTTTTGCTTTTGTTTATGTTTGTGCTATGTATTGTTTATTCATGAGTTGTTTGTTTGGTGTCAGTACAAGTGCAGTTGATTGCCTGAAGTGATCTGGTATGCATCAAGTGTGACATATTACTCTGCTCACTTACTTGCTTATTACACTGTTTGCTAATGTATGTATGGTCACTGTATAGGACAAGAATGACATGTATTCAAGCCTCTACACCATCAAGTGGTTTATGCAGTGCTTTCTAGATAGAGTTAGTACCCTTCATTGCTAGCTGACATTTGTTTGCTGTCGGTGTTATTATTATTACTCTCATAGGAATTATCCTATCGTTCTGTACTGTATAGAATACGAACAATATGACTTCAAACACTTTGACTGTATTTTCTGTGTTCTTCGGTTTTTTCTTCCAGTTTTTATTATTTAGAATGATTTATAATAAAATTAATCATTTAGCGGTGGAAGTAATGATACACTGATGTACACTTGCCATTGCTGATGTTTTGAGTGCACTGAGAGTTCTGTAACTGGTGTCTTTTTGTTGTAGGTGCCTTTTCATTTAGTGCTGCGACTTTGGGACATTTATATCATGGAAGGAGAACGACTGCTAGTTGCCATGAGTTTTCACCTCCTGAAACTGCACAGGCGTAAGTCTCTGTTTTTGTAATATTTTTATTTACTTCAAGTTTTACTGCATTGCCACTTTCGTCTTTCTGTTTTGTGAGTTCTTAGTGTCACTTAGCGTAGTCCTTGACTACGAAGACTTCGGATGACAACGGAGTCAGGGTCATGCCAGGTTTCACACAGCAGCATAATGTCTAACGTGTGCTCACGAAACTCATCAAGTAACGCATCGAGTTTCGGTGGTGACAGTGAGTGAACGTTAATACTGACGAACGAGACTGACAGACCGACAGATGTTGTGTGGCGTTCAGCAGCAATCGGTATCAAATTTCGCAGATCACTTCCGTGAACAGAGCGATGCCATAGAAACGGGCAGCATTTAGTAGACACAGTGTACGCACCGTTCCCAACAGGCTGAAGTTCAGGTACAGGCCTGGCCCGGGCTCGCATAGCGTGACCAGATCGGCACCGGCGGTGACGGTGGAGGCTGAGCTGGAGAATATGTGTTGTGACATCATAGCTCAACACAGGCTGATCAGCTATCGTAGCGAGGGTCTGTCATAAATAGTCACTGCTACGGTGAGTTAGTGAGTAAAGGCTTACTGTTTCGCTTTCAGTCTTTTGACACATTATAGGTTATTTCATAGACAGTTTATACAGACCCAGAGCATTGAAGGAAGCCAGTTGATAGTTAACCACTACAACAAAATGTTGTTTGTTTGAATAGCATTCTCTCACAACTAAACAACATTTTGATAGCATTAATGCCGCAATCGTATATTATGTGTTTGCAGGGAAAGTAATGCATCTGTCGGCTGACGAACTCATTATATTTCTGCAGTCAGACCTCATGTTGGATTTTGGTTTCGATGACAACTACGTTATTCAGTCTCTTACGATCAGCATGCAAGAGCTGCATAGAATGAAGCTGGGCCTTCCGCCAGCGCCTCGGCCTGGTGATGCGGTGGAAAAGCCGACAAAGCCTTTCGGCAGTTTTGAGCCACCAAGCGTAGAGCAGCTAATAGCCAGCATGCAGGTGGAAGCAACAAATGGAGCATTCATCGGCCGTCCAAGTATCCCTGCAGATGGAGGCCCAGTCGCTGTACCTGAGGCATTGCTGAAGAGACAGGCATCAGACTGGTCATTTCTCGAACGAGACAATAATGAAGATGTTGTTTCTTTACATGCATCTGTGGCTGCCAGCAACTGTCCGAGTTCACGAACTTCACTTGTTAGCGATCTATTAGACAACATAGGCAGTCTGTCAACCAGCAATGAGCCCGGTATAGTTAGTTTTGTTGTGGCTGATGGTGCTTTCAGTAGCCGAACAACACTGACCGATCGAAGTCAAAACGTAGACCAGATATCAAACTCTGAATATGACAACATCCCTGTGAACAACAGAGATGAGTTTTCTAATGTATATGAACAGGAGCTTGAGCAGACTCTGGAAAGCATAGAGCAAGAAATTCAGGAGCTTATAGGTATGCCCCGTGCCAATAGTGACAAACACAATGATAGCGTCTCTGCCGCAGTCATACGCAATGATCAGTTGTATTCACAGCCCGTCACTGTATCTTCATCGATCACTGGCATGCAGCAGAATCATGTAGTTGACACATGTGTTTGTCGCTCCTCACAAACGTCAGAAGTAGACAGTGTGTTTACCAGCAATTTTTCTACTCCTGAACTACATTCAGACACAGGTCCAAGTCCATTGACGGCTATAGCAGGTTCTACACATTTAGCACCAGTCACGTTATGGTCCAACAGTTATTCCAGCCAGACGCCCAACGATGTTGTTGTTATACCAATACAGCACCTGCCGTCATCCACACAGTACCACCCACCTATCAAGCCCAAACCTAAAAACACTGCAACGTCGCCACCATCGTCATCAGTACTAACACCAATACCGGTGCTACACCTGCGGACAGTCCCAATTGCGCAGTTCAGCTCCATCTCGACACTCTCAGCCACTAACAGACCCGTGCCTACGTCATCCACCAATGGTTGTTAGTACTCCAGCTTAGCAGCAGCTGAGATGAAATGCAGACTTTGTTTAAATGTCTCTTTTATTTTGTAGCATACTGTCTTACTGCTTTATCGAGTATTACACATGTGTCTGATGTTTTCTAACTTTGATGCAACATGTCTGAAAATGAGTAGTATGTGTATGCACAAAGCAGTATCTGTAATTATGATAAGTGTAAAAACGTCCAGAAGCTGTTGTTATGCTTCCTTTATTGTGTTACTTGATACAGTTGAAACCCTCCATGGGTATTATCTAAGACATCTCACCTTGTTGTGGAGAAATTTACGTCAGCAGTAGCTATATGTTTTTTATACATTGAAGTTCACTGGAGTTCATTATGCCTTTTTGTTGGAACTCTGAAAAGTTTAGATGTTTAGATGGTTGTTGGGAAAGGTTTAAGAGGTAAGGGTGTTAGTCTCATTCTTTTTTGTTAAATTGTGCATATTGGTATACTTTCAGTTAACTGAAATTTTTCCTTTGATGCAGATGATATACACAGCTGATGCAGCTTGTTATTACTAGCTGGTGTTTCTAGTACTGAAGAACACTTTGAAGTGGTGTTTACAATTTAATGTGTGGAAACACTGATACATTACATTTCTCGAAAGCAATTCATACTCCTTGGCCTTATTGCTTGATGGTTGTTGCTATCATTGTGTCTCATTGTATGGCTTCACTGCTTAGCAGAACAGTGTATCAATGTTACATTTATTTGGAATGATATTTAGTGCAGCTGCTGTTGTTAATGAACAGTTAATGATCGAAAATTTTTGGCAATTACAAAAAAGTCAAGTTTGTTAATTTTCAGTTCAGTTTTGCCATTAAATACTAGAAATATTCTTTGTGTTTTTGCATCAGCTTGTGCCAGTCTGTGTTTCTGGATGAAATGTTTACCATCTGAACTCATTTAAAATGTTTGTCAGGTATTCTTGCATTTTCTGAAAAAATTTATTCAGCTTGAGGTAAAGTTCATAATCAGCATAAGATGTTCAGTTTTTTGGGAAAAATTTAATTTAACTGATAACTGCACTATTTGTTAGTAGTTTTAAAAAATTCTTTATTTTGCTCATACTAGAGGACCTGGTTTGTGCCTGTTGGCTGACTGCTGTTTATATGTTGTTGCAATATATTCGTACAGCTTTACTGCTTTTCTGTTTGTGTCTCACCTATTGTGTTGTGATCAGTATATATTGTGCATGTTACAAGTATATCCGATAGATGTAGTGTCAGTAGGAGCAAGGCTATTGTAGTTGAAATATACAAGGATGGCCAAAAAAACTGGATTGGTTTTATAAGTTTGTAACTCTTGTGTATAATGACATACACTGGTATTCTTATGTCAGAATGTTTGTGGATTAGCAAATGGGTGTGTGGGTAAAACTGAGATCCCTTGACGATGTGTGCCATAGTTGAGCACTTCTGAGGTGAATTTCTCAGTAAGTGTCGCTCTACCAACTATCTGCACCTTTATGTCTCTGTGTCACCACAGCACCCCGTGTGGGTTCCGGGGCTCAGAATAGACCCACTCCATCCCCTGGCCAGATGTCGTAAAAGGCGACTAAACCAGGCACCCCTCAACCTCCGCAGCCTCATCTGATTACTGATGATGGTCTGGAGTAGAAGAGGGAACATTAGCACAGCTGCTCTAGTTACTATAGCACAGTGCAATACTCTTGTTGCACGATGTTCTAGGCAGCTTATAGGTCCAGCAGATTGTGTTTTTTGTTACGCTGGGACCCTTACGCTGTGATTAGCCTAGAGGCGGTTGCCTACAGTTAGCCTAGTTCATATTGTAACACAGTGGAGTGGTTCTGGTGGGACTGAAGCCTATCT
>Ga0126335_1000838_pt1 | contig 15912 bp, 8 predicted proteins | sample OlaspJWI45metaG_FD_108409 | JGI IMG/M metagenome (GOLD analysis project Ga0126335, IMG submission 108409) | Marine gutless worms symbiont microbial communities from Oahu, Hawaii - Olavius sp. 1 OAHU.JWI-45 metaG | ecosystem: Host-associated > Annelida > Digestive system > Unclassified | place... | reverse complement strand
GAGCGGCCGAGTCTGGGGCGGTTGCTATGGATGTGAAGTGGTTGCTAGGTTAGGGGTAGCGGCTGTGTTAGTACTGTCATTCTGCTGTGGCGGCTGTGTTAGTACTGTCATCCTACTCCTACTAACATACAAAGAAATGTACTCTTCTGTGATCAAAAGTAAACACCCTATCACATCACACGTGTGTGAGTACATATAAAATAGTGAACTCACGCAACGAAAGCAGTTAATTACATAAGGCCTGTCATCAAAGTTTAGAGTCTAAAAGAGTCTAGCGAAAAAGAACAAGATCGATGCTAGCTCACAGTCATAGCTCCATGTAGTCGGATCGATCATCAATATTCTTTTAGCGTCGGCCAATTCAGTCTTCAACTTTTCTTGCTTCTCGAGCAATTCTTGAATGCGTTGCCGTCTATTTTGCGTCAGATATATCTGCAAAATTTAAATATCTAAAACCTGTACGCTAAAACTGTGTTAAATTTAACTTTAGTTAAATACTGTATTCACTAAAAGATGCTGTACAGTATTTGAAATAGTATTTAGAGGGTAAAGCAACGCTTTAAACTATTACAGAGCCAGGCAGTGCCAGAATGTGGTTGACCTCTTCGTACACTGTACTAAATTCCCGTTTACAGGTGTAAGACAAATGCCCGAAAGTGTTTTTTATTTTGAACCACAGACACTAAGATGATGATGATTATTATTATTTGTTATAAAATCGTACACGAAGTACACGACAGACAGACATACAGAAAGAACAATAAAAAGAGTAAAAAGAGTACTAGCCTAAACACAAACACTGAATATAACGACATTGATAAAATCACGTGAAAACCATGTAGGCAATGATAAAAAAACCGTCCCTAACCGTAATAATTTACCATACGATAAAAGCGTGGTTGTACTGTACATTAGGGTGATCTGTCAAAACTCAGCAAGACCTTGTCTGTCACTGCTATCATAGTGCCTCAGTACAAGGCAAAATGCAGTTCGTTCGTGTAACTCGTCTCCACAATGACCTACTAGGTCCTATCATGTGGAGTGGGACGTAAAATCCCATCATGTGTAATCGGACCTCTGTTTCCTGAGCCCGCCATCTGGCCAGTCGTTCCACGTCGTCGACGTCGTAGACTTTTATTTCGACAGGTTCTTCTAGGAAAAGCGGCCACGGCCTCGTGCGGAACGTTCCGTCACTGAGATAGCCACGCGCTGGCGCCGATCTACTTCGAGCGTTCGCTACAGAGCAACACCAACTGCAACCATATCACATGCGATTTACAACACCTGCCTCTCACAAGACTGTCAATTATGTAATTTGTGTTAGAATTGTCATAGTTAGAAACTAATAAATACATATAGCAACAATTATACATACATACATACATCAGTTTTTTTCAGGCACTTGGCCCATATACACATAATTATGGAGATATTGTCAAATACTGTCAGTCTGGTTACGTTACTTGTTGTATTTTATGATAATATCACTATTTTTATTACAAAAAATAATTGCAGCGTGATAATATGGCTAGCATACAACAAAACACGTGACATTGGCGTAAGTGATGGAACTTGCTTTATATGTGCAGATACCTGGAAATTAAAAATGAGAAGAATGAGCATTTTAACGCCGTTCTTCCCCATTCTAGAGCTTTAACACGTAAACATTTAAAGTTTAACTTTTCCAGGACACTTTTACGATTTATTAAGGCCTAAAGTTACAAATTCTAGTACACATATCAATAAATGACGGTAGCGAATGCCAATAAACAAACCTTTCTTTCGGAATATCTTGTTTGCCTTGAGTCGAAAAGGCGACTGGCACTCACTGGCAGACGACGCTCCAGTGACCTCCTCGCTGTCTCTAATCATACTCTCGTAGCCGCTGCTGGCCTCGACCTCACTGCGTGTCCCCCTGGCACTGCCGCCACGTCGTCTCGCACCTGTCTGCAGCCGACTTACACTGGCTGCTCGCTCGCTACTCCGCACGCTGCTGCTGTTGTTGCTACCGGCACCGCGACACGCGCGTGACTTCGTCACCGAGTGGTAGGGCGATAACAACGTCGTAGCAGTCGGCATTTCTCGCGACGCTGTCGATACGCATTCCGATTTTGGAATAAATGTACTCATGGTAGATCGCGACGACGGAGAAGTGCTGGACGACGCTGACATTTCGGGCTGAGGTTTGTTTTTCTTTTCACGGCGGCACGGTAGCGCGATTCTTGACCTAGTCTTCGTTGCTGGTAGCGGAATCGAGGCAGATTGCTTGGCGTCTACAGCGACTGTTGTTTCAGTGACCGCGCTATTGCCATGCTGCGTGTTTGTCGTTGCTGCTGCAGCAATGCCAGTTGTCACCTCATCTTCTCCTGCCGCCGAACAGTCTCCGGAACAACAGCCACCCGACGCCAACCCGTTTTTTGAATCTGTCAACGTTTTCTGTTGGATAACGTCAAAGCAAGTCTTTTGTGGTGAAGAAGTATCTGCAATATTCGTCACCTTTGTTGGACCATTTGTGGAACGGTCAGCCGCCAGCGACACTGAAGACGAGCGTACTGGTATTGGAGGAGGTTTTCGACGTACTCTGGATGGAGAAGACGACATCGGTACTGGAAGAGCGCTCTTACGAGTTTTACTTATTGTCGGAGTCGTTACAGTATCCGGCTCTATCTTGAAACTATGTATTGTCGGCATATCAGTGATGTTGCGATCTGTGCACTCTGATTCTACACAGCTCGTTGCCGTCTTGTTGTCTTCTCGAGTTCTGATCAAAACGTGTTTCTGAGGCACGTCGTTATCGACAATTATCTTCGCTGATTCTTCATTTTTCTGTTGCCCAGCTATACTACTTTCTACCTCGTTTTGTGTCTTCAATTCCGTCTGTTCGGACGTTGTGACCACCATATCGTCCAGATCTTTAAGACAATCATCGAGGTCCCTGAAGCTCTGAGACTCGCAGCACTTGGACCTCCTCGGTTCAGTTCCGCATGTCGACCAGTCATCGTCGGAGCCACAGACCAGCTGCAGCAGGCTCTCTCGACTGCCTCTTTCCAGCTCTTCGTCCATCTGTAGTTCGTAGATCGATTCGCGGTTTGCCAGCAGCAGAGCGTCGATGTCCAGCTTAGTTCGAGTAAAACCTGTTCGTCGTTCCACGGACAGCATTTCTACAGAGTCTTCCGATGTTCCCTGATTTTCCAAGTCTGGTCTGGCATGAAGCTCAGTTACGCTAGAGACTTCTGTGAGATCGATGTTTCTTTCTGCTGACTGATGGACATCGACAACAGTAAACTGCAGGTCCCCAACTTTTGTTATGCAATTACTATCATTGACGTCGAACTGTTCGTCCAGTGGATGTGACTGCAAGACCGTCTCTTCACGTTTTTTGCCGTCTAATTTTGTTTTAACGTGGAAATCGTCCGTCAGTGCTGTAGACGCCTCGACGAGACTGTGACGTTCAGTGACTTCAACGATGGAGCTGTCGCAATGAGCGATCTCAGCTGGCTGAGACACGGCGTCGACGTGGTGGATGTCGTCAGCGTGGCGGAACTCTGGTGGCCCGTCTACCCATTGCTCCACACACGTCATCATCGACTTTGGTCCGTCAATCCACATCTCACCGCATTTCTTCGCCGACCGTTGCAGAGGCGGCGGCGGTGGTGGTGACCGCCATGAAGGCTTCATCGAGCGTAGATGTCGACCGCTGGTCGCCAGCTCACCGTCCGAGTGTCGACCACCCACAGCGCGAGGAAGACTGCACTTAAACGTTGCCGGTTTACCGCGTACACGCGCCAGACTGCCGTTACCGCCGCCGTCCTGAGCTGACGAGGCAGTGGGTGGTCGCTCGTAGTCGGTCAGCTCATGGTCGCTGATGGGGCAACCGTCTGAGCCGACGTAGATGACGGTGTCACACGACTGGTCGCTGCTGGACGTGTAGTCAAGCTGATGACGGCGAGTTCCCATGCGAACACCAAGACGAAGTCGACTGTTGCCACCCGGCCGCAGTCGACCAGATTCGCCGCTGCACGACGAACTGTCTTCTGAACTTGTGGATGCCAACTGATAACAACAGCGACACGCCATATCACTTCATCTACCGCCAAATAACTAAGCTAATGGTCGACAACTTCATCTATAACTTACTGGTTTAAAATATAATATAAATTCATGCTTTGTTGGCATTTAAAAGTCGCAGTACACTTATTAGGGGAGTATATTCTTGACACGCCCGTTCAATTCTGATCAGTTACTGGTAAAAAAGGAAAATGGCGTTCAATAAAAGTCACGATTTATTAATAAAAGAACAATTAACCATAGGCAGAACAATATCACGCGAAACTCGCTGAACCATCAGTGAACTGAATGAAGTTAACAAACCTTGGACGTTTTGCGGCGAGTGCTCCGTCTTTGAAGGCGGCTGGCCAGCTGCAGAACCTGTAGCGTCTCATTGTAGGCGTGAGTTGCGGGTGAGACGTGGGCAATCATACATACTCTGCTTGTCGAGCTGCTCAGGCATTCTTTGATCAGCTGCGTCAACTTGCTTTCTCTTTAACCACCACAAACAAACACTAACTACTATGATTATCGCATAATGATGAAATACGGTATGTCTGCTCGTATGCTTTTAAATAAGATATTGCGTGAAATGAAGGATAGGTTTATGTTAAAATTCTAATTCTGACAAGGTAGCCCTTGGTCTGAGAAAAAGAGTGTGAAGTAAAATTGAAAAAAATAACCCTTATATTTTCCTATGAAAAGTAGCTGTGCTGTGAATCACGAACGTATGAGGTAAGTTACCTGTAGGGCAGGTGTCGCTGTCCGTTAAAGAGTGCCAACAGAACTGTGCCTAGCGCCGACAGGCTGAGTGCTGTACCGTCCTTGCTGCGACTACAGCTGCCCAGGTCCAGCAGGTGAAGACGACTTCGTCCGCCAGCCACTGCACACGCCACACATAAATTTTGCATATATGCAAATTTACTTTGACAGCTGCCATCTGTGACGATAGTACTCAAGTACTAACCATCGGATTTACGTTAAAATGATCAATTTTCCATGGTAGTCACGTGTTGGGCAGAGTTCCTGAAAGCATAGAAACCTACATCGTCGAAAAATTCATTTTTTCTGCAATTCTGTAAATTGAGTGTACAACGTACATTCATTTAAAACTGGAAAACATAACCCACGAGTCAGCAATTTAGTCGCAATCCCATACGCAGGACATTGCATAGCGTAACAAGAGGCCAAAGTAATTTGGCAAAGGCTGCATCGAATGCACTGCACACACTGCACGCGATGGACTCTATAACTACAGCCGTTCCTAAAATATGTAGGGGAGCGCAGAAGTTAAAAGTAGGTCACGTGACTCCGACCCCCTATGGCCTACTTTTGCATAGTTTTCGTTAGGGCCCCCATCGCTCTATGTACACGCAAAATTGAATGTCTCTAGCTTCAGCCGTTCCCGAGATATAAGGGGGGCCCAGAATTTAAAATTGGGCCCCCTCCCCCTCTCTGTGGGAGATCAGGACCCACGTCTAACACAATGTTCCATGGGCCCCAGAAGTGTTCAGCCCAAACGGCATCTTGATCTGTTTAGCCATTTTTGCACAGTGAAGCCGAAATAAGCCGCGTGACCGCCAGACCGACTGACAGACACTGCGATCATCGTTAACAATTGTCTGCATCTCATGCATTCGATGCAGCCTAAAACCCTTAGAAAGCAATGTTACATAAACGTCTAGCAATAAAGCGTGGTCTAACAATATTAAGTGATCGCGTAAATCCGACGCCGACGTAAACATTGAAAAAATTACTTACTTCCGCCCTTTCCTCCAGTAGTTCGTTCAACGCGGTACTGGTAGACATGAATTGTAAACAGAAGATGCGAATTTCGGACGTCATCTTCGGCGTCTAAAATGTTTGCAGCAGCAGTACAACTTAAACTGCCATTTGTGTAATGCAAATTATGCAGAAGAAACCGATATCTGTATCTATGATAACGGACTCCCCTCATCAGTACTACTGCTTCAATAGGCCTAGTGCACTTGGTAGTTTATTCAGAATGGCGTAATTGTCCAACACTATGATGCCGAACTTACGAACACGATCTGGCATCTTGGACAAGTTGTTACATCCATGTGCATCTATCACCGAAACCGTATAATTTTGGTTGACAGTTGGAAGTCCGTTGGAATGTTATGTGGTACGTAACGTTGGGCATCATAGCTCACAGCCGGGTCAAGACACGGACAGATGTTAACATTAACTTTCACTCCGGTTTTTTGTCATTTTTATTGCAATCATGTGATTGTTCTCTTATCTACCATGTAACTGTTTTTTGTATTGTATTTTTTCTCAATTTCTTGTATGTTCGTGGTTTGACAACCTGATAATAAAGTACTGATTGACTGATTGAAGACACTAAACGTGGACGAGCTGCGTCGCGTGCGTCGCTGAGCAGAGGGCGCTGTTACTTGGGTCTCATTTATCTTGTCGACCTACATGTAATAGCAATATACAATACTCGTAGGTAAAGCATTATTTACCTGAAACAGTGCGTGCAGCGATAGCGGCGTCGAGGAAGTAAGCAGCTCGCTCGGCAGTCGGAGCTCTTAACTCGCTCTGATTCTCCAGCTGAGCGCCGCAGACCGGGTCATCTCGCAGATACACTCCCGGTGACGTCATACCCCCAGCCTCCGTAGCTGACGTCGCCAACAAACAAAACATGTGTCTCATCATCTTGTCGTTTTATTGCTTATCAACAGAACGACTATCATTATCAGTCAGCTTAGTCAATTTTACGAACTAGGTAAATACAGAAGGACGAATGCTCACAAAGTACAAAGACAGAACAAGACGATACGTTTACAAGCACTGACCCATCCATAACAGTGCACTGCTGTCTGCTACTCATGATGCATTATGAGAAATGGCTGAGATTTTTGACGGCCAGAGTTCAAAATAGTAGAGTACAGTTTCTAAGTAACTGAAAAGTCAAAGACCCAAGACTTCAGGGTACATTATTTCGACCTCTATGATATCTGTAGACCACGCAGCTACTCATAATTCAGGCATCAATACTGCAAATACCATATATACAGAGGGGAGATATTAGTCTCAAGCTTGTGGGCTAAAATATTCTAAAAGTATAGGTATAAGCACTTAACAGTAGAAAAAAACATTTTGCTAACATTGGCAGAAAAATGCAAGATATACTTCAATGTTCATCTCTTCTTTATACTGATCAATGAAGGGAACAAGACCAAGACCAGGACCGTAGCTTATGAGAAAAATCAAACTTACTGTGTTACAACGACATTAAAACATGCCAGTTAAAAGCACAACACTAAAATAGCTGTAACTGCAAATATCTTTGTCTCAAAGTACGCTAGTCCATTGTCTTAAATAACAACGAATCACAGGAGACAATTAGGAATAGAAAAATTGGTCATAGATTGAAGGTTACAAAATTTTTGGGCGATATCAGTAAGGAGAGCAAGACCAAGCGTAGAATACCATGACCAAGACCAAGACCGAATTCTGTCAGTCTGAGACCGGTCTGTCTTGTAACAAGACTAAAGTCTCGGATCACATCACTTACACTGATAGACCCATTGAATGATTTGACTTTTTTGAAGTTTAGATGTGATCACATTTTACCGGAGGCAGTGTCGGCAAGAAGGTCCTTGAGGTGTTCGTGTTTGCCGGTGATCTCAACAGCTGACACTCGGACCGAGAAGCGAGCACCTGTTTGTTCTTTCTGGTCGTTGATGAGACGAAACAGCCAGTCAATGGCGCACGGTATGACACCCAGAGACGTCGGTGAACTGTCCACGCCAAGCATCGTGTACGTCTTGCCTGCACATACATTATACACACCATACACACGCACATACGTGTATACGAACACGTCACGTCGTCCATATAACAGCATTCATAAAACTATATCCGAGGAAAGCACAAATCTTACGCTTTTTACTGCCGTGGGTGACCTTTGCCCCCATAACCCCAAAACTCGAATGTTACCTAGATATTCTGATGATGTGCTCCACACCAACAATGAAGTTGTTAGGTCAAAGAAATTAAATAGCCAAAACATGAATTTAAAAATACTAAAATAACTCTGAAGGTCAATACTCAATGGACAAAGTCAAATGTGGCCAATTTCTACCAACTTAGAATAAGTTAATAACAATAATAACTTGTCAACGCTAAGACTTCAATAAACGGACGCAGAAAACCAACCTATTCTGGCATGACCGTAGCAGAACAGACATCCGTCGACACCGCTGACGACGGCGTGAATAATGTCGATGAGACCGGAGGCACAAACGTCCGTCTAAAACGCACACAGCACATGATTGGTCTCAAAGTAAGACAAAGGTAACACACTTCTTATAACCCTACCTGTATGAGTCACACTTAGCACATAGGAAAGAGCTCATAGGTTTGCGCATTTGGCACCTCGGCGCGTTGTGCGGCTATTTGTTACTCACATTAACGAATAATGGGAGTCGCGATGCAGCTAACAAACAGATCACCGCCGTTACATGTTTACCAGACTACTGAGTTTCGTTTGAGTTTCGTTCCAGTAAGAGACGGGTTGTGCACTCCTAAGTGTAGAGATTAGCAAGTTGCTGTTTACAGTAGAGTGGTTAGTTAGGCTGCTGCAGTACAGTGTACTAATATCGAGTAATATCGTAATGTCATCAACATGAATTGGCTCACAGCAGTCAAGTCTACGGTGTTAAGATCGTGAAACAAAAGGCCAAAGTAATTTATAGAAGGCCGCATCGAATGCAAACAATGTTCCTGGGCAATATTCCCCCACTCTTTTCCCGTCGCCGAGGGGGACCGGTCTCTCTATTTAATACACTGTTTATTTGCTCTCCAAAACTCACCAATCCGAACAGCACCTCGATCCGTTCAGCCGTTTTTGCACAGCGCAGATGCACGAGAGAAAGACTGGCACACTACGTTACGGGATCGTCGGTCGCAACAGGCTGCAAGATGCATGTCGAACATTCGATGCGGCCAAAAAAACTACGGCAATCACACGCCACGCCACACGCATGGTAATAAGCCAGACAATTTTTACGGCGAGACGAGATACAACGGCAAGCCATGGTATGCGCACTTCACATGTCGCTATTATCTTGTGCGGGCTCGAGGGTTGCAAGAATTGGCTCGTTACATTTACTGGTTGGATGTATGTCATAAAACAAATGATGACGCAAATCAGAGAAATCGGCAAGCTGCAGAATGTCACAAAAATTCAGACAGACGAGAGCCGTTGTGTGTTTTTTCTATACGCACAGGGACAGAATGATGGTTATAGCAGGCTACACAACGTCGTTGGTTGAGTGTAGATGAAAAACGCACGCAGCTCTTGATAACTAGTCTGCTGAAGTATACTGATTTTCAGCAGACTGACTTTATCAGACTCAGTCGACATTGTGATGCGCTGTCTGTCTGTCTGCCTACCTATGCCCTCCTGGTGTTGAGTGTGCTTATATGCCTTTGTGTGCCTTAACTACACTAATTTTGTACTCCTGTTGTATATGTTTTACTATGAAAATTATTCTTAATTTTTTTACAGTCCAACGTCTTAAGGTCCAAGTTACCTGGCTAATAAACTTAAATCTTCAGCAGACGACACTGAGGACTTTTGTCCGTCCACGTTCATTCAGCTAGTATCATATGACGTTCTTAGTACAATCTTGTAAGAATTTCACGAAAGAATGATTATGCTTAGCATTTGGCTTGCAGATTATTTTACAATCCTGCATTGCTGAGGTCGTTAGATTGTGAGCTGTACCGTTTACCAGCATAACGGTCACACTCACGCACCAACCTACCGTAGACGCAGCACAACGCTGTATAATCGTGAGAAAAAAACTATACTGAAGCGTGTTCAAAACCGCATGTAATGAATGTTAGCCGTGAACAGCCATGCAGTGCGTGTCGCAAAGCAAAAACACACGTACGAGGCAGTCATCCTGCGTGAAGACAGAGTCGAAGGCGAACATTTTGGGTGGCGAGATATGTCGCTGCGCTGTCACGTGACTGGCAGTGGCGCCCCCTGTGGTGGCGGTCGGATTGTGTAGCACGACTTGTCTGGACTTAGAATCGACGTTCAGAACCGTGCTGTGACCGGCGTCCGTGGGACAGACACGTAATATCACGCTCACCTGAACCAACCAGCCACGGCAGCAGTTACTTTATCATCGCCATCACCTACGCAGTGCTTTACTATGCAGCAGACATTAGTCTAGAATATGCACAAAAGTTACATGCATAATAGTGACGGGCAGATGTGTCATTGTCTGCCTGAATTGGATACACTGCCTGAAATAAATAGAAGGATTCATTGATTGAGTGATTAATAGAGACTGTTCAGTAACAGCCTACATTTGTTGCAAAATCGTTGTATGTCATCTATTGTTTTCATCTATCACCTTAGATAAAATTAGTTATTTCAAGTCTGACACTTTGACTCTGAGCACTGCCAGTTACGTGACAATAGTGTTCGCAGTTAAGACATTTGAGCGTCTACGCAGAGTAACAAGCAAAGCAAAGAAAAGGGCGCAAAGCAGTAGCTACATGTAGCACTTCTAGCTTCTATCATTTTCGTACATTTTCGTTATGCTGGCAGTGGCACCCTGTTACCAGTAAACTGACGACGCACCTTGGCCGAAGCCGGACTGGTGACGCGCGCGGCCGGACAGATGAGATTTGGCGGCACTGGAGGCGGATTGCTGGCGATCAGAGATCGGAAGTTCGTTGGAAACAGCGCCGCCTGTCGGTCGAGTTCGCGATGTCGCTTCTTTCGACGAGACGGTGCTCCAATTCGCTGAGCAGCCCTAAATCATATAGCCTGTTTTATTTTTAAAAATTAACATAAACTATTATTTTGCTACAAACTTGCTGTTGTTAATACAACTAGGCCTACTATAAAATAATCAAAACTGAAAATATGCCCAATGCAATAGAGTAGAAAGAAGCAGCATTATATCACGAATATTTTTGGCATTTTTATTCTTTATGGGTCGCTCTGAAACCTAAACTGCTCCTCTGTTGCTGTTGTTTATTTTCGTTTAGTTTCAGTTAAATGAAGCCTTCTTCTTTGGCGGCTGGCAGGCGAGAACTACAAAAAATAAGCTTACACGCTTGCTGCCAGAAAATATTACAATATTTCAGAAATATTTCTCGCACGGTGTTTTTAACGACGTGAAATAGTTTGAGAAGGTCAGACCAAAGAAAATCGCAAGTTGCACTCTATATGATGTGTAGAAGTTTACCGGGCGAAGAAAGACATGGCGGCCGCCGGTCCAGAGCCGGAGCTACTGACGCTGCCTGGACTCAGTGGATGCTGGTCGCGATCAGCTGGCAGTGACGTCGACTTGGGTGGTCGAGCAACGGCTGGGCCGGTGTGGTACGGCAATGCCGGGTTCTTGAGCATCGCCGGTCGGCTGGCGGCCGCCCACAGCTGAAGTGGTAGACCAGGAGGTGGTGGGATGCCAGAGCTGAACGGCAGCTGATGATCAGCGTGGCGTCGATGTCGTAGATGATCGTCGACAACGCCGCCAACAGAGTTTAGCGACTTGCAACACATTCACATGCTGCGTTATAATCAGCGGCGGAAGTTTTTCCGGGGCAATCAAACTTTAAGCACACTGATGAGTAGTTATAGCTCCACAAAACCTGTACAACGCTGATTTGAAATGCGAGAATAGCAGCTGTTAAATGTGTGTCTTTTGCCATCGTTGTTTTTGTTTAAAGTAAGTTATAACATGAGAACTCCTCGTTGAACTAATTATATAAACTAACTAAATTCAGATGAACTCGTCGCGGTTACAGCGTACGTATGCCAATGCTGTTTTGACAGTACTCCTGTATTCATGCTGTTATATGTTCAATTTTTAAGTAAATCTGCGCATTAAACACGTGTGTAGTTTAATAAAATTTACTTACTTATTAAATGCTATGCTCAAAGCTCGTTGGCACAAACCGGCGTCTGAAGCGAGCATCTCAAAGTCTTAATTAAGCTGTGTCGCAGGGAAGCACAAGCTGCGCGTTGCCGCTGCTGATGAGATTTACCCACCCCTGTGCGAGAGATATTGACTCACAGTGCCTGACATGCCCATATCTGAGAAACAGGAGTTGTTGGGTCGCGCAAAAATACGAAATAACTCAAAGGTCAAGGTTAAATGTCACCAAAATCCAGTCTCTTCTAGCTTTCACCATAAGACATACTCATATCAAGTTACATCATTTTCTGACCAGCGGTTTCTTTCAGTTTTTGCGTGGACAGACAGACAGACAGACACCACTAAAAACAAAACATGCTGTAGCGCAGGTAATAACTATGCAGTGTCGTCTACCTGGGCGGCAGGCAATGGTCTCTGTGAGCCGTTGATAATAAGCGGATGAGGAGTGATGGACCGAGACGAAGATGAGGCGTCACGCAAGCTCGACAGCTGCTGCTGCTGCTGCATTGAGACAGCGCCGCCTGGTACCGCCCTCGGCGCCACATGACTGCATACACAGAGCAGCATACATAAATATTCCCATCAGTTCTTAATATTTGTCGTTCCATTCCCACTTATCCAGAGCTCCGAGAGTCCAGTTTTTCGGTCTATAAACCTAATACCATTAGTTTTGTGTCTGGAACAGTCTTTTTGTTTTCACTGCGCCATTTCACAGTTTATGCATTGCGTATGGCTCAAGTACGAACTATCCACGTCTTTCAACAGTCTATAGAATATTTTAATTGGCTTGGGCTCGCTAAGCATCCATTATTCGCAGTCTTTCAGTCTCGATCTCTCTCAGTGTGCATGTACGTACGCATGTCTGTCTGAATGACGTCACCTATTGGATCGTCACTTATTGCCTGGTGCTGTAGATCTATCATGTGCAAGCTAACGTATCTACCCTGTTATAATTTTTCCGACTGGCGTCAAAAATAGTTATTAAATAGTTATTAGATCTTGACTGGCGCATGAGACTATTTAGGGTGCCAGCCCAGTCGCCTACCAGCTTGTTTGTCATTTCATTTTAAAATATATGAAGCGTAAAGCAACAAGAGGCCGAAGAAATTTGGCAAAGGCTGCATCGAATGCACTGCACACACTGCATGCGTTGGACTCTACAACTATAGCCGTTCCTAAGATATGTAGGGGATCGCAGAAGTTAAAAGTAAGTCACGTGATCCAGCGGCGGATCCGCATATGACCTACTGTTGCACAGTTACAGTTATGGCCACTAGCCATCCGTATGCATACTAAATTTTAATTTTGTAGCTTCAGCCGTTCTGAAGATACGAGGGAAGTCCCAAAATTCAGAATTAAGTCACGTGACCGCGCTCCCGACCCCCTGTGGCCTACTTTTGCCCCACCCCTTTTACGCACGCAAAATTTCAAGTCTTCAGCCGTCCCTGAGATATGAGGGGGTCCTAAAATTTAAAAGTGAGTCCTCCCGCTCTGTGGGGGATCAGGACCCACGTCTAACACAATGTTCCACGGGCCCCTAAGAGTGTTCACCTCAAACAGAATCTTGATCTATTCAGCCATTTTTGCTTATTGAAGCCGAGATGAGCCGCGTGACAGACAGACTGGCGCACAGACATTGCAATCATCGGTGTCAATGGGCTACATCTCATGCATTCGATACAACCTAAAAAGTACAAAAATTAGTTGCATTCATTAAACAAAACATTATTACACGACAACGACCATTTTATTTGACCGGTTTTGTTGATTCGTTTGTTGAAGCAATTAAGCTTTGTGCAATACGATATATGTATGTTATAGTTTATAATTTTTGTCGGCCTACATATTTTCCAATGAAGCTGATGACGATTCACACTATCGAAAAATCCAAATGGTTTTAACTGCAGAAAGTGCATGCGCATGATGTAAACATACATATTTTTAAATATTAGTTTTATTCTTATATATTTTTATTTGAATGTCGTGTGGTGGATAAAGCTGGTTATGAGTCAGATACTCAGACTTTGATTGTACATAAAGTACTTGCATATCAGTCTCATCTTATCTCTTCTCATAATTTATAGCCACTGAGCCATATTGTCTGCACATATCGTCCAGTCGACAACTGACAGGTTCATTAACTTGCTCGTCAGCCATTCAGACACTGTTTGCCACGAGTTTTACTGCCGTCGTTTAATGTCGTTCATTGTGCTTTTGTCATTCATACAACGCAGCAAAACGAAGGATTCCTAAACTGCATTGCATGTGGCCTATAGGCTTCGTTAAACACTGGATAAAAGACACTTCAGATGGTAAACTTCGTCTGCGAATGTGTGTCTGTAGCATAGTAAACAGTATTAAAGGTCGAGTGCTTTGCTTAAATGTGCTTCAAATAATTTCAAATGTTTATCGACTTAATAAGCCTTATCATGCACGATCTTTCTTAACCAACATAAACGGGATGATTGTGAATTCTGATCTTATAACAACGAAAGTCTAAAAATAATCAACAGCTGTAAGCTACAAAACAAGATTAACACTAACAGCTAAAACTGCATGAAATTTCGGCTTATAAATGCTACATGACTATTATGAATGCGTCTGACCGGCAAGTTGCCGCAACAGTAAAGTTTGCTGACATGCAGAAATCTGGCTACTCCTCGTGTTCAGCAACAGAGAAAGCAGCAGCCGAAAATAAGCAGTTGTGCGATAACCGTAAAATATTTTTAATTACCGAACAGCGAACAAAAAACTTAGAATCGAGTAATGATCCACAATATTTGGAACGGAAAACAGGCGTAACACGGTGGGCGAGGGTGACTCCGTCAGAATTTTGCAACAACTTTTGTACGAAAAAATAAACGTTGAAGCTATTATGGTATTGGTATGTCGTGAAAAATGTTATTTGTTGACACTTGACACGCTGAGCCGTTTTGAAGCAATACAAGAATGAATCTGTCAGACGGCACGGCTGAAGGTATATACGTGCCAACGCTTGACATACAAAGGATTCGCAATCTGCCAATAGCAGACCCGGAAGATGATTGATTGGAATGTCCGGTCGATCTCGGATCGTATTTGTCGGCCGTTCAATTCACTGTACTGTGCTGTATATATACCGGTACGTCTCGCGGCGTGGCGTCGCATCATATCGAACATCAGAGCCGCACCGGGATGAGCACGAGTAACTGCATTACGACCGTCACAGTCACCATCCGGGAACTGACAGTCACGTGACCGCTCTACTTCCGGTCGGTGAGTCGTGGGACCGTGCTTCCGGGCTAAGGACTGCCCGGATCGATTGAGGAAAAGCTTGTAGAGACCAGAGTGAGTAGGGCAGACGTAAGTTGCCTCGAGCGTCGCCTCAGCGTGAAGCGATGAGTCTGGTCGAATAGCGATAAGTCAGCGCCATTGCTGCATCTAGTTTCTTGCAACCGCACGCAGACAGCAACACCTACCGCAGCAGCTCATACCCACTCGATTTGCCGTTAATCAATGACGCTTCAGTACAGAAGTCCACGGATTAACGAAACGTCAGCAGTCAAGGCAGAACTCCGCAGTGAGTCCTAGGTCTTCCCAATCAGAAGTCAAAAATCTGTTTATGCAATCACGAGAATAACTCAACGGAACATATGCCACACAGATAGTTTTGCGCCACAGTGTCATAACTTCGCGATTAACTAAACAATAGCAACCGCTAATTCTACGTCTCTGTCAGCAGACGCAATACCTTTCATGTCATGTTTCCACACACATAAAAATACATGTACATGATGCATCTGTCGTGCTGGCTGTTTAAAACAAAATCTACTATAACCCATTAGGAAACCTAAACTCCGGTCGCAGACCGTGAGCAAAGCTCATTAGAAGCGCCTCATTGCAGCGCGTATTCGATGCGGCTATCGCTAAATTACTTTGGCGTCTTGTTTCT
>Ga0126335_1000837_pt1 | contig 15918 bp, 14 predicted proteins | sample OlaspJWI45metaG_FD_108409 | JGI IMG/M metagenome (GOLD analysis project Ga0126335, IMG submission 108409) | Marine gutless worms symbiont microbial communities from Oahu, Hawaii - Olavius sp. 1 OAHU.JWI-45 metaG | ecosystem: Host-associated > Annelida > Digestive system > Unclassified | place... | reverse complement strand
ACACTGGGACCCTTACGCTGTGATTAGCCTAGAGGCGGTTGCCTACAGTTAGCCTAGTTCATATTGTAACACAGTGGAGTGGTTCTGGTGGGACTGAAGCCTATCTCGGTGGCCAACTGGCTTTCTTCAGTTCTCTGACGCTGTTGGTTGGGTCATCTGGCCTGTAAAAATCGTCCCCGAAATGACCTATAAAGTGTCGAGTGGGACGTTAAACTTCTGCTCACTCACTTATTGTATGTTAATGTGTTTTGATTGCTGTGGCAGCTGTTCTCGATAATCGTGTTCGGCTGCATCTCGAACCAGGGCTGGGACAAGGATCGCTGTCGCTACAACGATGATGGTAATGCGTGTGGGTTCGGCACGGTGGTGGGCGTCATGGCTTTCTTCGGACTCATCATTCTGCTCGTCGTAGACGCGTTGTTTGAGAACATCAGCGGCGTCCAGCACCGCAAGTACGCCGTCATCGGCGACATGGGCTTTTCTGGTCAGCTTTGGTTCATCCATTGTTTCGTTCATTTACTGAACGGTTGAACTTTTCTTGCTCACGTGACAATTGCACAAAATATAGCTCTGGTCAGCATTCGTTCTTTCCATCACGTCGATTTTTTGCCTGTTCTCACACGGGTTTATACTACTCGGTTGTGTATAGTTACTTCTTAGCCTAACTGTGTCAGTCAGTCTCTTTTGTGGTGGATGGTCCACGCCAAAACGGTTCAAACTATCGTTATTTATGCTTTGTAGAATACGATAGAGTGATGTTTGTATTTCTTAACACCAAATCTCAGAGTCAAACCAGAGGTTTACTCTGAAAAATGCTTATAACAGAGGTACCCCTGTCAAAATGAAAATTTGACCAATGATCTGTGATTTCTCGAAAACGGTGCGATACAGAATACAAGTCAATTTTATTCACTAATTTGAAGTTGCATACGAGCTTTCGATCGGTACCAGAATCGGTGACCTTGAATCAGTGAATGACCTTGAATGGCACAATGGCCGTTTGTGGTGCTATTTTGCTGTAAGCGGTACGTTCTAGAGCCAACCATGGCTAAAGCTAGATCCATGATGGCTGCGACAAAAATGTAGCCCAAAGACTCTAGTTTTAGGAAGTAGTATGGCGCCACCTAGAGAATGCAGTTATAAACGTATGGTCAACGCAAGTAGTAGCCCATCCTTGGATCTGCACTGGATGCTATTTCTAGTAAATTACAACATGGCTATTAAGCAGCCAAACCGAATTATAGTTTCGCTGGCTAATAGACCATATGTGTCCATTAAATAAACCGGTTTGTCTGCATTGCAGCACACTGACACTCTTGTGTTTTGAATGTTTGTTTCGTTTTAATTTTTTTCCGTTTTTTAGCTTCAATTTAATGGTCTATACAATTTGTCATACATCTGCTAGTTAGCTCGTCTTGGTTTAGATAGTTTGTATTGCAGGCGTGTGTCAAGGCCGACCTCATATTGTGTTATAAACATTGAATAATTTAGTTTCCATCGACTCTGATATGTTTTTCAAGCGTTCTAGTAAACTTACACGTCGCACAAGGGGTAATAGTATGAAGCTTAATAAATGTCACACTGTTTCTGTGAGAGACAGCCATTTTTTCACTAACCGTGTTGTTACTGTATGGAATTCTCTGTCTGATCACGTGGTTACTGTTTCTTGCTTTAAACGTAGACTTGAGTTGTATAATTTCTGCTTATGATATTGTTGAAATTGTAGGGCACATGTTAATGCAGGACGTCCTGCCTTTGTTTCCTGTAACAAATCAAATCAAATTTTGATTTGATTTGGTTTGGTTTAGTCATATTATTTGGTGGTGTTTTGAAGGCTTCTGGACATTCCTGTGGTTTGTCTGCTTCTGCTATCTGGCCGACACTTGGAGGCGTACTGAGTACGACAACCCTGAGCTTGGTGAAAGTGGCGTGGAAGCGGCAATAGTATTCTCGTTCTTTTCAATTGGAACTTTTGTACGTGTCTTTCATATCTCGATAGTAGGCCTATATCGTATGCACGTTTCGTGATGACAAACAAATCCACAGAACTTTTTTGGCATAACAGAATTTCAGTAACCATACAGAGACGGCCTTTAGCCTAGCTGTGAAGTTTGCACAGTTTTCGCAGTATAACGAGTGCATTAATATCCAACAGTCAGGTTGGACTTAGGCCTATGATAATTCATATGACCAAACTGGCCTCTTTAACTTTTGAGTTAGAGAATTTTTGTAATAAACAGTGAATTGCCCATGCACTTAGTGTTTGAAGTCATTGGTGTTGTCTCATTAAGAAAGCCCAGCTCGCTATTGGGTGATGTAGTGTACGCATAGTCATAGTCACATCTGGTAGTTCAAATTACAGAGACTTTCGACTGTTAACCCGGACGTCAGACCGTAAAGCGTCGTTTTCCAGTTTTCAGGTGTGCTGCGCTGCGCGACACATGGCGTCACTCGGGCGCGTGGCGAGTTACGCAACGCACCGCGCAGCGCAGCGCGTGCGGAAACGACACCAATTCTGTCATTTCTGTGACACTGTATTGCAGGCGGGAACGACAGCTCTGGCCGTGTTGAAGTACCGCAAGGGAGTCAGCGAGCAGTTCGCTTCCGGTTACGAGCCGGACATGCTGGGAGGGGCACCTGCAGGCGCCGGCGGCCAGCCAGCCTACCCGCAGTACCCGGCTCCCGGCAGCGACGTGGGTCCCGGCGGTGACCCGTACCACCAGCCGCCGTTCAGTGGCCACGACCCGTCGAGACCAGGCGGCGGCGACTTCCACCCCGTCACCTACTAGACCATCACGCACGGCACGCGACGTCGACATTGCCTGCCGCCGCCGCTGTCACTGCCGTTGATGCACTTCCCAACATCACCTTTTCCGCTCCACATAACTCACATACCGTCTCTTGCAGCATCTTTGGCTTATCAGCACTTAAACTTATTACAAGAATCACTTTAAGCAGAAACTGGATTTTTTCTCGATAATCTCCAGTTGACTCCATGTTGTTGTGGCTGATGTAACTACAGAAATTCAGACGTATTCAGATCAGGCATAAAAATACTCGATGCAGTGGCTGCTAGCGTGTCTTACTCGCTGTCGTCAGTGTCATAGAAACTGTTTTGTGCTGTATTATGCTGGCTCACAGTTTTGCGCTGCAGCTTCATGTCCCGTGTTACGAGTGTAGTATCATAACATAGCCAGATCTCCAGAGACGCCCATGCGCCAAGCTCTCCTCACTGATGTCAACCTATCCCCCTGTAATTTGGTAGACTTCCAAGTTTCAAGTGCCTCATGGCAACGTCATTCTGTTTTCGTCCGCGTACTCGTGGTCGATGCCATTGATGGTTAGAGACAGCCAATGCCCACCAGATGACCTTTGACGTCGCTCCATTCGCCGTGGACATTCTGGAGCGACGCTACTGCCCCCGACGACTACACAGACGACGAATAAATTTTGAATAATAATAATAATAATACTGGTTTTAAAAATACGCACAACTTTAGTGTAAAACGACGTCTGTCAACGCCACGTGCACAGCGAGCAGCAGATGTCGGGCGTTCCTGTCAGTTTGTGTTTAGTTTGCTGTGAAGTTAGTTTAGCGTCAACAGCAGATACGTCAGACTTCGACCGAGTCGTTTTGTCTGCTCAGATCAGCTGCTACTAGTTGCGAATTCCGCTGCCGCGTAATGTGCGTCACTCTTCCAGATCCAGTGGCGGATCCAGACCGATTGGCTCGGTCATTCGCGCTTATAAACAAGCTGATAGGCGACTGGGCTGGCGGCCTGCTGAGGCTCATACACGGGTGAGTGATTAATAACTATTTCTTTGACAGCGGTGGGCCAAAATTACAATGAGGTATGGCATGTTAGCGTGACACCCACCCGTCTACAGCGCCAACCAATAAGTGACGAGCCAATAAATAACGTCATTGCAGAACGCCAACCAATAAAATGCCTTTTACTGGCAGGCACACGTCCTCATTTTTGTGATGAAAATTCTAAAAAAAATCATCTCAGGAGGGCAATGACTAGGTTGTACTTTGTGTGGCCAAAAATATCCCACTACGAAAACTGTGACTTCTTTAAAACGCATTAACATTTCCAGACACTTCTTTTATAACACAGAATCTATTCCACGAAGGGCCCTAAGCTCCAGCCTAGACAGCTATTGGTCGGGCAAGTTCTCTGTAAAAATGAGAAAGGGGGTTGATCGTCTTTTTTCTTTGTTGATCCGCCACTGTCCTAAGCAGCTCAGTCTGTGCTAAACGAGAAAAGTCGCCGATGATTGTAGCAATGTTTTCTCTAAAAACTATTGGAAAGATTAGGCCCATTGTTAATATCGTATATATACCGGGTGGCCCAAAAAACTGCACATTTCCATTTGCTTGGAAATGTGCAGTTTTTTGGGCCACCCTGTAGGTTATCGTGGTAGAATATACATGTATTATACGGTGTGCTGCATGGGTGTAGCCGAATGTATTATGTCAGTGGTCGACGTTAGTACACTCATTAATTTTTTTTCGTCTGAAAAGAATAATAAACAGGAGTTTTGGTTTTAGGCTTTGGTCGAAATTTGCGAGTGGCGTTCACGTACGTTTGATTTGCATGTAATGCGTATAGGTCGCTTGGCATGCTCGCATATGCTATATTTTGTATTGTTTAAATTTAGCATACACGTACAGTATTGTAACTAGCGATTTGTAACTAGCTGTGTATATTGTGAAACTAGTTGTCTGACGTACATGTGCATAAATGTTCGAAAATGTGGTGGTGTTAAGTGGATTGAACAGCACAAAAAGTTTAATTGCTAGGTGAAATTGTGTTTACGAGTAGGCCTATTATAGCGCAGGGTAGCACGTTGTATAATATGCAAACTTTTTAGCAAACGAAATTGGCAGTGAGAGATACATAAAGACAAAAGACACAGAAGTAAAGATAAAAAGGTCAACACTAAGTAAGTAAGTGAATTTGTGTTTGCGCAACAGTCCTTACTCCTTACAGCCTAAACTGTGACGGTGTGCTACACTAGTGTTTCATATGCTCTACAGAATAGCACAGTCTTCAAAAGCGCACAGAGCTGAACAAGCTGACCAGTGGTGTCCGCGTTCCGTAGACCAGGGGACCAAGAAAATGTGTGCATTTTTGTGTACCCCGCCATGGGATTAAGAAACAAGAACGAATTCAGCAACGAGGGCGAAAGCCACGGCGGAAGTCTTTCAGTCAGGTCATTTGACCTGGCACGCTCTGGCCTAGAGCCGCCACCGGAGATAAGCTGTTCATTAATGACTCAGTCATCTGTTTCCGATGTCATCTGTGAGAAGGCCAGAAAGGCTTGAATATACAGTGCAAGAGCAACGTACCTGCTTAGTCCGCTGCCATGGGCAGTTTAGTATGTCTGTCGCTAGCTGTTGTGTGCATGATGAACATGATATCATTGATATGCCAGTCAAGTATCCTATGGCGGTATTCTGTAAAAAGCCGAAATGCTTCGACTCTGAGAAGGAGCAGACTAATGTCTCAGACGCGACTGAATAGGCAGCAGTTCTTTACGTGCGTCTAGGCGAGTATGACACATTAAACGTTTTTCTTGTAATCCTAGGCTAAGTTCATTGCATGTTTCAATTCTGTTCTGGTTTGTTTAAGGTGCTGTATTGTGTACTGTTCACTGTATAAAACCATAGGTCTTCCAGGTTAAAAATGCACTTTAAAGTGCACCCTTTCCGCCGCGAAATCACAAAACTCCATCCCCATCGCGGCCTTCGGTCGCTCAACTTCGACCCCCCCCCCCAGATTTTGAAGCGTGTATACGCCTATTTCGGTACCAAGTAAAAGCGATTTCGATATCTTGAACCGTTTAGGCGCGTAGAGAAGGACAGATGAAATTGCGATGGCAATAGCGGCATCTACCGACGACGTGCGCGTACGCGCTAAATGATACATCATACAACGGTAATCAAAATAGGCCTATGGCACATTGGCAGTTTGGCTCACATATAGTAATAGTAACTTTCTTTAATCACAACTTTGTCAACTGCAAAGCTAGGCCTATTAATTTTGGAGATTAAAAATCTACGAAGTAAAATACAATAAAAGCCTAAATGATGTACATAGCCTACATAGTAATAATGAAATAGATAAAAGGATCTAGTTGCTTCAACGAAAGCATGAACAATGGTGAAGCCTGCTGAACGCTGACTTGAAGTGAAAAATTTAATTTTGTAATTTTTACGCTAATAAGAGAAATACAACTGCTGCGGTAGAAATCGACTTTTAAAAAACTCTTACTTACTATCATCGCAGGCATTTGAGTTATACTGATCGTCTTAAAGTTTATAAGCTTCCAACATTACATTATAGGCAAATACGTGGCGACATGATAGAGGTGTAGCCTATAAAATAATTACTGGAAAATACGAGAGAGCAGTAGCACCAAGACTGGAAAGAGATGACATATCAGTTACAAGAGGCAATGAATGAACTGAGGTTAAAAAAATTTAGAACTAAATATGATTTGCGTAAATATAGCTTTACTAACCGTGTTGTTAATATCTGGAATAGTTTGCCTAATAAAGTTGTGTTGGCTGATTCTGTTAACTGTTTTAAGTTTCGTATGGATAAATTTTGGCAAAATCAGGATATTGTATATGATTTTCGAGCTGAAATTGAAGGAACCGGAAACCGAAGTAAATTTTAGTTGGTAATTGCATTTGATAATTTTGCGAGTTGAAGTTATTGAACAGATGGGCATAGAGGCGTCAGCCTGAGCCTATAATTTCCTACGTCTACGTCGTCTACGTTTTTATCATTTAAAGTTTCATGCTAAGATGTCATTTTCAGACAAAGCAAACGAATTAGTTTCCGGATAAGATAAACATGGCGGAGCGCGAAGTGGGTGTTGTGAAAGTGTTGGTAAGCTGTTTGTGATTTTTTTTGAAACATCGTGAACCATTTTGCACACTGCAGTTAGTTTAGGGACAGTAGTACATTGGTGCCGAGTTAGTGCACTTAGTGTAGTTTTATGTTGGCCTAGTCATTCATGGTGGCAAAAACTAATTTCCAGCCTGTCTGCTGCGGCGGCCTCGGCATTTACGGTATTGTACAGTATGAATGATGGCTGTGTCTAGAGTACGGGAACCCGTGCTGTAATTTCGGGCTTTTAAGGTCCGCTATTGCTGTACGGCAGTTCTGTACGTACCCGTAACCCTAACCCTGACCCTAACCTTATGCTTATCCAAACCCTAAACTGGCCCTTATGCTATACGCAGTACATACCTGGTTACGAACACACGGTGAATTTATATTAGGAAAATGTTATCCATCATGCAATAGCACATGGTGTGCTGAAGTGTGGAAAATTTATTGTTTGTGCGCATGCATCATCGTCATCATCATAGTAAAATTTATAGTGTGCCTATTACTACGATAAAACATAGGTGCATTACATGGTCAATGAACATCAAACGCTAAACTGAAAAGTGTGTTTGAGTTGTTCTCTGAACAGTCCAGGATCAGAGACAGCACGTAAGTCCTCAGGTAGAGCGTTCCATGCAGACGGGCCTGTGTACGCGAAGGCGCGCTCGTCAAACGTGGTATGTAGCCATAGCAGTGAAAAGTCTGTCGACAACAAAGATCGCAGACCATGACGAGGACGACAGCAGTCGACATGACTCATGCAGTGATTAAAGTCAACAGAAACGTTACCGGTATTCACACACTTGTCCACCTTGTCTCCTGTGCACTTACTAAAATGTGAAATTCTTGATAAGAAACTGAAGGAATTGAATCTGGAACTCCACATTAGAATCATGGAGCTGTAGCACCAAGATTGGTGAACTGAAATGCTGATAAGTGAATGATACCAAAGTATTTCAGAACCATTTATGTATTTTAGCCTGATATTTCAAGTTGTTTTGTGTTTGATTATATGTAAAACGTTTTTATTTGCAGTCCGTTCGTGATAATGTGTGCAAGATAGCCGGCTGCAAAGCTGTTTGGGGACTTGGAAATCAGCTGTTTGTTACTGCGGGATCAAGAAAACTATTTAGGGGTACCATATTCATCTGTTTTCATTTTTTGCTTGTCACGTAGAGTTTCATTGTGTCGTGATAGTACAGTTCTTGTAGTGTGACCACTGAATTGCAATTTTTATGACTTTAGTTTTGGTTAACTTTGAAGAGTTGGTTAGTGAGTGAGTAACAATATTTATCCATGGAGCCTAAAAACAAAAGCGTCACCAAAAAATGAAGAAGAAAAATTGACGGAGCAAACAACAGCGATTAGGAGCAAGTTGTAAATGTTATGGCTATGGTATTTTCTAACTTACTGATCAGCAGAAAGAATATAATGTCTTCTTAAACAAGTATGGTAAACATATTTATCAGATATAAGAAGTGAGTAGCTTCAGTTTCGTTGCAGCCTGCATCTAGTGCTCATTGGTGTTTACTGCATGAGTTATTGATGGTTATATTGATTAGATGAGTCAAGTGGAGTTGATGTTGATACTGGAGTTGTTATTCACGAAGTCTTGTGGGACACTGACATGCATTTGCCAGTGATGCGGAAGCTTGTGAATGAAACGTGTTGTAAGTATGCAAAGAATGCTATTTTTTACTAAAATTGATGAAATATATCATATGTTGTATTGGCCGTTGATTACTGAATAGTGAGTATCTTCTGTATTTAGTACTGTATAGACTTTTTCTACACTTCGTCACTTATCTTATATTTGAGCTGTAACAATTGTCGGTGGAGCATTTTTTAATGTTTGTGTGAGCAGGTATTTTTTCAAAAATCCAGCAGCAGATGAAGGCTAACCATACAGCAGTCGCTAAGAAGAATCTGTGAGTGCTATGCATTACTATTGTGTCACTGTACCTCTATGTTGTTAAATGACATTAACTCATAATTACTAAGGAACTTAGTAATTAATAATTATTATTCACAGTTGCTTAAAAAAATGTTAACTTTATGAAAAGTTGGTCGTTAAATTTTAATTAAGGTTACATTACTAGGAAAACATTATAAACTGAGTTTTTCTTTTGCATATTTGCAGCATCTGTTTCTTTTGATCATTTTTCTCAGTTTTTTTCTCCAATGACCATTATTAGTTTAGTTTGTTTTTTAAGAGAATACTGAAAAACATTCAGTAAGTGTGTTTCTGTGTGTGGAAATTGGTAACGAATTAACAAAAACAGTTAATTTGGCAGATTTCTTATACTTGAATTTTTTTATGAAAATAACTGTTACTTGTAAGTATACAGTTTGTTAATTTTTTGCCCTATTACTAATAATTTTTTTGGTTATGTATGGTTAACTGAAATTTGTAAAAAAAAGTGTGGATAATGTGTTGTGTTGATAGGATTTTGAATTACAGTCGTGAATATCGTTCAGTTATCAAGGCTTGTATCTTTGACATCAATCGCCAGCTGGGTATTTGTGCATGTTGAATATTTTTTTTAAATTGCTTTTAGACTGTAATTGTGTGTAAACTCATTGTAATGACAGGCTGTTTGTGTAAATAATTCTTGCATGTGTTAACCCTGGCACTGTAGTTTTCATAAATTGGTTTTAGGTGTAGGCAAAGGTTTATGATACAACTTGTTTCCACTGATCTTGAAAATCTGTGAACTTGTGAAGAAGGCACAGGAAATGTTGGAAGTTGTACTGGAAGACATGAAAAAATTTTGAATGAGTTACTGCACTTCATTCTCTGCATGTATCAACATGTAACAGTCCAGTGTTTTGACTGTTGAGACTGGTGACAGATTGAAGTCATTGAAAAGGAGCAGGAGGCAACTAGTGATATTTTTGTGGTCCCACATTATAACTGTTGTTGGTCAGAGAGTTTTACCTTAATTAGTAAGAGAGAGTCATGGAATTCTGTTACCCAGTGAGTGGGAACCCTTCTGTTCTTCCTTTTTCACGTAGTTGGTCATGATGTTCCTTAGTGCGGAACTCTGAGGTTTACGGCTCACGAAATAAGCTGGGTGGATGGGTGTCTGGGTGACTGTTTTTTCTCCAAATCATATCTCAGGACTGAGTAGGCCTAAGAATGTTGAATTTGGCACAAAGGTGGCGTCTAGTATGAGGATGATGCATGCGCTTAGATTTTTGGAAAAAGTTTTTTAATTGTGAAAAATTGAAATTTTTGGCCTGTTTTTGTGGTTTTTGCAAAAACACCAATTTTTCCACTCCACTTGCACAGTGGCGCCATGTATACACAGAAACGGCATATACACTATGTGAGTGGATTCTCAACACTCTACCTCAGACAGTGCAGAGCACTGAGGACCCTGTGACTATAGCCACTTTACTTGTTTAATAGTTTAATTTATTTATTTATTAGTTAATATGTTGCTTTCTAATAAGTTGATTGAAATTTTAAAAAAATTCTTGACATTTAACTCTCTGATTACCTATATTTTCTCCAGTGATCTTGCGATTATATCAGTGCCGTTGACAAATCTCAATCCCTGTGTATCATTACCCCAGCTTGTACTTCTTCTAATGTACAGTGGATATTGTACTCAAATTATTGGTTTGTGTTGCATTTGTAGCAGATGATGGCAGTCAGCTCTGTGAGCAGCTAGAGATGCTGGAAATGAGTGAATTACTTTGGAGTCTCTGCGAAATTTTGCTGATTGACATTGTGCCAGGTTTGTTCGTTGTAATATTGTAAACACTGCAAATGACAACTGTGCTTATTGGGTTGACTCATGTGCATGTGCAACATATGTATTTAGAGGTATAAAAGGTCAAGGTAAGGGACACTTGATATAGTGCCTCTTTATGAGGCAACCCCATCACAGAAGCACTGAGGTATGGCACGCATTGTAAGGGATCTCACAGTATCATCTGCCACACACGCATTTATCCGCGAATGGTATGAACCATGCCTTTGCCTTCCCAGCCAAAGCTGGTCCTCATTTTATTGACCCTTGAGGGACAAAGGCTGAGTCGACCTAGTTGGCTAGTTACATACCTGGATGGTTTACTTGTCCGAAGATGGTCGTCCATCCAAGTATATGCAGCCAACAACAACTCGGGTCTGCTGAGGCTGGCTGCCTTGACATCTCTGCAACAGACACCGCACTTGGCACATGGAACTTTGCAGTTGCCGGAGCCAAGATTTGGAACAGTTTGCTAGCTGATCTGCTACTGCACAGACACTACCGAACTTTAGGGCAGAAACTAATAACAGTTGTTTATGTGCCATTAATGCATCTGAGGATGTTTATTTTTACCGTATAAATGTACTCTATAGTAGACAAGGAGTCTATGATAGTAGACCACATTAAATGTATGAGACATGGTCTGTTGTGATCAGTGATCTTTTACTCGTTCGCCAGATGGCGCCACTTTGATGCAGCCATTATTATATTACTGTAGCTTTTTGTTACCTGCGGGCATGCTGTGAACAGGTATTGTTTTTGGCGACATCTGTCTGTCTGTCTGTGAGTCTTGTGTATGAGTCTGTCAGCAGAAAATATTGAAAACTACTGGTCAGAAATTGATGTAACTTGATAGGAATATATCCCCATGGTGAGCACTGGAAGTGGTTCAAAGTTGCTGACATTTGACCTATGACCTGAGAACTACTTTCATATTTTTCCAGCTCCGGCTATACCTTTTGAATGGCTTCACTAACAACTTTATTTTCGGTATGGTGATACATCTTCAGAATGTCTAGGTCATGGTACAGTTTCAAGGTCATGGGTTTAAGGTCAAGGTCACGGCAGCGAAAAAGTCGTAGCCTGCAACTGAAAAACTACTGGTCAACTTCGGGGGCTTAATCAGAATATGTTACAATAACGCTGGAAGTAATTTGGAGGTTTTGGTCTTTGACCTTGAGACATTGCATATTTTTTCAAATTCCAGCTCTAAGTTCTAGGTCACCTTCAAGGTCATGGGGTTAATATCGGTTCAGAAGCAGCTGCACTGGTGTGGCACGCAGGTCTGTGGTCCCCTCGGACACAGTTTAATTTATAATGTGATAATGTGTTGTGTTTTGCACATGCTGAATAGGTGGAGTACTGCTGAAGCACCTTCTTGACTGGTGGCAGCTGCGATTTGTCGAGTATGACAAGAAAGCATACGATGCGATGAAGTCTGATACTCCAGAATTGCACCCGCATTACTGGGATGCAGTATGCTGTGTTAATATGTCGCACATTAGCACCTAGTCTTTGTCTTCTTATGTTGGCCGCTGTAGCCCACTCCGTTTCCTGGCTGGGCAGTGTAATATGCATCTTAACAAGGCTGTAATTTCATTTGCTTTAGTTTATATTGTCCGTGTAAGTGCCACACATTGTTTAAGTTTATACTTGGTTTATTGCGTTGTGCATTGTTGGTACAACACACGTTATTTTTTAGTTGTTTTCACTTCCTCCGAAGTTAAGACCATATAGCTTGATACAACCTGGCTTATTATTATTATTATTATTACTTGAAATCCATGTGGGACATGAAACTTTACTTAATTACTAATTCTGCATCAGACCTTCGTGGGATGGTAGAATGTGCAGCAGTGCCACTTGTTATTGCTGTAGGTTGACAGGGAAAGTTCGGGAGAAAGAGTTGTTTTAACTATTTTTATATTTGTGAAATTTTGGTTTGTTGACGTGGTAGGTGTACAGTTATGTGATGCAAGGCCGATTGGAGAATGCTCGACAAATGTTGTCGTTGCATTCGCAAGCACATTCAACTGTCTACAGAACGATGGATCAGTTGCTGAGTTTGATGCCTTCGTATTCGGCAAGTTTTATCTGTGCAGTGCAAATGCATTCTATGAGAAACAGATGTCTTAAACTATTAACATGTTGTTAGGAACTTGTCATAACTCGGCATACCTTATGTTTATAGTAATCTGTGGAAGACCACCCATATTCTTCATTACATCGTTGGCTTATTTTTTCTTGTCTTTTATCTTGTGGAAATGTGTACTCCTTATTTTCTTATTTTCTGATTCTTATTTTCATGACCACTGGACTCAGGTTTGTAAATACTCAGAAATGCACACTGTGGTTGTATTTGCCTGCTGCTGTTTATTGACATGTTAGAGTGTTCGTGTTTTTGGTTGTACGTTTCTGGCATGTTTTGATGGATGAACCGTCTTGCAGATGTCCATACTGTCAGAGTTTGACATGCGCTGGAATAAATGGCACCAACAATGTCAGAGCCATCTCAACGAGTGCACTTTTGTCACTGATAACAACTTGCTGATGCTTTGCAGGGTCTGTAGTTTTTAGCTGTAACAGTAAGATTTGTATAATTTATTAACAGAATGATAGAATGAACTCTACGTATTTTTATATAGAACTCAGATACCAGTGAAACAGTTGAATCTTTACAAGAAGTATTGGAGAGGAAGGTTGATGGTTGTTGATCAGCATTTGTCATTGTCTGTTGCAATTCTTCTTAGCTATACAAACTTTGGACTTATTATTGACATTAGGCCAAACAAAAAGGGGTGTGTTTCGAGAATCCAGACCGACCCTAACAAATAGTCACTGACCCTACCCTAATAATTTTTTGGCTTTCCAAAAGTGTCCATTTTTTGAATGCAATTTTTGTTTTTTTTCTGTATATATTGTGCCTTTTGGACATCAGTGATTACAAGCATTTCCGAATTTTAGTGACCGCTATGACAAAATGACTATGGAGGTGTTGGCACCAAAAAAACAACTAAATAATATTGTCACACAGTGTATTTAATAAGAACGAATCATTTACACACTTCATGCATGTTTATCTGGTGCCCGCCACAATATAATGACATATACAGCATGCACAAGTGGCTATGAAACTGAATAAAAAAATAATGAAAACGGACCTACCGACTCTAACTGTTTACAGCCATATTTCCCAAAGCACACGTCTAATTTTTTGGCCTTATTGCTGTTCTGCTTAATTATTATTGTATTTAAAATGTAATTTGTCGAAGATACTGTTACATACTTGTTGATTTCACAGTTTGTCTTTGATAAAAAGAAGAAGTTCATAATGTATCCAGTCTTCGTACATGCTAGCTTGTGTTTAATTCTTGAAGGTTATTGTCATTGTATAATTTGCCAAAATTTTGGCAGTATATGTCTTATGATGCTGTCAATAACTGCATGTGTGTGCAGATACTAGCAGGTGACGAGGCTGCGTTCATAGAACTAAGGTCTATTCTTGGCACATGGTATTGCATGCTGATATCACTGCTATTGTACACCAACCCAACTGTTCAGGCCACCGATCTTCAGTATCATGCACCGGTAAGAACAGTCTGCCACTTTATGCAACGCGAGTTCTCCGTGACCAAGGACTGCCAGCCAGTTTACTCAGCAATGTGTTTCCCGCAACCGTCATCGCAAAATTAACTTACTGTGCTCCAGCATGGTCGGACCTCTGCTTGGCAAATGACCGCACGCGACTGGATTGTTAAGACGTACAAAGCGATATGGATACTGTTCTGATAACGTTGCAACAATTAGTGACATGTTTTCTGAGCCGATCAGGCTTTATTGAAACGTACGCTCAATAACGAACAACACGTACGCCAGCTTTTGCTGTCTGACAAAACTAACTTTAGATACAATCTGCATCCCCGTCGACATAGCAGACAATCAACGAGGAAATTTGCCAGTTTTAATGATTCTTGTTTTATCACACGAATGTTATATCTGAACTCCTATCGACTGTTACACTGACTATTGTTTTTGCTGTTGTACAGTTTTCATCGTGAACTGTCAACTTTTTTCAAACAAAAATACAATACATAGTCAGGCAGCTATTACTTCTGCGTTTTTTGCCTAAATTTCTAGCACCTGTTATTTTTATAGTTATGATGGACATAGAAAGTAGAGAAATTAAGGTGCCATCTTTTCTGGAGTGTTAAAGTGCAGTTTGGAGCTGAAATTTGCCAATGTCATTAAAGAAATTGACTGGCTCATTAAACTTTATTCAGTTAGTCAGTGAGTCACTCTCCCAGCGACAGTTAATGTTTTTTTATTTTTTTGGTAGATTTTAGATTTTTCAACTTAGTTTTTTCATGTCAGTAAAAACATTGAATGAGACTGTCAAGTGTAATTTGTGACCTGTCTGAAAAATCAAGTGATGTTGATGTATGCTTGTGTTTGTTTTTATGAGACATGCATCGACATGTTTGGTGGCATGTCACACATCACAGCGTGGGACAGCATTCTGCTCGCCACTATTGAAATGGACATAAATCAGGTCATACGACAATGCAGGTACAAGCCGTCAACTTTACTGTAGCTGCTAATGTCTGGTTTTGACTCGGAGAACAGTCGTGCTGAAATGTCAAGGCTGAAAAGCAAGATAAGATAGCTGAGTCCACTCATGCAATGTGATTGTGCAGTGACCGATAAGTAAGTAAGTAAGTAATAGTGTTTAACATTCTGCATGACACATTTTGAAGAGTACGTGAATCATACATGCCAAATCAGTCTGCAAGCAAGACGAAAATATTTAAATACAAAAATGATTAACATCAACAAAACTAGACCTAATATAATTTTATGTCTGCTTTAGGTGCTTTTAAACCATCCTCACAGGAAACCAATATGACCTCCGTCCCTGTGGCTGCATCGGGCTACTGTGGTGAAACTATCGATAATAATAATTTTTGAATAAAATAATCATTATTGTCTAAGTAGATTATGTGCTCATAAAAGTTTCATTGTTTTTTGTCGCTGTTTGTGGACATGTAGTTCGGAGTTCAGGAACTGGTGGCTGGTAGCTCACTTAACTGATCTCCTGCACCATCATGGCATCTTAGAGCCAAATATTCATAAGTATGTGTGTTCATTGCTCCAGTGTCGTTCTTTGTTTGTTAGTATGTGTGTTCATTGCTCCAGTGTCGTTCTTTGTTTGTTAGTATGTGTGTTCATTGCTCCAGTGTCGTTCTTTGTTTGTT
>Ga0126335_1000835_pt1 | contig 15923 bp, 8 predicted proteins | sample OlaspJWI45metaG_FD_108409 | JGI IMG/M metagenome (GOLD analysis project Ga0126335, IMG submission 108409) | Marine gutless worms symbiont microbial communities from Oahu, Hawaii - Olavius sp. 1 OAHU.JWI-45 metaG | ecosystem: Host-associated > Annelida > Digestive system > Unclassified | place... | reverse complement strand
CGCGAGCTGAGAGATCCAGCGTGCGGTTTTGACAGTTTTAAACAGTTTCTCAAGACAATCCTTTTTAGTCTCTACTAATGTGACCAGCGCATTAGAGGTTTTTTTAATGATATGCGCTATATATATTCACGTTTTACTTACTTACTTACTTACCGCTCATCCATGGGCGACTTATTGTCTTTCTGTGCTTTGCGCGACTAAACTTAACGCCGATGAGACTTGGCTGATCTGGCTCGGCGCTCGGCAGCAGCTATAGCCAAGCTTGCTCAGGCTCATCTTATATATCATTCTAGGATTCTAGGCGCTAATCCTCCAACATTTGCAGAGTGTCGTTTACACATATACGCTGCCACTTCGCGCTGCGTTGTCTAGCGCGCACCTGCTCGCACTCGCTTGCACTTGCTCGGACTGCCTCGCACTCGTCCGTATATAGTTTACTGTTTTCACTCAGTAGCAAGTGCCAGCGAATACTATCTCTCGCAACGCAACGCACGGCGTACCGCATGTGGAAACGACGCTTTGTTACATCGTGTTATAGTAGACGCTAAAAATCAGCAATCATGCCAGATAATTGGAATGTTTCGTATCTCTAGGTACCCGCCAGCCACGTGCCACTCAGGCGGGACTGGGCACCGGGCACTGGACAGGCTATAAATGGTTTGCATGACTGCACTGTGTCGTTGTGCCTTTGGCAATGTAGGCTTAAAGCTAGGTATAGAAAAAGTTAAATCGCACATAACTCAGCCGCGCGTTGAGTGAGGAAGGTCCCAGAAAGATGACACTTGTCAAAATTGAAACCGGAAGTAGAATTCCGCCGCCAGAGGGCCCGTTTCGAACTTCGTTTTGGGGCATATCTCTGTCCCCGATCAAGATATTTTCACGATATTTGGTATGTATATAGGTAATGAGCTCTCTCAAGGTGCGAAATGGTCTAAACATGTTTCCTTTGATAATCCAATTTGGCGGACGGCGGCCATGTACCACACATACAACATACCGGCGGTCAATTTTAACGTCGTCAACTAGATCGCATTTCTTCACGCTATAAGGAGTGACATCATGTCACTAAGATCGACTTCTTAGCTCTTATACCGGTCGCAGACCGGTGCCAGGCCGTAGGCCTGGCCGACTGCGGCCATAGTAAGATCGCGCGCGTGCGCGCGTACTATTTGTATTGTATGTGCTTGGCCGTGCTTACTGGTGTGTAGATTTTAACCGTAACGAAGTACTGAGTGACCCGTAACGAAAGTCTGTCACGTGTTATAATGGTAAAAAATACTTTATTCCGGTGTTTTAGGTAGTCAAATAACAAATACGCTATAACATGTGCCTAAACATTAGATCTGTGCTCACATTTTAATAAAAATGTTACAGGTATATATTACTACAGATGTGTAACTTATCTAATAGTCTACAAACAGCGTACATAACAGTTAAAGACATTTCCGTGTCGCCATCTGGCGACTGTTCTGTCGAAATACAACGCATTCGCCTCAGTTCAACGTTTTCGTAGAAACAAACACAAATCGACATATAGAAGCAACGAGAAACAAGACGACAAAGTAATTTCGCGATAGCCGCATCGAATACGCGCTGCAATGAGGCGCTTCTAATGAACTTTGCTCACGGTCTGCGACCGGAGTTTAGGTTTCCTAATGGGTTATATCAACCGAAACTCATTCATTAGACTTAAATTATTCGCATTTTCTGCCATATTTTTCAAGCACACGTAACAAAACAACGTTTGTTTGCAGAATGGCAACGTACGCTGTACGGCACTGTGCCATTTAGCCTCATTATTTTGTGCCGTATGCAGGCCATCTATATTGTCTCACACGCACAGGCGCAGGCGGGCTATAGGCACAGACGTGAGCTAGCACCTGAGCCTGGAGGCACACACACACGGGTACGGGAAGCGGGGGCCTTGGGCGGACGAAAGGCAAAGACGCGGATGCCTCGAAATGCCTGTCTGGGGCGGGAAAACGGCTAGTAATCGAATAAAATCGAATAAAATGCATTAAATCGAGCTGAAAATGATATGTCGTCAGTGGACTACATATAAGCCTACACTGATGCGTTTCATTAGATAATACAATTATGCACTGTCCGGTCATCTTTTTTGTTCTGAATTTATCATCATCATCATCATCATCATTAATTTTTTCATTAAAAACAGTACAATAAGCGTAGATACAATGCACACGAAAACAGGACAGAAAGGCACAAAGTGCTCTAACAACTGCCCTAATAGATAAAGAAAGGCATAACATCTGCCCCTAAAATCTGACGAAAATAAAACACAATAAAAACACAGTAAAACTAGTAATTGCTAACAATACCTGAGATGTTTAGACAAATTATCTACAGTTTTGATGGTGCGAATAAAGCGTAGGCCCTACTAAAATCAACAATGTCCGGTAAGTTATTCCACACACTAACAATTATTTGTTCACTAAAGAATTTGGCTCGGACTGTGGAAGAAGAATGCTTTTTATAAAGCTTATAGTTGTGACCTCTAGTGATGGGTAGTGGGGCTTTCTCAGAGAACTCAGTGGTTTGTAAATCAGTGAGTCCAAATTGTATCTAGTAGCAGCAGATCAAGTGAGCATGAAGGCGTCGCAATTCAAGGCGTCGTAGGTTGAGGCGTTTTAGTCGTTCAGTGTAAGGTAGAGCAGAAAATTTAGGCAGCCATTTTAATGAAACGTCGCTGAACAGTTTCAATGGCTTCTATGTCTTTAACAGTATACGGCGACCAAATTACAGGTCATGCTCAGCAAGTGGGCGAACATAAGTGAGGTATATGGGTCACGAACATTCGAAAAACAAGGAATTAGCGCAAACAAGCCAAAAGTAAAGTTTCCGACTTAGGTAGGCGAAGTGTTATCATTTAGCTAATTTCAGATGCTAGATCTGCCAGACAAGACGTGTCGAGTAGTGCAACAAATAGGCCTACGAAAATAACTTTCACTGTTAAAGATCAGAGTCTAATATCACCAAAATCCAAAAACAATTTCTAGGGTAATAATTTGCTAACTTAGAGCAATTTCCGATAAACGTTTTCAGCTTTTAATCGATTGATTAGGACGCAGCTGTAACGACGCAGGCCTGTTTTCGCTGACGCCTATATTAAATTTACAAACTGCAATATAATAGTACCGATATACCGATACACTGTCTGCTCAGCCTCAAGCGTCAAGTGATGTCCGCCAAAGCTAGTGATATCGACTGACGACATGTAGTCCCTATCGCCAGTCACGTGGCATTGACCGAAAATAAATAACATTACACACTGAGCCACGAGACCAACCCAGGTCGCATTGCATGCCAAACAGTTGATAGCTGCCCACGTTGTTTGTCGACGTAGCGTAATAGCCTTCCTGTCATCATCATCATCATCGTCATTAGGCCCAGTGCATTAGTAGATAAGTAGACCTACTCAGCGACAGTAATGTTTGCCGTCCCGCTCGACAAATTATAAGTAATTGCGGAGATGATCTTTTCAGCAAAGTACTAGATTAATGTAAAAAAGGAAATATCTAATGGCAACCAAGTTGAAACATATAATAGCGGTGAAATGTTGCAAAAGGTGACATGTTCACTACTGCACTTCCACACATAGGTTAAGTAGCAATACAATGAAGATAGCACCACAACTGTTTTCTGTATTATTGTGTGGAGACAGTTTGTGGATAGTGAGCGCCTTATGGATAACCTGTATTTTTACTGAGCATTGTGTTTTTGTGTTTTTAACTTTTTGGGTTTTAGTTTTTTATGATTTTAGGTTTTATTAGTGTATAGTATCATGAGTATATGATCATTTTGTTGTTTGTGGATGCTTTTTGTGCATCTTGTGTATTGTGTAAATACTGTGTAATGTGCTGCTGCAGTTTGCCATGATAAACGATATTACTAATCTGGATAGAATACGATAAAAAATACACTGCGTTCCAATAAAAATGTCCACATTTTATTTATTTTTTGTAGTTTTTATAAACTGTGGCCGATTTCTATAAAATTTATACTGAGATAATCTGCACACAACAATTACTGACCTACCCACCTCACCTACATAATGCTGTCTCACTATCTTGGGGAAATTTGAATTTTGTAATGATAGCTGTTTTGTCGTCGTACTCCCTAACCATATTAACCAAAGTTACACATTACCATTTGGAAAACCAAAAACGTGCAGTTTTTCACACAATCATTGTCTACCTGAGCTTAAGTATTACAGCAGGCGTTCCCAATAGCCTCTTCTTTCAACCACACAGGCCTAAAGTATCGGATTTTGTGTTTTTATTTTAAAACCATTTTAGCAGCGTTTTGATGGATCAAATCACCCAAAATATGTTAAAACCAAAAATTAATTTTTCTCATAGTTATGCAGCAGCACACGCAGGTGAGCTGTAATCGTTGTATCGCAAATTTCTTGAACATGCTTTTTGTGAAATATTGTTGAAACCGGCCAACCTTTGTAGAAACTACAATAACATAGGCCTAAACATGTGGACGTTTTATTGGAAGACGGTGTAGGAAGCAAGATACGATGTTTTTTGTCCAACTTCGGTTTAACTGGCCGCCATTAAAGTAAATTGAGACATGTTCGAAGTCAAGCGAACCCAAGACTGACAGTCGACTGTGCAACGACTTTCAGTGAATTGCGTGCGACTGCTATACGGGCACGTGTAAAATGCGGGCTGCGGGAAAGTGCTAACGGGTAAAATACTGCATTATGCGGGTTGCTGCAGTTGAAAGTTGAGCTGGCCAGTCGTTGTGTTAACTTTATGGCTAATTGCCTATGTAGTTCTAATCATAAAGTCGAGTTTGTTGCTAGACAGAGTATACATGCTCAGAGACTGTATTCTCCTAGGGGTCGGAATGCACAACATTGTGTATCCATGTTTGATGTTTCTCTTTCCGATATTGCTGTTAGTGGTAGAAAGCTTCCTAAGGCTTGGTTTGTTTACATGTTTGGTTAACAGATAGTCAATGTGAGAAACTAAAATTAATTGCTGAACTATTGTGCATTAAGCATGATTACCTTAAATTAGATTTGCTCAGTGCTGACGAAATTGATGTTGTGGTTGAGTTTCTGTGTACTACTTGGGGTAATTTTATTTTGTATTTTTTACTTTTATAATATTGCATTTTACATGTTTACTAACGGACATCGCGAACGAGTCCGGAGTCGGTCGCACGCATGCACAGCTTCTCAGCTGCAGACAATCAGTCGATAGGGCTTATAGCATCAATGACAATTAACAGAGAAGCATGTGCACGGTAATCGATTCAGCAATGTCAGTCGTTGTTTAGTATAAAGTGTACACCACAAGAGGTCAGCTATCGCCGAGACAGCGCGCATCGTCTTGGTCAATCACCATCTCGTGACAAATGACGATCCTCTCTACTTCACTTGTTCACCAGTATAAGAGTTCCACGATGAACCGACCGTGGCACCTTGGTTTAACCATGGTTTATTTATCATAAACCCTATAAACCATGGTTTAACTATAAGAGTTGAACCCTGGTTGTTTTCTGTTTTTACACTTTTTAGTTGTCGTTTCCGTGCGGTAGATTTCGCTGATTCATGTCGGCTTTCGAGCGCACGTTAAAATAGCATCTCGTATCGTATCGTATCGTACTATGGTACGTTTCACTATGGTACAACACTGGCTCAACCATGGCTGGACACCCATGGTTTAACCATATATGGTAGTCGAATTATGGTCGAACCTCTGTTTATTTACCATGGTACGACCATGGTTGTACCATAGTAAATGAGCCATGATTTGACCATGATAATCATACTATGGTTGAATCATGGTAGTCGAAGCATGACCCAACCATTGTTCATTTATCATGGTACAACCATGGTCGGTTTCTCACCCCTCGTTGTTCGGCGAGAATTCGCAAACAATTTATGTAACGCCGTCGTCATCTCGCACCCCGTATTTTACACGTGCCCACTGCCCACAGAAGAAATGAGAATAGCAGCAGCAGCACCATTAGCAGTAGTAGAAGCAGCGGAAACGCACGCATGAGCCACTTGCTCTCCGTTTTTCTTCTGAAAGCACGTTTTTAGCTGACTCTTGAACGCGCTGCATGTACTACCGTCGGAAACTGATCGTGGATTTGCAGCTTAATTTTAGAAACGCGACATACAGCCAAGAAGCGCTGTGATCTGGACTATGATGATGATGATGGCAAAGTGCTACGAACACAAGCCGAATAGCTCTTTTGTCGTCGTACTCCCTACGCTGTGAACGGACATTTTACAGTCTTGCCTACCAGTACTGCGAATAGACCTGCAATGAGATCGGATATCATAATACAAATAAGGTTTTTTAGCATGGAGTTAGATCATGAACTAACTAGGTTATCGACATTATATGACGTGATGATCCAACAGTAAAAATTTATTTTCAGATTTGCTGTACACAATTCCGTCATTTTTACAAAACTCTGTTGTTACTACTTTTGGTAAAATCAGTGAAAATCACGAAAAGTTATACAGAAATTTACGAAATTCGCCCGAGTTAGAGTTTCAAACATTCTGCTCGTTTATACACTCTTGAAAGGATTTGCCTGAAGGCAGAGAAGAGAAGATGACGTCGACGGTTGAAGGAGTACAGACTGGACAACCACAGATAGTGGATACGAACCAGACGTTGTCGAATTTCAGCGATAACAACACTTTTCGTGATCAGCATTCAACCAACAAAGACAGCGTCTTCGTGGATGAAGACGAACTTGTGTTCTACTTCGTTCTGTACAAAGTCACCGTTCCAACAGTGTTTGGCATCATCATACTTGTCAGCCTTCTGGGCAACTTGCTGGTGTTCGTTGTGACGCTTTCCAGACACAAGATGTGGACGACCGTGAATCTCCTGTTGCTGAATCTGGCGGTGACAGACATCATCTTCGTGGTGGTCTGCGTGCCGTTCATGGCGTACCACTACGCAGCCGACAACTGGTTGATCGGCGACGCCGTCTGCAAACTGTCGCATTTTTTTCTCTACGTCACCGTATACGTCACGGTCTACACTCTGGTCGCAATCGCCGTCGTCAGGTATACATAGTACTGTCGTTATTAATTTACTTTACGATCACCGGAAAATTTTCTTCTTATCCATTGCACATTATCTCAGCACTTTTTTCTGTTATTATTATTAAGCATGCATCAAATTAAACAGCATCGAATGCATTCTATGCGGCCTATTGCGACCGGTGATCTCGTAGTGTCATTCTATTTTTTTGTCCGGCGGCTACGCTGTGCAAAAACGGCTGAACAGATCGAAGGCCTGTTTGGGGTGGAAGCGCCTGGGAAGCCAAGAAAGATTGTCTTCGATGCAGCTATCGCCAGTTACTTTGACCACTTGTTATTATTGTTGTTGCTGCTGCCGTTTTTAAAAAAATATTTTGGTAGCACATATTTCTCCATGCTGTAAACATAAAAAGATAACTGAATCAGGCGTGGATTATCTAGAGGTCCGAATCGTCATGCCAAATAAAAATATCGCGAAAGCGGGCCATATTGAATCACTGAATCCCATGAGTGGTAAAGGTAAAAGTAAGTGTATAGCAGTTTGTGAAACTTCACCACACCGCTACGGGAAATCACTTACCATATGGGATCACACAGTGTTACCTGCCACCCGCCTTTACCCCAGCCGAAGCTGGTACTCGATTTAGCGACCCCAAAGGGATGCAAGGCTGAGTTGACCTAGGCACACTGGGTGCGAACAGTTTGCCCAAGACTGCTACTCAACGGCGTCACGACTGCGATTCGAACCCGTGCTCTTCCGAGCCTGAGTCCGGCACGCTAACCACTCGGCCACCGAGGCAGAAATGAAAATCTTTATTCACCAGAAGAAACTGGTATAAAAAAGTTATATGCTGACTGCTTGTTAAGCCCATAGTCTTCACGGCGATTAGGAGAAACGTGTTACGCCGTGGAGAGCTCAGAGTTCCGATGACATTTCCTGGTGGCGGCCACATCCGATACCTTACCTCACCCATTAGCGACATAATAGTCTGCCACGCAGGGTGCTCTGCTTATACACGTAGCTGCATGACGTCCTAAATCTTTCAGCTTTCCAGGACGCCATGGAAATTGTGCCATTACGTCCGTCCAGGTGTTTGCTATCTCGGCTTATAGGCTGATGTGTTTAATTGAAATTTTTACATGCCAACGAAACCGACAGCGTATCACTTTGCTACTACTGTATCTGACTGACACGAGTGCTCTTTTTACGATGAGGGACATAAAACGTTGGCCTTACCATCTAATCGACACTACTAATTGAACTGTATTAATGAAAATAAGTAACCATCAGTGACTGTTCTAACGTGCTTCTACTTTGTTATCCAGAAGCGTTAGGGTTAATATTTTTTTCTGCCACTACTAAGAGTTAATGGTTACTTTCAAACCCGAGGGCAGACTAACGCCCAGCGCTGCCGAAAGTCAACCAAAGATAATGATAGCAGCTGTACCAAGGGAGAAAAAGGGTCAATTTTTTACACCTTTCCACCAAAAGAACTGAGAATGGAGAATGGTACTGGAAGATTCTTGGCCTTTTATGGTAAATGTCTGTATAAAAGATTACTGTCCTCCGGCAAGTCTACAGACACTTCAAATGAAAACTATCTCAGTCAACGCAGTGTCTTATACGGAAACGAAGCAGGTGGTTCATTAATAACAGTAAATAGATTACGGCAAACAGCCAGTGGTGGACCCAGGGTGGCATTGGATGCCTTGTTTTATTACACAAAGTGGCAGCAGGAATTCTGTACTATGGCTATGAGGCACAGCTTGTATTTGAAGCGCACCCACTTCGACGTAGCTGGAACAACATGAAACGAAAACGATGACGGATTTCACATAGCAATCAATTTTTGTTATTACTTTTTCTCCGTGTTCTGGTTTAGCTTCTAATTATACGCTACTTTTGTGTATTGCACGTCGTATTGTCCGAACTATAAATGACCGGGATCCTACCCGGCTTAGCATTGTCTACGTGATACGATGTTCGCTGCTGTACATGTATAGGGCATCGCCCTTCTTTCACTGTTGCATTCCAGTTCGTAGCGATTCAAACATCACAGAAAACTATAAAAGCGTCCGAACTGCGGAGTAATCGCGCCACTGATCGATTGCCTTCCTTAGACCGTCTTTTAACTGCGCTAATTTACAGTTTGCTTTGATCCCCGCTTGTTTTTATCATGACAGCCTCAGAAACTTACAGTTGTCTATGGTGCGATACAACACGTACACGGTGATTCATGGTTAACAGTACCCCAAATACTTTCAATGGCGAATTGCCGATATGTGCAACAGTTTGCAGACCAGAGCGAAAGAATAATGTTGCATAAAGTGCTTTCAAACTTTTTATAACCACAGCGAGTGTGACGTCATTGTGACGACATACGAAAATGATGAAGATAATAAATTTAAAATTGTTATTAATTTTTTGCAAGTAAACAAAGCCTTATCGTAGTGTAGCGTGACGTGCTTGCGTGAATTTTATCAATTCATGGATATGACGGCAAAGCTAGCAAATTGCGTTCAGCAGATATTTTTCACCTAAGGCATCATGAGGTATTATTGGGCGTCCGGCGATGTTGACTATGTTGTGAATTATTGATATGTTAGACCTACAGCTGATTCCGGACGCACAGGAACCGACGCTGTCGGCGACACAAAATTGCGGATGATTCTGAATAATTAGATTTTATGGCCATCATTGCTGTTATGTTTACTGCTCGAATGCCGATATCGCAAGTTGGTCGCATACGTTTGTCACGTGACTCAATTACATGTACGTCACAGATGTTGCCATAGCACCAGCCAATGACGTTGCGACGAATACGAAACACTGGACATGTGCCCCTCCTCTAAGGCAATTTGTTGTCATCCCTGCGTCTTGGATGGGAAGGGTGACTTGAAATAAAAATAGGCAGCGCTGTCCAAAACTGATACCAAAACTCATTTTAAATTTATTTTTTCTTTTACCGATACTCGCCAGACGGCGCTACGTTCTTTACTCTTCGGTGCGGGTAATAATGGAGACAACGGTATTTCTTGAATGAATGAATTTATTCGCTTGACAGAAAAATAAGACAATCAGTCAAGCCAAGACACCGAGGCACGATAAGTGCGTGTGCTTACCGGTGTCTTGAATCAACAGCTATACAACTTTGACGCACAATTGACTACGTAGTTAAAACCCAACATCACGAAAATAAAAGCTGTTTAGTTATAAAACGTACGAAAACACATACACCAAACTAACACAGGGAAGAGAAAAAACGCTAAACAGTAGACACACGACCAACCAGTTACAATAGAGTGTAATCGTTATTACAATGTTTATCTTGTATAGTATATGTCTACATTTCGCTAAAACTATTTTCCCAGAATAGCTTATGTTCTAGAATACAGCACTACTGTACAGGGTGGCTCATAATAAAATACCCAACCAGACAATATGCAATATCTCCGCAACCGGTGGTCTGATTTTAAAAGTTCTTAAAGCTTCTTAATCCTGACACTTCTCTGAATCTAAGGTATACAAAGTATCCACTGCACCTTAATTATACAACCACACTACCGTGTAAAACTATTACCATGAAAATTTCAATTTTCATCATAGTGCTTGTATTGAAAACGAAAACATGGAAATTTGACATTTTAGACTGTCACAGCTTGCTAACAGTTCAAAACCCTGCAAAAACGGTTTATTTTAAGACATGTTCAAAGTGCCCGCCCCTTGTTTTCACACAAGCTCGAAGTCTTTTGACAAAGCTCAGTACGGCCTAGTTGATGGAGTTCTGTGGGAGATCATCCCATATTGTTTGCAAAACTGGCTTCAGCTCGTCGATGGTATTTGGCTTGGGTTGAAATGTCTTCTAGCGTTCAAGCATAGCTCCCCAGACATGGTAATCAAGAGGATTAAGGTCTGGCGAGTTCGGTAGCCATTCGTCTTTTCCGATGAAGTCACTGCAGTTGGTGGCAATCCAGTTTTGAGCCAGCTTCGCCGTGTGAGCAGGTGCTCCGTCCTGCTGGAAAATGAAACCAGGTGGCAAAATCGAATTGCAATCTTCAACCGATCTGGGTAGCAAGATTTCACAGTAAAGTTTAACATTTACTTTAGCCTTGTCTGAAATGAAATGCGTCTTCCTTTTCCGCCATAGCACACGCCAGCAGAGACCACGACGTGCTTTGCAAATCTCACCCTCCACTACCAGGTGCCTTTTGTCGACGTCTCGCTTTTTGCCAACGGACCAAACACGATTATTTTGATGGTTAACAGGAGGGTTCAAGTAAAAGTTTTTGCATCAGTGAAAACGTGTATAACAATTACTACGAAATAGTTATCCTGGTGTTACAAAAAAATTTCCATGTGAAAAATTGTAATTTTCGTAGTAATGGTTTTACACGGTAGTGTAGTTGTATAATTAAGGTGCAGTGGATACATTGTATATCGTTAGATTCAGAGAAGTGTCAGGATTAAGCAGCTTCAAGAATTTTTCAAATCAGACCACTGGTTGCGGAGATATTGCATATTGTCTGGTGAGGTATTTTATTATGAGCCACCCTGTATATTATAAGGCGTCGCTTCAGAAGCGCAAAGCACGTGACTACATTATAGGCCCCCCATCGGCAAGATTTAACATGCTGTTAATGCTGCGTTAGAGCACCATTTCACCACTGGCGGCGAAAAGTTTTAGGCTAATATTTTCTGTAGCACCAAAAAAATGAAACAAAATCTCTTAAATGTCAGTTTATTGAACTGACAACGACGCTTGTCAAATGTTCATCAATATCATTTACGCTAACTTTTGCATAATGAACAGATGAAATAAATGATGGTGATAATAATGATGATGATGATGATGATGATGATGATGATGATGATGATGATAGACATTGCACAGAAGAAATGTCAAAAAGCAGTCTAAAATGTGCATTTCGTTCAAAATTGTGGTAGCCTACTTTGTTATGATTTAGGAGCCTTATAACTTTATCATTGTGTGTGTAAATAATATGATTTCTTTATTCTGGCAGCTCCATTTTTACCTGCGCGCATGCTGCAAGCAGGTATTGTTTTTGGCGGCGTTTCTCTGTGTGTCTGTTCGCAAAAGAATCTCGAAAACTACTGATCAAAATTTGATGTAACTTGGTAGGAATATGCTCCATGACAACCGCGAGATGAATTTGGAAGTTGGTGACATTTAACCTTGATCTTTAACCGTGAGAGCTATTTTAGTACTTTTTTAATTTAAGCTATATATTTTGAATGGTTTGACCTAGCAACTTCATTTTCAGTATGAAGGTTTCAAGTGGTGTCACGGTCGCAGAACAGCGGCAGCGCGCAGGTTTATGCTCCCCTCGGACACAGTTTAATTAATAGTTGCAGTTTCCCTTTACAACAGTGTTTGAACAAGTAAAATATTAGTTTTGTTTTGTAGCTTTTACTGTTTCTGCCGCAAACAGTTGTGATTTATTTAGTGCATAAAGACTGTGCCTACTAGTCAAAAGTAGTCTTCGTACATGTCCGCTATTGAGTATTATATATCTTTTATACAATATTGCTATTAATGGTCTGCGGTTCGACAATCAGTCTATTAAACGAGCGTGCTCTATAACCGATTCTGTGTTGCAGTAATAAATTTCTGGCACCAGTATTGTGGCTGTTGTGACTACTGGGAGTCTGGAACAGGCAAGATTGTGTCGTTTAATAATGCTTGATTGCTCTCATTGTATTCGTGCGTTTGCTATTGTCGGTTGTATGGCATAGCTTTATATAAAAATTCTCGTAATTCTTTGAACTCAACTATTGAGCTATCAGAAAATGCACTGTACAAAAGCGAAAGTTGATCGTATACTTAAAGTTGATGAAGTAATACATTAAGTTAATGTACAGTACAATATATCGTTTGTGATAGCGAATACATTTAAAGGTTTTCATAACCACTACTGTACAACATTTCAGTATATTTTCTCTGTTATACTAGCAATACAATAATTATTGTTTACCTGCGCGCCAGCTGTGCTGCGAGCAGGTACTGTTTTTAACGGCGTCTGTTTGTCTGTCTGTCTGCCTGTCTGCACAGAATCTCGAAAGCTACTGATCAGAAAGTGATTTAACTTGGTAAGAATATGTCCCAGAAGTGGTTGGAAGTTGGTGACATTTGACCTTGACCTTTGACCTTTGACCTTGAGAACTATTTAAGCATTTTTTCGTTGTTACTTTAATTTTGGCTACACATGCATTGTACCTTTGTTTATCTGTCTGCGTGTCTGTTTGTTACTTTGCTGTGATCTATCCTTGTGATATACCGGGTGGCCCAAAAAAACGTCCCAAACTTCATTAATGACATCACTGATATTTATAAGTAAGTAACAGCACATACTGATCTACAAATGTGCCAAAGGAAATTTTGCCGCATAAAGTATACGCGCCGCTATAGTTACGCAAAGTTCGAGACGTTTTTTGGGCCACTCGGTATGTGCGTGAATCTCGGCTATGTTTGAAGAATTAACTAAATTCTGGCAGATCTCAATAACTATAGAGCCATTGCAGTGTCAACGAGTGTGTCTAAACTGTTTGTGTGTATAGTATTAAATTCCTTGCAATCGAACTCAGACTTTGAACAATTTCAGTTTGGATTTAAGTCTGTGCTCCACTAGTTTTGGCACCAACATACTTAAGCAAACAGTTGATTAATACAGGCAAAGGGGAAGCCCTGTGTGCAGTTGCTTTGTAGACTTCAACAAGGCCTTTGACAATGTCAACTACTGGAAGTTGTTCTTGAAATTACTAGACGATAAAGTAAATTGTAAAATTGTCCGTTTGTCAGCATATTGGTACAGCCATCAACAGTCATTTGTCCGATGGAATAATAGTGTCTCCAGTCGTTTCTCATATAGCAATGGCACTCGGCAAGGAGGGGTCTTGTCGCCTTAACTTTTTACTAGGTACATTAGAGAGTTGATCGGCGATATCGTATCAGCTGGTATTAGTGGTAAAGTGTATGGGCAGGTTGTCAATGTGCTTGCATATGCTGATGACATGACATGATGCTCCGTGCCCCAACATGGAAAGCGTTGCAGAGGCTTATTTCAATATTAAGTGTGCATGCCAAGTTTTTCGACTGACTTGACATGCAACACCATAAAAACTGTTGCCATGGTCTTTGATCCCAAAACACTCGCAAAATTATTTCGAAGAATTTCCCATTGTTAAAGATTGGCAGCTGTCCTATCCAAAATGTAATCTCATTTTGAATATTTAAGACATATCATTTCAAATTCTGCAAATGATGATGAAGATATTCAGAGAGAGATCAGAAACATGTTCGTTCGTACCAATATCTTAATTTATTTTAACTCTATGGCAAAGTTGCGTTTTGTCAACTGTTGTACTAATAAACGAATATGATGATGATGATGTTGATGATGTCGTTTTTCTAAATGCTCTATTAGAGTTAAGACAACTTTGTTTAAGTCTTACTGTATTTGCATGTATGATGTTGCTTTGTGGAAGTTTTTCAAGAAAGGCTCAATGGACAGGTTTCATTCGTGCTACAGTAAATGTGTAAAGGCATTTTTTGGCTATAAACGTTATGACAGCTTGACGAAAGTGTTGATGAACACTGGCTTTCCATGCTTTGATAACATAATTTTTAACTGTAAATATGTTTTTGAGCCGAGATGGTTTACTTCATGCAATATGTTAGTGAGCATTTTCCGTAGTTCGATTTGATGATTCACTGAATGTGTAGCATGTTATTGTGTTTCTTTTTTTATGTGCCTGTATTCCTTTGTCTGTTATGCGTCGTATGGGCCAAGTGCCTGAAATTAAATGGATTGATTGATAAACGTATGTAATAAACTATCCACTACAGCAATCAGATAGTGGAGCTTCGCTATCTACGATATAGAACAGTGTACCCTAACCGCTGCGAAACAATGTCACCGCACACTTTCAAGCGAAGGATAAAAAGTCATAAATCTCCCATCAACTGACATCATAAGGCACCAACCTTTGTTTTCGATTGAGACTCCATCTACGCATAAGTGTTTTAACTCACGTTGGTCAGTTGGTCGTTGATTAGGCACACAGATCCCGGATTCAAACATTTAGGCCTATGTCTACAGTTTGCTTACAAAAATATTTCTATATTAAAAATATTTTTTAATGCAATGGTATCTCGAGAAAACTGAGACAATTGGGCCATGACGTGGGGAATCCGACAGGGGTAACGTTACTAACACGTTTTACTAACTTAAGTCTGAGAAGAAAATCTCAGCAATTGAGTTATCTCAGCAGCTAATCGCTAAGCCAGTCAGTCGATCTTAACGATATAGCTGCTAATAACATGGTAGTTAGAACTGCTATTAGTCAGCCGTTAATGCTATGCAAATCACTCAATAGAATCCTAACATCTTTCTAGGGACTCAGTGCTGCAGCTTATCAACATGATTTTACTACTACGCCCTGCCGTCGTAATAGCTGACTGAACGGCGGGCAAACGTGGCTGCAGCGATGCCATGCATTCTAAAGCTAAATTGAGTCGTTTGACGCCAATCAACTGGTGCCAGCAGCTAAGCAGCGCTTGTCGATTTCTCGGCAAGACAACGCGCCATGTCGAGAATACATAAACTGTGTTTGGCGTCGCACTCTCCACAATTTGTCACATTCTCTGTTGACATTTCACGCCGTTTCACTTTTGACATTGTCAACCGCCGCCGACTCCCTTTGATGTACATGTAATTCTATTTTATATGCGCAAATAAAATTAGACATAGTGGCATACGAGTGAGTGGTGCAGTGGATGGACACTCCACTGAGAGTGATATTGCTGGTTTGTTCGCACAAAAATACGAAGATTTGTACACGAGTGTAGCCTATGATCCT
>Ga0126335_1000834_pt1 | contig 15930 bp, 10 predicted proteins | sample OlaspJWI45metaG_FD_108409 | JGI IMG/M metagenome (GOLD analysis project Ga0126335, IMG submission 108409) | Marine gutless worms symbiont microbial communities from Oahu, Hawaii - Olavius sp. 1 OAHU.JWI-45 metaG | ecosystem: Host-associated > Annelida > Digestive system > Unclassified | place... | reverse complement strand
GACCCCCGCCAGCGCTCGCGCCTTCGGCGCTCGGTTCGGGGCTTCGCCCCCTTACCGGGCCCCCCCTTTCAAAAATTCCTGGATCCGCCCCTGACAGCCGTGTTCTATGTTGTTCAATGAGAATCGAAAAAAATAGTTAAACAAAAATCAGATCGATGAAAAAATAGTTAAATGTTTGTGTTGCGCGAACAAGAACACAAACAGATAGCGGCTAATTAAATGGCTAAGCTAATTATTAGACTGTACTTAAAATCTGTCATTCTTCTCGCATAACAGAGCTTGCTTAGCACTTCGGCTGTAGCAGGTACTGGAATGGGCATTACAGGAAAGTGTTTATGAGGCTTGTTTATGTTTATGTCGTCTTCCGAGCGCGGTATATCTGGACTCGCAAGCTTCGTTTATATCAATCTATGACATTCGGGGACGGTTTTCATATCGTGCAGTGCACCGGCCGGGCCGATCGAGGCAACTCTGCAGCATACAATCAATTGGGAACCGACTGCGGTATAGCTCGTCAGGGAGGGATACACCAATATGGCGGCGTGGGCCGGGCCGGATTAACGCAGCCGTTATGGCAGTTTATATCTCGGCTTGTACCGTACCGTACAGCGTCCCGTTACCCCTCCCCGAGAGACGCGGTCCCCAGCGCAGCGGTATAGCGCTCGGTCTTTCGGTGCTGTATTTATATTCGCGGCACGTTATTGATCTAGCTGCCTACAACTCCGACATCGGTCATCATGGCGTCGTCTGCAATCATCTTTGTTCCGTATACGGGCCGGCCGGCCCAAGTTTCGGCCCGCGCGCCTTCGGTCCCTTTCTCGGAGGGGTGCTGCGGCGAGCGCTGCTGCTGCAGCCGATATTGCAATAGAAATCCGCGGACGAGAAGTAATTTGAAGTCTTGCTGCTGACGTGTGTAGTGGCCGGCCAGTTATGTGTGCGTGACAGTGCGGCTGGGCACGGTTTTGTGTTGCAAATCGCATCCCTCTCTCTGTATGTCCGTCTGTCAGTCTGCCTTTGTGTATCACTGTGTGCCCGTGCATATAACTCAGTCCTGACTGTCGCCAGATAACACAACGGTCCACTCCAGGCGCACTATAGCACGCATTGTCTGTCATCTCTCCTATTATGGACGTGTTTGCTCCCAGCTTTCTGCCGTATCGACGATATCCCATTTCATAGCCGCAGCAGGCCTATAACAAATATAGGCTAGTGCTTTATAGCGTTTACAGCCTCCAAATTATCACAACCCCCATGCACACACCGAGAGTTCTGTAACATGCTGCAGCTATTTGGTATAGTGTATATAGCTCTAACAGTGAAAACACATTTAGCCTAATAGTTAACTTGATACGTACTGACAAACTTTAATTTAATTTTATCGTTATTTTCGTTTAGGAACCAAGAAGTTGAAAAAATGGCCAAGCAAATTGTTTCTTGTTAATTAGCCTGGTTAATAAATGCTTTTCAGTGGTGTGACTTTATTCAGTTTAATCGAAATTTCGCAATGGAATTTTTAATCGTTACGTTTTAAACGATGCCTGGATACCACGGTGACCGATTATTTACTTAATTTGGCATTTGCTACTTTTGTTATACATCAAACGCTCATTCGATAAGAGGTAGAACCTATTTTTTACATCTGGTCACTGCTGCCAGTTAACCACATAACCTTAAGTTTAATCTTAGTTATGCACATGACATCAAATTAAAAAAAATTCTGACTCCAACTTAGCGCTCGTCAGCCGCGGTCATGGCGCTATCTGGCGAATGTGTTTAAAACAACGTGTATGCTTTTGACAGCGGCATGGCATAAAGGCTGGATGTTGTTTTACGTGTCGCAGCAGCAGGTCGCCTTTATGTCTTCACTCTTTTGTGACGATCGTTTTGGTTGCTATAAACTCGAACAGGAAGTCAGAGTTCCTGCTTAGACTTTTGTCACCAGATTCGCGACCGGCAAATAGTTTCTGGCAGCGGGTCAACTGACGTTCAGTCCCGTGCCACCGACACAAAATAGACAGGGCGACAGGAATTTTACTACCGCCGGCCCGCGACTTGCTCTGCGACTTGACTTCAGTTAAGCGATAGGCCGTATTAACAGTTTATAGCCTACGACGACAGTTGATAACATTCTATTCGGGCATTGAGAGCACGGCGCTGTGTGACAGTTCGACCCGTTAGCGCTTTATAAGTTTTATTACTTTACTACTTACTTAACTTACCTCAATATAAACTCATGGTGTTCTGTTGTATGTGCAGGCGAACGTCCTTACCACTGTGGCGCGTGTGGCCAGCGCTACACCCAGGGGCACCTACTCAAAGCCCACATCCGTAGTCGCCACGGAGCCGAGATGGCTTACTACAACATGGACAAACGTTCGGACGGGGTTCGATGTCGTCGCTCCCTGACCGCTGCCAGCCGACTGGATCCGGTATCCACCATCAATCCTACAGGACTGAAGGAAGACAAGATCCGGTTTCTCCTTGAAGCGGCCGAGGCAGCCCGGGGAGGAGGTTCGGCTACACGACCTGTGGTTCCGGCGGCACCTCCCAATCCATTTGCCGGGATGTCCTTGGGCCAGTACGTCAATGCGCTGTCCTCATGTCTTCCGGGAACTGCAGGGATTCGTCCTCTGCTCTGGAACCCCAACCAGCCTTTCCAGACTCTCCCACACGACGGGTTGACTTCACATGCGGCTCTTCTATCTTCGCTTGCAGCCGCCCCCACGCCGTCAGTTCAGAACATCACGTCGACCCCATCTCAGCCAGTTCCAGATAGATCTATTCTTAACTCACTCCTGGCCTCCTATGCAACCGGATCACCTCTATTCAGCATCAACGGATTGCAATCCGGCAATGGCAGTTCGAGTTCAGCAAAAGTGGTGGGAACTTTTCCACTCCGATGTCCTTCTTTGGAAGCTCTGGCTGGCCCACAGGATCTCTCCATGTCAGGAACAACTGCAAGTGATGGACCAGACTCCAGGCGCACTGAGTCAGACAGTATAGACTTTCTGTCTACGACTACAACTTTATCAGCCACTCTTGCTGAAGGAGCCTCATCAGAGGAATTAGCCAATGGAAGTCCTTCCCAACGTCAGCGAACAGATGTCAGAGGAGGGTCTGCCCAGTTATCAAATGGTTTGCATATCAAAATGGAAGAAGAGCAGGCCACGGACCTGTCTGTGAAGAATGTGAAAACTCTGAATTCGGAGAAAAGTTATCAGAAGTCGGCTGGCATGGTCTCAGACGCCACAGCTGGCACGGTGGATCTATCTGCGCGAGCTGCTGATCGTAAACCAACTCCGTGTCTCAACGTGGACCAGAAACGAGATCAGGCTAGCCTCCAGATGGCTCCAGGTGACTCCAAGTTGCTTGGGGATATCAAATCGGGCTGCTGCGACGACGGTGCCGAATGTTCCCATCTTCTGAAGCTAAAGGAACTCAGACGCAATGTGTACCGGATGCTCAGCGTCTTTACTCCATATCTGGATGTGGCTGGAGCGGGAATTGCGGATGTCGAGGCGGATGCCGTGGACGACTTTCTACATGAAGTGATCTACAGCAGCAAACTGGATCAGGCCGCAACTGATTAGCACTCACTCAGCCTGCCCTGACTTGAAATTTCACACTCAGTTTGCGGTTACATGTCAGTGGTCTGAAGGGTCACTGGTCTTAAAGATAGGCACTACTTGCACTAACCCTTGCAACCAAACTGACCCTAACCCTAACCGTAAACCCGCCATCTCGGCCGTGTGGCTGTATCTGGACCAGCGACCCTTCGAACCAGTGAACTGTCGCCCAGTTTGCTTCCATTCTTTCTTCCACTGGACTTCGTTATTTGCAATTTGATGACGTTATACAGACGTTACACAATGATTTTAACGAATTTTTCTAACTTTATCTGCAAAGAACTTGCATTTTTACTGCGTCATAACTTTACGGAATCGTTTATGACAGTATTAATCAAATCAGGATCAAATGGAAATGTTCTGAATCGAGATATACAGATAATCGTAGTGCAATAACCGACATCGGTTGTGCAGGCAGTGATGTTTTAGTTTTAGTTACTAGGCCAACAGTCCTTTTGTCAATAATAGTTATAGTTACGAAATAGTTACATGTATAGCTGATCATATCAACCGATCTGTTTTAGTTATAATTCAGTTATAATTACTGAGTTTTCTTTATTGTCATAGATATTGAGAGCAAAGGCTTTTCAATTTTGCTTATATTATAGTTTTAGTTGTTAATAATCGTTTTTCCCAAAGTGCCAGATTTGAGGAAAACTGCTGAATAAAGGAGGCATGAATGACATTGTTTTTGCTGTAGTTTCTCTGCAGAGAGTGGTGCAGAGGTAGGCTAACCAACAAGGGGAGTGTGGGTCTTAAATGCTTCACTGATTTTGCAATGCATTCCCATGACTCAGTGTACCATGCACAAACCTAACAGAAATGGACCCTTTTGGGCTCCATTGCAGGTTGTCTCAGGTCAGGGGCTTTATGGCGTCACTATGAATTGAAGCAAGGGAGAAGAATTGTCTTACCTGTTACACCCCATTCCTTTTCTTGTAATATTGTGGCTTTTTTGATCTATTTCAGCCTCCAGGGCAGGAATTTCTGATAAATATGATGGCTTTAAAGAAGTGTGAAAGTCTAGATACTAAAAATAAATCTGGAAATCCGAGTTGATGCCAGTGATGTGATTTCAGTAAACCATTGGGGATCTAAGACGTCTAACTAAATACTGAGGTTTGTCGTTACATAGTTTTGTTACATAATACAGAGTGGGCCTATAGTGTAAACTGCCATTTTGAACTTTCAAAGTCATGCAAAATTCTTCCCAATCCTTCGGGGTGCATGTGTTCCTGCAGCGGATTTGTAGGCTGCAGCATAACGTTGTGCCAGTGTTTAGTCTGCCTGCATGATTTTGGCAGCACAAATGCTTGGTTTATGGAGTTTTGTGTGCAATGACCATCTGCCAAGTTATGTAACGACGACGTTGTGTGAATAGGCTATATTTGTTGCTATGACGCTGGCTATGCTACACTGTGTAGCAAAAAAATTATCTCAGCATTTATGTATATTGGCAATAAGTTGTTTCATTTGCTGCTCTCTTATTGTTATGCAACCATATCATCCAGAATTTAAATTTTTATACGCAACCGCAAAGCTCCGGGTTTCAGAGGGAAGGTTGCTGTAGTTTTTTCCAGTAGTCTTTCACGCCTCCTAATTCTTTTGCAATTCGATGATAAAATTTCGGCATTTCTTCCCTTTTTGCTCCTAAGATTTGAAATACTACTACTGCTATATGTACAGTGCACCTGACAGGGTTGATCCATCCAAGGGTTAAGGGTCACCACATATATTTTTACTGGTTTCCCACTACTTTCAGGAATAGCGTGGCGACAAGTGGGGATTGAATTTCTAAGCCTCCTATGGTTTTGCCGCTTATTCTCATGATTTTTATAGCTTATACAATAGTTTAATATCATGCTGAAGCATGCAGGGCATAGTAATTTTAGCACTGTGTGCTTGTACGGCTACGTCGTATAATCTTCCTAACGTATTTTTATCCAGAGCCAAGCTGATCAAGTCATCTATTTTTAGCGCAACGATTTTGTAGCACCGAGTCAACTGCTTTCTAGGCTGCCAGTATTGGTGTAACACAATGTTTTTATCAACCGACGGGATGAAATGCCTGCATTGTATTTTTGGCTTGTAAAATAGTTAGCCTGCCAACTAATTCAGTTCCGGTTCCTTAAAAGCACTTGCTTCAGTTGCTTGAAATTGTTTAAATCAGAGGTTTTAGATTCTTGCGCTGTCCACGATTCCATACTACTAACAGACTGCCTCTGAATTTTCATTTATTTCCCGTGGACATGTAACGAAAAGGTCAATAAATTCTTTCTGTTGCACCATACATGTACAAGAGCATTGCCACGGTTTCTATTAGCACAATAAGATCAGTAAGATCCTAATCCTAATTTTTGGCACTTCCACTTACGATAAGGGCTTGAACCACATTCCAGTCAGTGGCGTCATCTCAATCAAGCATTCGGGATCCAGCTAGATACCCATATTACAGAATCTTACAGAATTTTGGTATTTTACATAATGAATTGCCATATTGAACTTCATAGTTGAGCAGAATTTGTCAACTCACAATCTCCCAGCAGCCCCTAAATGATGCCCTTCAGCCCCTGCTCATACCCTTAGTTCAAACCATTAGCCTATACTCATTGGTAGCTGTTTCATTTATGCCTAGCTATTATGCCATATAGAAGCCTGTAGCTATTTTGAAATGCTGTCGATTGCCGTTTGCATGGGATATACAGGGTCTGTCGGTGTGTTTTTGTCATAGCTGCCTCAGAGACGATGAAATTAACATTTTGTGCGAGTGTAATTTTTGTGTTGCAATGCAGTTGATCAGTTGTTGCTTCCATTTTGTACTATAATGCTATATGTCATCTACTGCATATTGGTTTTGTGCTTCTCTAGTCCGTAAGACACAGATGTTGCTTGATTGATCAACAATCTTCCAGTTGTTGATATGTAGCCTAATCTCTATTAGTGCTGTTCGATTCGTGGTTTGTATTCAATTCGATACACCATTTGCTTCAGTTTGTTACTCAAACCTATTTGCTTCAAAAAATGAAACTTGATGTGGTCTATTCTTTCAGTCGTGCAAGCAAATGCTGATATAGGGACAGAAATATACATTATCGGCACTTTTTCTGCATTGTCTGACCCAGAAGAGGGTTGATAGGGCAAACATCCTGTAATGGAATATAGTTTAGTAAAAACTAGAACCAAAGTGCATCTCCAATCGAAAGCAGCGCAAACTGGCAGAAAAGGCTAACCCGCAGTAAAGTGGCATGATCCTGCACAGATAGCCAACTTTTTACCATCATCAAATTTGACACCAATCGATGCACTGGCTTGCTCCTGCAGGGCAAAAAACCAAAAGTCATTTTAAAACTGATAGTTTTCTGCCGGTAATTATCGAACAACACTAATCTTTCGTGAAACACAGCCGTGAATCGCATAATTCCACAGCAATGGCCTGATGTTTGCAGCTTTAATTGTCTGCTGCACAAAGCAATAATGATTTTACTGTACTTCTGAAACAATTCTTGATTATTTTGAGTAATTCGCATTCTATGCATTTTTATTTGTTTATCTGTTAATGTATTAATGTTGAAGTTTTGGTATTATGTTATATTATATATATATATATATATATATATGTGTGTGTGTTATCAGCTGATCTCTTTTGGTGTTCATTTTTGCATATTTTTTTGTGTGCAAGTGTATATAAGAATCATTCCAGATTTTTTTCCAGCAATTTTTCTGCACTTTTGTTTGTGTTTTTTGCTGTAGTGTTTTTGTGCTTTGCGTCGCTAAATGTTAACCTAGATTAATTGCTTTACAGGTTTTGTGGTTGAACCTTCTATGTAGATGTGTCCTAAAGAGGCCCAGTGTAAAATGCGAAAGTGCAAAAATGACAACACTGAACTAGCCTTGGAGACAAAGAGGAGACCTAATCAAAATGTATAAAATTCTGACTGGCAAGGAAGATATGGATCTAATGCGATTGTTTCAGTCTGCTTCCCGGGACTTGAATTTATATGGTCGCCATCTGAATCTGTATAAGAAACAGTGCCGTCTCAACATTAGAAAATATTACTTCTGCAAAAAATCATCAGTCTGTGGAACTCATTGCCAAACCATATAGTGACAGCTTCTACTGTCAACAGTTTCAGGAACGTCTGGGTGACCACATGACAGAAATGGATAACTAGTAAAATTGTGCTTCTTGTCCATCATCACCAAGTACAAGTAATCATAATTCTACACCTAAAACTAATCTTAACCCTTCCCTAAGCCTAATGTATACTAACCCTACTGTACTTATCGACATGTTTTACATGTTATGCATTGTAATTTCTTGCACTTCTGCACTTTACACTCAGCCTTATAATGAAGACCAACATTAATTGTGATAGTGACATCATTTCGGATATGGCTGGAAATTCTAAAGACACATATCTATGGTTGCTGTTGTCATATCTATAGTATTTTTAACGTATTGTACGTATATATTGCATAGAGTTGTCAGTTTATTTATTGTCGTAGTCATTTTTAGTGTTGAGATAACATTGTAATCATTGTCACTAATTTATTATTATTAATATTAGTCATAAGTATCACAAATGTCGTCACCAATATCATCTTTCAAATATAGTTATTGATATAATACGATATCTGAGCAATCATATTATGATTATATTTACTGGTTATTTATTGTTTTTATTTAGTTTGTTAATTAGTGTATCAAAATAAATAGAAGTGCTGCATTTGTTCATATACCTATTATATGCATTGATAGCTATTTCGTATTTATTTATTGTTTCTATTTATGAGTGTATAAGTTAGTGTGTTTAGTGTGCATATTTTGTGTCAGTTATTGTTTTAGTTAGCACTGCTGTCAATGTGCAGTCCTTCATATTTTGTCGAAGTGGCACGAAATAGTTATTGCAATTTTATAATCATATGTGAAATTTAGCTTCAAATTTAATAAAATTAAACAGCTGTTTATTTTTAATTACAGGCCTAATTTTTGATTCAAAAATTATTCTTATAAATAGCCTTGGGTGTATTGTTCCCAAGGGTTAACAACATTATAAACATAGCTGTGATGGCTATTGGTCCAAAATCAATTAATTATTTATTTTTAATTTTATTTTTGTTAACAGTGTACCAGAGACTAGCAATATTTTGGACTGTTGTAACAGGCATTTTTTCTAAAATATTTTTTGATAATATCAGCATGGTATAATAATTCATCAGTGTTTAAATTACATAGGCTTATATAATAGTAAAAATGATGTATTCAAGTACCCAGTATTGAAATAGGTGCATCTTTTGACCTGCTGTCTCAGTAATTTCATCATGTACCTGTACCATTTATCAAACATGTTTGTTACAATATTTTTACAGAAATAAAAATATCCTGCTGCCATGTTTGTCATCAAAGTATCACAGTTATTGCCTAAAGTTCATTGTTTTTGCATCATATTCTGTATGTTGTATATATAGCCAGAATATTGTATACGTACTTTATGTTGTGTCGCGAGAATATTTTAGTGTTGGGGTTATTTGAATTTCTCAACCAGTGATGTAGCTACTATAGCTATGCTTCATGCTTATCATATGCTTCACTTCGTGTGTATGCTATTTTGAGAGTTAGTTCGTATTAGCTCTTGTTTATATTGAAAGTATTAATCATATAATTATACAGTGTGGGCCAAAAAACAGACCAATTTTGAAAGTATGTATCTCTTGTATATGATGACGCAGACAAATGTTCTATACACCAAATTGTTCACTTTATCAAGAGTAAAACTGTGCTTCAAATTTCACCAAACTTAAATATTCTTTGTGAAGCTGTAGTGAAACAAGACACCCCAAATCCCCAAAATGACACGTTAAACATGCACTGGTAACGATAGCGAGTCTTTTGGGCTACTCATCAGTTGCCCTGTTTAGTGGGTCTTGACTTAACTGATAAAGGTAAAGGTGTGAACACTTGTTAGCCTCTTAGTTGGAAGCCCACCTCAGAAGTGCTGAGGTATGGCACGCCTTGTAAGGGTTTTCACAGTTTTATCTGCATACCAACACATTTATCTGCAAATAGTATGAACCATGCATTTGCCTTCCCAGCGAAAGCTGGTCCTCATTTTACTGACCAGGAGGGATAGAAGGCCGAGTCGACCTAGTTGACTGATTACATACCTAGATGGTTTACCTGTCCGCTGATGGTCACCCATCCAAGTACTAACCAAGCCCTATGTTAATTAACTTCATTGATCAGACCAGTGATGCTAACCACTAAACCATGCCGCCAACCAAGAGCAAAAATAAACCTTGTATTACCAACAGTCTAACAGATGATCAATGTTTCATATCTTTTGATGACACAGCTTCTGCTGCAAAGCTCGATAACACTGAGAAATAATTGGATCAAGGTCCAGATTATTCATGGACAGTTTTCTGGTTCAATGAAATCCAGTACATGAAACTGCAGGAAAGCAGTCGAGTGACATGAGCGATGCACTGGCTCCCTGTCACATTGGAAAATGTCTGAAATATGGCAAATATCTGGCAATAATTCTTTTTAGTGGAACTGTCACAGTAATACACTGTGTATTGTTTGCTCTCGGATGTTTGAAAAACAGACATTTTCCAAATTTTGATACAGCAACTGATACCATCGCACTTTGCAAGCGACAAGTCCAGGGATTGCCATCTGAGGTGATCAATGCCTACTTGCTTGGTGCACACATTGTATCTTAAGACCTTTTGGTTGGATGAGTACAAATTTGTGATCTGTCTGTCTGTCACGTTCTTGTGGTTCACGACTGGCCTATCAAAATAGACTGTGCTTTGCACTATACGATAGAATGATGCGGATGATTTTGTGACACAAAATTCTGCATACTGAATTTTGGGTTTCGCCCCAAATGAATGCATAAAAGTTTTTCCCATATTGACAGCAAAAACGTGACCAATATATTTTGCAAACAGTGCGAGATAAAAATTGTAAGCCAGTATTATTCAGCAATAGGAAGTTGCATGGGCTTTCACTGGTACCGAAAGTGGTAAGCTTGAATTACCCTGAAATATGGCGTAATTTTTATTTAATTAGTTCATCATTTTATGCAGAGCAGCTTTCAGAAGCAGCTAACTAATGCTAATCACCTAATGTCTGCCGAAAACATTCCAGTGAAGTGAGGCTTTGGGTGCACAGATTGCGCGCTTCTCTTTCAATCTTTCCCCACAAAACTAATGCACCATACCTTTCACCGATCGACTTGTGCAACGTTACATGTGGCCATCTCAGCAACAGCTGAGACCTTGTCTACTTTTGTTTTTACTTCTAATAATGTGGCTAATTCCAAAGTCTGCTACGTTGTTCCGTTTTTGTACGTTCATTTAGGCCTACTTGCTCATGAATCTTGCTAGGCACTCGCTGTGGGAGTCAGGTGACATATGTTCAAGAAATACATTCAAGTCATAATCGATCGCCTACCATAAGTGGCATGACTTAATTTTTCGATCATCTCCCATCTACAAATGGGAAGCCCTGTAGGCATATTTATCAAACTGCTTGAAATAAAAACAAGCAATAACTGCACTTGGCTTACGTCTTTAGGCAGCTGTGCACATGCGAGACTGTATTCAACAGCCTGAGCAGCAAGAGACTGGTATGTGGATGGTAACACAGCTACCTTCGAACTGTTTATCACCTCACGCTGTCAACGACACACACAATAATTGCTACAGTTGACGATTAACTCAACAATATCTTTGTTTTATTTGTCATCACTTATAAAGTGTGGCAGTGCAGAAATTTTGGCAAGTAGAGTACAAGTAAGGTGACTATCGTCACAGGGTCCTCAGTGTTCCACACTGTCTGAGGTAACGTGCGGAGAATACACTCGCATGGTGGCACCATGTATAGGCTGTTCACCTTTGTGCCAAATTTGACACTCTTCGGCATTCTCAGTCTTGAGATATCGTTTGGAAAAAAAAACAGTCACCCAACCACCCAGCCAGACCTATTTTAGTTTTTAAATTCATTTTAATTTTTATAACTTTTTGTGGAATCACTTTTATATTATATTATATCGTTGTATTCATTTTTATTTTAGTTCTATTTAGTTTCTTGCTGATCATTTTAGTTTTTATTTTTATATTACACAGTTTTCTTTCTTTACACCCAGTGTCATGCAGCTCTGACGACGAGGACAGGACTTTGTACTTCCTAATATCAAATATAAATTAAATTTTGTTTCAGGGTTTTGACTAATCATAAACTACGTTAACTACTGACCTTTTTAGTTCCTGTATTCATTTTCGTATTAGTTTTTATTCGTATTTGATGAAATCATTTTTATTTCATTTTTTGAAAACTAATTGTTTTAATTTTTATAAAACGAAAAGGAATCATTTTCGTTTTCGTTACGAAAATAGGTCTGCACCCAGCTTATTTTGCCATACATAAAACTCAGTGCAGAGTACTGAGAAATTACACTAAACTTCAGATACAGTAGGCTATCTCGGAGACAAAACTTTCCATGCATTCAGTTGCAATGTAATTACTGACATCTAAAACATAAAATGGAACTAAATTTACCCTTTATATATGTTTCCCATAGTCAAATAGTTTCACGGCTCACACACGCACAGAAACCTTCCCTAGACAAGCTGCATATTACAGATAAAATTTTATACCACACTGAACATCTGAGAAATTTTAACATATATCTAAAGTCTAAAAGTAAATGTCAATCAAAAATAGCTGCATGCAATAAATATCTAATTTGATTAATGGAGACCATAAACAACTTTCTGCAATTGGACACAATAACAAGCAATAAGTAGCTATGATAAGGCTATAATAGAAATACACAATAAGCTGAGTACAAAGCAAGACAACATACATTTCCAAAATCAATATAGATAACAGATATCGTAGTTCCGGCAACTTTCTCCGCACGTGCTCGATACCTTGAACACAAGCATAGCACACAATTAACTCCATCTCAATACGAGATCATCAACAGCATATGCATCCAATGCACAGACAAAAGATACTAGTACTGAAGCTAAATGTTTACGGTGAAGTCATCCTGACAACTATTGTGAGAGCTATTCATTTACAAATGCTTTTATCAGCACTTTAGACCTTAGAACATCTTAGATCATGATCTGTGATCACTCTGTGTCATCACATTTTACATGATCTTAATCTCTATTATTTAGAAAAGATCAGACTTTTTCATTCCATGACTCTATGTAGTTTATCACTGTCAGATTTGTTACAAATATTCATGGATGACTACAGATTTAATGAAAAAATACAACGCTACTGAGCCCTGGCTAAGTCATCTTTTACGACAACGTCTGCATGACACTGACGAGGCTGACTCACCATTCGCCATCAGAGAACTTAGCAGCACAGAGGTCACCCTTCTTGGGCATGTAAGATCCCGGCAATGGAGGATTACTGTCGAGCTCCGATCTCATTTGTTCCATCAGCGTCTCCAACAATGGGCCTGAAACACAAACAATATGTGGTACACCAATATAATAATAGTTTATCTATTAAATTCAGAACAGTGCCAAACAAGTGTTGACCCTCAGACCTAGCCAGCTGAGTATACACGGCATCCCAAAAAGTATACCTCCAAACCCTTCCCGAGTTCATGCAACATCAGGTTTAAGGTGTGTGGGAAACATTTACATGCATTTTGTTGGAAATTCCGCACTGTTTTTTAGCAGCAAAAGAATTGCAGAAATTGGTGGAAATTTGACAACACTACCTTCACAAGTTGGGGAGTAGACCTACCTGCCTCAGTGCCTGCATATGTGAAAACACAATAATTAGCATCAACTTACCTGTTTCGGTGTTTTGTGCATAGAAGTGCATCTCTGGAGTAATCTCAGTCACAACGACCGTCTTGTAACTGATCTTCCTCTCCAGAACTTCATTCTCCTGAACCAATACTTCTTCCTTTGGTTCCTCGTACCGCGACCACACCTACACAAGAATAGTAGTGTCAGCAGTAAGGTTTAACATCTCACTCGACACAGTTTGGAGATGATCTATCAGTAATCACTTAACTGACACAAAACATGGTCAAAGAATGCATGCTGCCTGCCCACTCACAGTTTATCATGCCTTCCGTGGGGAAGACGAACTGTAGCTAATGCAGCCCAAAGCTATAGGCTAGGGCTGCATAGTACCATAAAGCTTAAAAATCTAAAAGTCGATCAATTTATTTTCTCTAAATTTCTGTCTCAGTATTCATTACTAAACTAACATTATTGTTCACATGCTGAATTTGTTCTGGATATTTTCATGTATAGTTGTTACGACACTCAATATATATTTCCGAGCTTATTAATTGCACTGCTAATAAACTTTTCATTTAAAGCACAATTACAGTTACACCATTCTTTAACAAGCTCATACTATGTTCTCACATTAAGCTTGCTGTCTTTGGCCTTGGTCTCAGCCTGCTGCAGTGCCTTGTTATGGCTGCTGCGCTCTGCAGTGAAGTGAACCTTTGCTAGGCCTTCCTCGACCAGCGTCACTGACAGGTTAACACCATCAATGTACAGCCAGCCGATGAAGTTGCCTCCCTTGTCCATCGCTTCAATCTCCACCTCCACCTATCAACACATATAACTACAGGCTGAAACTTAAGCAGTTATCAGTACCAATGCAATTCATGGAAAGACTCAGCTCTAAAACGACATATTATGTGTCACGTAGCATGTAATTTACACCGTGTTTCAAAAAAATGCTCACCTTTATTTTGCTGTAATTTTTACAAACACTGACCAATTTTCGTAACATTTTGGCACACAGTGTACTTGGGTAAGTTGCTCATTTCACCCGCATACTGTTGCTACACTACCTTGGGAAATTAGATTGCATAATAACGACTTTATTAACAAATGCCATTGCAGTTGCACAAACTGAAAAATATCCAGTTTTTCCAAACAGTTATTGCACAACAAAGCTCAAACATTACAATAACGTCCTCTTTCATCTGCACAGGCTTAACTGGAGGTCATAAGCCTGGACCAGTAAACTTAGGAGTTTCACGCTGCAGTAACTCAACTGTACATGACATAGGTAGAAGTGCACTGGTCAGTAACAGTGTAGTTTAGATAGGAATTTATCCAGTTAAACAGTAAAAGCCTGTATCAAAACCAGCTAATTACACAAAACTAACAAGATGTAGAAAATACACAAAGAACAAATCCGTTATGTTACTGTAATCAAAATGATGCAGTGAAACAACACACAATGTAAATCTGGTTAAATAGCGAAACAACATGAAGCTGAACTGTAGTAAATAACACAGAAGAATCTGAAACCAACCTCTCTCTGTAAGACAAGATCTCTGGTGAAAGTCAGTGCTTCCTCACCGTACTCGTCAGCAGGTTGACTCACCCCAGCACCAGGACCTGATCTTGCAGCTCGAGGACAGTCAATGCCTTTCAAACCATACAGAACAACATAAATTGAAAAATGATGACAAAATATAGACAGATAACAACAAAGCACAATTCCTTAAATAATCTGACTGTGGCCACTACCTTCTCAGATCAGCAGTCGACAAGACTTGCGTTGTACGATGCACCCACAATATGCAAGGCGACAAAGAGTTTCACTGCTGCTAGTCCGTGTGTGTGGAAAAGTCTGTCATCCAACTTACGATGAGACATTAGCTATGGACAATTAAAGTGAAAACTGAAAACATTTCTGACTGGATGGTAACTGACCACGGCACATTGTGACTGTTCTGTTTTCTCTGTGCATTAGAAATACCCACACTTACTTACTTACATCATCAGTAAAGTAATTCATCATCATCATCATCATCACGGTTATCAACATTATTCTCCTGCTGGGATGGATATAAGTAATATTGTGTCCATAAAACAACTGTTAGTAGTGCATTAGGTTTTTTGTTCAATCCTATACCAAGAACAAAATTTCAGTTGCGAAAAATACCGCCCTGAACACAGTGTGATTTACATTAACAAAAACTAAAATGAAAATAGGTAATAACAAAAAAATAATGACACTTAACTTGAACAAAAACTAAAAAATACCAAAAATAAAAATAAAAACTAGATTGAAAAATGTGAAACAAAAATAAAACTAAAACAATATAAAACAAAAAAGCATTAACTCAGCTTGGCCATATCTCAAACAGCAAAAACAGGCGAGACAACACTTAACACACAATCACACAGTGCATCAGCCCATGTGATCTCACTGTGTAAGCTGTTATATGTCTGATGGCGACCAGAAACAGACATCAGCAATGCCCAGTGAGTCCATGTACTT
>Ga0126335_1000833_pt1 | contig 15945 bp, 17 predicted proteins | sample OlaspJWI45metaG_FD_108409 | JGI IMG/M metagenome (GOLD analysis project Ga0126335, IMG submission 108409) | Marine gutless worms symbiont microbial communities from Oahu, Hawaii - Olavius sp. 1 OAHU.JWI-45 metaG | ecosystem: Host-associated > Annelida > Digestive system > Unclassified | place... | reverse complement strand
CCGGCCTCTATCTGGTACCAAAGGTAATTGAGTGATGAGTTTACATACGAAAACCATAACTGAATTATCCCAGGGACTGAGCCAGAAAGACTTTTCTGCGACGGAATTAGCACAGCATTACCTCGAGCGTATTGCCACCTTGAACGAGTCGCTTAATGCGGTAATTACGCCAACGGAAGAGATTGCGCTGGCAGCTGCCAAGCAGGCGGATGAACTGATCACTGCTGGAAATGCTGGCCCACTGACCGGCATTCCCCTGTTACATAAAGATATTTTCTGCACCGATGGTGTTCGTACTTCATGTGGCTCAAAAATGCTGGATCGGTTCGTTGCGCCCTATAACGCAACGGTTGTCAGCAAACTCAATGATGCCGGCATGGTGATGCTGGGCAAGACCAATATGGATGAATTTGCCATGGGCTCATCGAATGAAACCAGTTTTTACGGCATGGTGAAAAATCCATGGGATACCGACCGTGTACCGGGAGGTTCTTCTGGTGGTTCAGCGGCAGCAATGGCTGCTCGACTGGCGCCTGTAACTACCGGTACGGATACCGGTGGTTCTATCCGGCAGCCGGCTGCTTTGTGTGGCGTTACCGGTTTAAAGCCAACCTACGGGAGAATTTCCCGGTACGGCATGATCGCCTTTGCTTCTAGCCTGGATCAGGCTGGTCCAATGACGGTGGATGCGCAGGATGCTGCCTTGATGTTGAATGCCATGTCGGGGTTTGATGAAAGGGATTCCACCAGTATTGATCACCCTGTCCCCGATTACACGGCGACACTAAGCGACAGTATTGAAGGTCTGCGAGTCGGCATCCCTAAAGAGTTTTTTAATGAAGGCCTTGATGACGGCGTCGCCAGCCTGGTGAAAGATGCTATTGCTGAGCTGGAGAAACAAGGTGCAGTCATCAAGGAAATCAGTCTGCCTAATATGCAGGCATCCGTGCCCGCATACTATGTCGTTGCGCCAGCGGAATGTTCTTCGAACCTTTCACGAATGGATGGCGCCCGTTTTGGTTACCGTTGTGATAACCCTAAAGACCTCGGTGATATGTATGCACGGTCAAGAGGGGAGGGCTTTGGTGCGGAGGTTAAACGCCGAATCATGATAGGTGCTTATGCACTTTCCACCGGCTTTTATGATGCCTATTACCTGAAGGCACAGAAGGTACGTCGGGTCATTGCAGATGACTTTAAACAGGCATTCAAAGATGTTGATGTGATTGCGGGTCCAGTTAGCCCGGAAACCGCCTTTAAGTTAGGTGAAAAAGCGGATGATCCGGTCACTATGTATTTGTCCGATATCTATACGATTGCAGTGAACCTGGCGGGATTGCCTGGTATGTCAGTACCATGTGGTTTTACTAACGGGTTACCTGCTGGTTTGCAGTTAATTGGCAATATCTTTGATGAGGCACGACTACTCAATGTGGCACATCAATATCAACAGGTAACGGACTGGCATCGCCAGATCCCTGAGCAGTTCCAATAGGAGAATATCCGATGCAATGGGAAACAGTTATTGGATTGGAAATCCACGTTCAGTTAGCCACTAAAAGTAAGATTTTCTCCGGTGCGTCTACTGCCTATGGCGCAGAGCCAAACACTCAGGCCTGTGCGGTTGACCTGGGATTACCCGGTGTATTACCTGTCGTAAACAAAGAGGTTTTTCGTGAAGCTGTAAAATTTGGGCTTGGTACGAATGCTGAAATCAATAAGCGATCAGTATTTGACCGAAAAAACTATTTCTATCCGGATTCTCCCAAGGGGTACCAGATTTCCCAGTTGTATTTGCCCATCGTTGGTAAGGGTGAATTGGAGATTACTCTGGATGATGGTGAGACAAGCAAGGTAATTGGCGTAACGCGTGCGCATCTTGAGGAAGATGCAGGCAAATCCTTGCATGAAGATTTCGAAGGTATGTCCGGTATTGATCTGAATCGGGCGGGCACACCTTTGCTGGAAATTGTTTCCGAGCCGGAAATGCGCAGTGCCAAAGAAGCCGTTGCCTATATGAAAACCATGCATTCACTGGTGCGCTACCTGGGGATTTCAGATGGTAATATGCAGGAAGGTTCATTCCGCTGTGATGCTAATGTGTCAGTGAGGCCAAAAGGGCAGGACGCATTCGGTACCCGTGCTGAAATCAAAAACCTGAACTCTTTCCGGTTTGTTGAACGGGCGATCAACCATGAAGTAGAACGGCAAATCGATATCCTTGAGAGCGGTGGCGAAGTAGTTCAGGAAACTCGACTTTATGACAGTGAAAAGGATGAGACCCGTTCTATGCGTTCAAAGGAAGAAGCCAACGATTATCGCTATTTTCCTGACCCGGATTTGTTGCCGGTGATCATTGATGATGAGTTTATTGATTCCATTCGCAAAGAGATGCCTGAATTGCCGCAGGAAAAACGTCATCGTTTTATAAAGGAACTGGGGCTCAGCAAACATGATGCAGCTGTATTAACCAGTAGTAAGGAAATGGCCGATTATTTTGAAGCTGCCCTGGCTGTTGCTGGTGAAGCAAAGCTAAGTGCTAACTGGGTAATGGTTGAATTGGTCGGTGCACTCAACAAAGAAGGCAAGGATATCGATGATAGCCCGATTAGTGCGGAGCGGCTGGGTGGCATGATCAAGCGAATCGCTGATAACACCATCTCTGGAAAAATTGCCAAGCAGATCTTTGAAGCCATGTGGTCATCAGAAGATGACGCCGACACTATTATTGAGGCTAAAGGCCTGAAACAAATCACTGATACTGGTGCTATCGAAGGAATGATTGATGAGATTCTCGCCAACAATCAGAAACAGGTGGAACAGTACCGTGCAGGTCAGGAAAAAATGCTGGGTTTCTTCGTGGGCCAGGTGATGAAGGCTTCACAGGGCAAGGCTAATCCCAAGCAGGTGAATGAGATCTTAAGAGATAAGTTGAAGGGCTGACGGGGTTACTCCCCCGAAGAAACTGCTTTTTATTATTACAGCGGTCTGGTTATCAGGTGGTGTAATAATCACCCGATCTGATTTTATCTTGGTCGATTTGACCTGATTCTTTTGACTGCTTTTTTCATCTCATCCGTTTCACAATCATCGTATTTTTGTTCTGGTACAGCAAATGATCTGATAGGGCGAGAGGATTCGCCAATCTCATCAATATCTACTGACATGGTTGGTGCGCACAAATTATTCTGGTAGATCAAGGTATATTCGACATTATCACTACCACTACCCAGGCGTAGTATTCGGCCCCAGACCTTACCATTTTCGACAATAAGGTCTTCATCGGGAATGATTCGCTCATGGCCTGTCTTAGGATTTAATTCCACTACCTTGTCTGGATAGATGATTGGTATGAACGACCTTTCTTTTCCTAACGTTATATAGACCGGCGAGGGTTCCATCTGAGTGTTTGATTGAGATGGGCTTGACCCACATCCAGACAAAGCACCTGTAACCAGAGCGAATGCCAATACACTTGCGAATTGTTTGGATAGTATTTGTTGAATTATGTTTGGTCGCATACGTGTACTCATAAGTTTTAAATTCGATAAGCCGTTGTCGTCATTACCCTGGACATCAATCGCATGCCTTCTTTGATCGCTTGAGGAAGCGGTTTGCCGCCCGCATGCAGTGCATTGTCTGCGTGTCGGATTTCGTCTTCTTTCATTTGTTGCAGAATAGCCCGGCTGCGTTCGTCCTGCTCTGGTAACTCCTGTAAGTGCTCATCCAGGTGAGCTTCAACCTGTCGCTCGGTTTCCACTACAAAGCCCAGGTTCCAGCCATTACCGGCGATACCTGCTGCTGCCCCAATGGCAAAAGATCCCGCATACCAGAGTGGGTTCAACAGGCTGGTGTGACTATTTAGCTCATCCAGTCTTTGTTTACACCAGTCCAGGTGATCGGTTTCCTCGTCAGCAGCTTCCAGCATATGATTGCGTGTCTTTTCATTCCTGGCGGTAAAGGCCTGTCCCTGGTAGAGCGCCTGGGCACAGATTTCACCGACATGATCCACGCGCATCAGGCCAGCAACATGTTTACGCTCATCGTCAGAAAGTTCTGCCGCTTCGATATTGGCTGCAGGATTAGGTCGGCGATTGCCATAGACATTATGCAAGGTACGCACAGCGTTATCGAATGTTGTGATTAGATTATCGATATTCATTGTTATCAAATCTCTTTTGCAGTCTCAATCTTAACAGGCTCAAACATACGGGTAAGCATGGCCATCTCGCCGACATGCTTTGGTAATTTTATACGTACTTTCCAACCACTACCCGGTGCGACATCCAGGGGTTCACCTTTCAGGCTTTGGATAGCATCAAGTTTAAATTTCTGGTTCCCTTCAGGTGTGATGAGTTCCAGTTCATCACCTACGCTGATTTTATTTTTTATATCAAGCTCGGCCTGGCCAGAATCGGCATCATACTCCATGATCTCGGCAACAAACTGGGATTTAGTCGCCTTGGATGCCCCCTGGCGGTAATTCTGTAATTCCTGGGATTCATGACGCTCAAAAAAACCGTCGGTGTAACCACGTTGCGCGAGATTTTCCAGCTCGGCCATTAAGGTCGGATCAAAGGGCCGGCCAGCAGCAGCATCGTCAATTGCCTTACGATATACCTGCGTGGTACGTGCCGTGTAATAGTGTGATTTGGTGCGGCCTTCAATTTTCAGGCAGTCAACGCCGATTTCAGTGAGTTTGTGCACGTGTTCTACAGCACGCAGATCTTTTGAGTTCATAATATAGGTGCCATGCTCGTCCTCGAAGATGGGCATGAATTCACCCGGCCGACCTTTTTCCTCCAGGTAATAAACTTCATCGGCCAATGGGTGTCGCTGGGTATTTCTGCTGTTGGTGCCGTTTCGGTGAGTTTATTGATATCTGCCATGTCAATGGTCGGGTTGGTTTCCGGGCCAGTACCGATTTTATATTCCCAGCGACAGGCATTCGTGCAGGTACCCTGGTTCGCGTCTCGATGGTTGAAATAACCGGATAGAAGGCAACGGCCTGAATAGGCCATACATAATGCACCATGAACAAATACTTCGATTTCCATATCCGGACAGGCATCACGAATCTCGGCGACTTCGTTTAATGAAAGTTCACGTGAAAGAATCACGCGACTCAAGCCGAGGGATTGCCAGAACTTTACACCGGCAGAATTGACCGTATTGGCTTGAACGGAAAGGTGGATGGGCAAATCTGGCCATTTTTCCCTCACCATCATGATCAGGCCAGGATCTGCCATGATAAGTGCATCTGGCTCCATTTCGACCACCGGTGCAATGTCATCCAGAAAGGTTTTCAGCTTGGCCCCATGTGGCATGACATTTGTGGCAACAAATAATTGTTTACCCAGGTCATGCGCCTCCTTAATGCCAATGCGCAGGTTCTCTTCCAGAAAATCATTCTCCCTTACCCGCAAGCTGTAACGCGGCATGCCGGCATAGACGGCGTCTGCACCATAGGCAAAGGCATAACGCATGTTCTTTATCGTACCAGCGGGAGAGAGTAATTCAGGGATTTTCATCGGGTAATATAGTTGACAAATAGCTGCGCGGTGCGGATTTTGATAAAGTCGGGAGATAGTAGAATTACTGGGAAACAGCGTGTCGTATTATAAGCACCATGTCTTTTTTTGCACCAATAAACGCACCGATGGGCGCGAATGTTGTGAGGATCATTGTGCAGCCGATCGGCGTGGATACCTGAAAAAGAGAATCAAGGAGCTCGGCCTTGCGGGCCAGGGTGGAGTGAGAATTAATACGGCTGGGTGTCTGGATCGCTGTGAATTAGGCCCTGTGATAGTCGTTTACCCGCAAAAAACCTGGTACAGCTACATTGATGAGGAAGACCTGGAAGAAATACTTCAGGAACATTTGATTGGTGGGAGAGAGGTCACACGCCTGAAATTATCAAATATTGGTTGATTTATATATCGTAATATACTAATATATGTCCCACATTTATTTGATCTTTCCTCCTGGAGCAAATGATGATTTTTAGCGGCCTTCGCGGCCGCTATTTTTTTGCCCTGAATTACCTGGTGCACCCAAACTCGGATATTTTCGCTCAGACGAGGTGAACAGCCTGTCGGGTCTTTATTTATCAGCTTTTTTGCCCTAAATAGGCCTTGTGTAAAGGCGTTTCAGACTGTACTATTGCGCGCCTTTTTGAGAGTGGAAGTTTTACGGACATGGCGACGAAAAGCACCAAACCGGCTGAAGTGACAAGAGACTGGTATCTGGTCGATGCGACTGGCAAAACGCTGGGACGTTTGGCAACAGAGATAGCCCGTCGTTTGCGTGGCAAGCACAAGGCTGAATACACCCCCCACGTTGATACTGGGGACTATATTGTTGTCGTTAATGCGGAAAAAATCCACGTGACTGGTAATAAAATGAAGGACAAGATGTACCATCATCATACGGGTTACATCGGTGGCCTTAAGTCTGCCAGTCTTGAGAAAGTATTACAGTCAAACCCCGAGCGTGTCATTGAAAAAGCCGTCAAAGGCATGATGCCCCGTGGTCCATTAGGCCGCGAGATGTACTCAAAACTCAAAGTCTACGCTGGTACAGAACACAAGCATGCAGCACAACAGCCTGTGCCGCTGGATATTTAAGGTAACTAATTATGAGTGATATTCACTACGGTACAGGTCGTCGCAAGAGCAGCACTGCTCGTGTATTACTGACACCTGGTAAAGGCCAGATTACTGTTAATGATCAACCGCTGGATGATTATTTTGGCCGTGAGACCAGCCGCATGGTTGTTCGTCAGCCATTGGTATTGACTGAAAATGCCGACAAGTTTGACTTCAAGGTTACTGTTAAAGGCGGCGGTGACAGTGGTCAGGCAGGCGCAATTCGCTATGGTATTACACGTGCACTGATGGCATACGATGAGGCCCTTCGTTCAGATTTACGTAGAGCAGGTTTTGTAACGCGTGATGCGCGTTCAGTAGAACGTAAGAAAGTGGGTCTGCATAAGGCGCGTAAGGCGACTCAGTACTCCAAGCGTTAATCTCAAATACATTTGTATTATCAAGAGACCCGGTTTATCCGGGTCTTTTTTTGTCTGGGTTTTGTGAAACGAGTAACAGGCTCTAGGGTTTCGCGCTCTTAGCTTCAATGTTCTTTTTAGCTTCACCCTCAAGCGCGAGTCCCTTTTCTTTATACGTGTAAAGAAAAGGGACGAAAAGAAAGCACGCCCAAAAGGCTTGCCCTGCGGGTTCGTTGCGCTGCTCACCAAGCCTTAATGGGAGAAAAGATCAAAACAAAACATCTAATACCCAACAAAACCGCCTTTGACTTACCCCCTCATAACTCGGGGAGCAACGGAGAAAATGCTAGGTGAAATGGCAGGAGCCATTTCAGGCATGCGCAGCAGGACGCTGCTCATGCCGGCCGGGTATTTTTGAGACAAAATAGCAGGAGCTATTTTGAACAGTGGAGTACAACGACACTGGCCCGAAGGGGTGAGCGACATGGACGTCGCGAATAACCGCAGTGAACCCGCAGGGCGAGTTATCGGGAAAAATGCTTTTGGTTACTTTTCGCGAAAGAAAAGTAACTCCACTGAAGGTGAAAGCTTTAAAAGAACATAAAGGGTACTGCGCGAGAAATATATTATCCATCAATGAAAAACTAAGTGCTCACCACTAAACTAGGCTGCCTAACTAATCTCCCCCGCAACCAACCTCTGCTTGTAATCAGCATAATAATGAACCATCTTCTGCCACACTGGGCCTGGCACACCATCACCAACTGGTTTTTCATCTATAGAAATGACCGGCAGGACTTCCTTTGTCGAACTACTGATCCAGACCTCATCGGCAGAAAATAATTCGTCGATAGATATGTCACCTTCAAAAGTATCCATATGCTGTTGTTCGGCGATTTCCAGTATCAGGTCCCGGGTAATGCCTGGCAGTAGTTGCTGACCTTTGCCCGGTGTTTTAATTACATTATCAGCGACGATAAAGATGTTACTGGCGGCACCTTCGATAACCTTGTTATCTCTGGTTAGCAGGGTTTCTGTGCAGCCTTGATCGGTTGCCTGTTGGCGTAACAGGATATTGGCTAATAGTGTGATTGCCTTGATATCACAGTGTTGCCAGCGGTCATCTGGCTTCGTAATGGCGCAGACACCGTCGTGGCGGGTTGCTACAGGTGTACTAAGTAACTCATTGCTCATGATGAAAACAGTGGGCTTGACATTATCACTGGGAAAACTGTGATCGCGTTTACTGTCAGCACCGCGGGTAACCTGTAAATAAATGGAGTGGTTTTCGTACCCCTGCAGATCAATCAGTTGGGTGAGAATTTGCGTCCATTCGAGTTTGCTATACGGATTACGTAGTCGAATGCCATTGAGACTGTTATCTAAACGATCAAGATGTTGCTCAATTCGAAATAGTTTGCCGGCATAGGCGGGGATCACTTCATAAACACCATCACCGAACAGGAAACCCCGATCAAGCGGTGAAATATGCGCCTCAGCTAGTGGCATAAATTCGCCATTAAGAAAAACGGTCATCTAGGAGCCTGTCTTATTCGGCCATTAGCCTTATGCTGTCTATCATCTGGGTCCAGATACTTCCTTCGCTAACATCTTCCAGGGCTATCAATGGCAGTGTTGTAATGGTCTGGTCTTCCAGACTAATGATGACTTTACCCATTTCCGTGCCGGCCTTGATGGGGGCAGTAATTTGTTCGCTGAATTCCAGCTCTGCTTTCATGAGTTTATAGTCACCACGAGGAATGGTAATAACTACATCATCCTTTATGCCTAGTTGGATATTCGGTTTTTCAGCTTTCCATATTCGCGTGGATGCTAATTTGTCGCCAGCCCTATACAGGGTACGGGTTTCATAAAAGCGAAATCCAAAATTCAGTAGCTTGGATGATGAATTTGCACGAGCTTTTTCACTTGATGTACCCAGCACAACCGAGATGAGTCGCATATCTTCACGCTGTGCAGAAGCAACCAGGCAATAACCCGCGGCTTCTGTATGTCCGGTTTTAACACCATCGACAGTTTTGTCTCTCCATAGTAGCTTGTTGCGGTTGTACTGCTTGATGTTATTGAATGTAAATTCCTTGATGGCATTCAATTGATAGAGCTCGGGGAAGTGATTGATCATGGCGCGGGTCAGGATGGCAAGGTCCCTGGCTGTAGTTGTGTGTCCTTCGGCTGGCCAGCCTGTAGCATTAACAAAGTGGGTATTGGTCATGCCGAGTTTTGTTGCCTGCTGGTTCATGAGCTCAGCAAAGGCCTCTTCTGTGCCGGCAATATGTTCGGCTAATGCGACTGCAGCATCATTGCCAGACTGGATGACAAGTCCATGCAGCAGGTCATCAACCTTGATGAGCTTTCCAACCTCGATAAACATGCGCGATCCCCCTGTTTTCCAGGCCTTCTCGCTGACAAGTACTTCGTCTTCCATGGACATTCTGCCTTCCTTGATTTCATTAAAGGCGATATATGCCGTCATGATTTTGGTCAGGCTGGCAGGTTCTAATGGTGTGTCGGGGTTTTTCTCCAGTATGACATTGCCTGTTGTGTGATCCATTAACAGGAAACCAGTGGATTTAAAGCTGGGTGGTGAAGGTATCGGGGTACCGGCCCAGGTGAAGCTAATTGAAAAGAGTAGCGTGAATGCGATGAGAAATTGGTAGAACGGCATGACTAACCTTGTGCTGATAAAAGTGGCGGGTATTCTAGAGGTATCGTTGTGCAGATGCACTGATGAAATCGGGCGAAAATAGAATCAATTATTTATCTGGTTCTAGTTGGGTGTGCTGCTCAATAAAATGCCGGATGGCGGGAGCAGGCCTTGCACCACTAAAACGGGCAGTTTCCTTTCCCTCCTGAAATAACATAATGGTTGGAAACCCTCTAACTTTATGGCGACCTGCCAGTTTCATATTTTCGCCCTCGTCGACCTCGAGTTTTGCCAGTCGAATCCTTCCCTGGTAGGCGGGGATTACTTTTTTCAGTACAGGTGCGATAACAAGACAGGGTGAACACCAGTCAGCCCAGAAATCTACCAGTACGGGGTACTGGTGTGATGCCTGAATAACTTCATCTTCAAATGCATCCAGGCTGGTATTAAAAATATATGAATCACTCATCCGCGTGTGAATACCCAATTGTTATCCGTCGAAAGCTGATTATTGTACTGGTAGCCGTCAAGATCGAAGCTTTTGAGATCTTCCGGCTGGTCAATACGATTTTTAATCATAAAGCGGCTCATTAGACCACGCGCTTTTTTGGCAAAAATACCGATCATCTTATAGCTGCCATTCTTTTTTTCCTTAAACGCTGGGGTGATTATTTCACCGCTGAGCAAGCCTGGTTTGACTACCTTGAAATATTCATTAGATGCCAGATTGATGAGTACATTTGAGCGATGCGATGACAATTCCTCATTAATTTTCCGGGTTATTAGATCACCTCAAAATTCGTACAGATTCTTGCCCTTGTCATTTTGTAGTTTGGTACCCATCTCCAGCCTATAGGCCTGCATCAAATCCAAAGGCCTCAGGATTCCATATAAACCAGACAGAATGCGTAAATGTTTCTGAGCAAACTTGAAATCAGCTGTCTTGAGAGTCGTAGCATCCAGACCCTGATAGACATCCCCCTTGAAGGCCAGAATTGCTGGTTTTGCGTTATTAATGGTGAAAGGGGTCTTCCATTGCTTATTTCGATCAACGTTAAGGCTGGCGATATTCTTGCTGATCTTCATCAGTTCCATCAGGTCCAGTTCAGGGTATTCCCGCAAGATCTTATTCAATTGCCGTGATTGAGTCAGGAAATCAGGTTTGGTGAGATCAACTTTTACCGATAGTGTATCGAAATCCAGTTTTTTTGCCGGGGAAATTACTGTGATCATTAATATTTACCTATGCTTGATACCGGTGAAACGCGTAAAATAGCGCGCAAGACCCTTGGAAAGTGAATTAGTTAACGGATTCGGGGTCAATATATTGATTATGATACCGGATTGATTCTGTAGAGAAAATTATGTTGAAAAAAGTAATGCAGCTAGTGGGCATCTTATTGATGGCCTTTATTCCATTATTGGTCTGGGGTAGTGCGGGCAAGCTTGAACCCGGTCCACAGCATACTAAATCTACTGCGCTGATTGCGGAGCTGGTAAAAAGTTATCACTATAGTCGCCCTGAGCTGGACGATAAATTATCTTCAGTATTTCTGAATCGCTATATTGAGTCGCTGGACCCTAATAAGCATTTTTTCCTGGCGAGCGATATCCAGTCCTTTGAAAAATACCGATATCGTCTTGATAACGCCTTGCGCGAAGCGGATACCAGCCCAGCATTTCATATTTACAATACATTTCGCAAGCGGGTTGTCCAACGCATAGAACATGCGCTGGTGGTGTTGGAGCAGCCTTTTGATTTCACACGGGAAGATGTGTATCGGGTAGATTACGAAGATGCGTTATGGGCGAATTCCAGGGAGGAACTTGATGAGCTGTGGCGCAAAAGGGTAAAAAATGACTACCTGGGTCTGAAACTGGCGGGTAAAGACGAGGAAGATATTATTGAAACCTTGAATAAGCGATATTCACAGGTTGCTCGACGAGCAGATCAACAAACTTCAAATGATGTTTATCAACTCTTTGTCAATGCGTACACCACCTCTATTGATCCACACTCCTCGTATTTTTCTCCACATAGTTCAGAAAATTTTAACATCAATATGCGGCTGTCCCTGGAAGGCATAGGTGCAGCACTCAGGACAAAGAACGAGTACACCGTGGTGCAACGTGTCATCAAGGGTGGCCCTGCAGATATGAGTGGCTTAGTAAAAGCGAGAGACAAAATTATCGGTGTAGCGCAAGACCAGGGAGAAATGGTTGATGTTATAGGCTGGCGTTTACAGGAAGTTGTCGAATTGATACGCGGGCCAAAGGGCTCAGTAGTCAGGTTATTATTACAACCCCATACTGGCGGTGTCGATGGGCCCAGTAAGGAAATAACGCTAGTTAGGGACAAGATAAAACTGGAAGAGCAGGCAGCAAAATCTTCCGTCATTGAGGTACCTGCAGGAAGAGGTCAAGCCAAGATTGGTGTTATCGATCTGCCAACGTTCTATCTGGATTTTGATGCGCGAGCTCGTGGTGAAGCGAATTACAAGAGTACAACTCGCGATGTGAAAAAGATTATAAATGATCTTAAATCACAACAGGTTGATGGCATCGTTATTGATTTAAGAGGTAATGGTGGCGGCTCGCAGAGCGAAGCAACCGAACTGACCGGTCTGTTTATTAAATCTGGACCGGTGGTCCAGGTTAAAGGAACCCGTGGTGATATTGATGTGAACGATGACCCGGATGATAGCATTGCCTACACAGGTCCATTAGCGGTACTGGTGGATCGTTATAGTGCGTCTGCTTCAGAGATTTTTGCAGGCGCTATTCAGGATTACGGTCGGGGTATCATCATCGGTGAACCAACCTTTGGTAAGGGCACCGTACAAACACTAGTTGATCTTAACCGGTTTGATCGTGGCGAAAGCGATCTTGGTCAATTAAAAGTTACTATAGCGCAATTCTTCCGTGTGAATGGAGATAGTACCCAGCATCGTGGTGTGCGTCCGGATATTGTCTTTCCCACCGTGATTGATAATACCGACCAGGGGGAAAGATCTCTGGATAATGCCTTACCCTGGGCAAAGGTGGCACCAACCAATTACGAAAAGGTACCTGGTGGCTGGTTTAATCTCGCTACTTTACGTGATAAACATAAGGCACGAATTGCCAAGGACGACGGGTTTATCTACCTGATTGATGCAGCCAAGTCGATCAATCAATTGCAGAATCAAAAAACAATCAGTTTGTCTGAGAAAGTGCGGCGCAATGAGCGTAATAATCGTAGAAAGCATGCGTTGGCATATGAGAACAGGTTTCGAGAATCTCGTGGGCTAAAACCACTCACCATGAAAGACAAAGACAAGGATGAAGAAGATCTAATTGATGAGGATGAAGAAAAAGAACCCGCCCTGAAGATACAAGTGGACGAAGCAGCAAATATTCTGGGTGATTACATTCTTATACAGCGTGAAAATTATGCAGCAAGTCGAGCCCTACAATAAATCGGCAATCATGCCGCGTTCGTCGATGAGCTCCTGCTCGGTCTCGCGCATCTTTGCCTGACTGTAATCGTCGATCTCCAGGTCCTTAACAATCGTATATTTTCCATCTTTACAGGTTACAGGAAAGGAATAAATCAGACCTTCTTCAATTCCGTAACTTCCATCTGAGGGAACTGCCATGCTGACCCAGTCTCCTTCGCTGGTTCCCAGTACCCAGTTATTCATATGGTCAATAGCAGCATCTGCTGCAGAAGCCGCGGATGATGCCCCACGTGCCTCGATGATCGCCGCACCGCGTTGCTGAACCGTTGGGATGAAATGCTTGATTGCCCAGTCCTTACTTATTAACTCGCTTGCTGGTTTGCCCTCAACCAGACAATGACTAAGGTCTGGGTATTGTGTGGAAGAGTGATTACCCCATATGGTCATCCGCGTAACGTCTGCAACCAGATGATCCGTCTTGGTCGCCACTTGGGCCTTGGCCCGATTATGGTCAAGCCGAGTCATCGCCGTGAAATTCTGTGGGTTTATCTCCGGCGCATTAGCGGCAGCAATCAGTGCATTGGTGTTGGCGGGATTACCAACTACGACTACACGGACATCCCGTGCGGCATGCGTATTAATCTCTTTGCCCTGTGCAGCAAATATACGAGCGTTTTCAGTGATGAGGTCTTGACGCTCCATACCTTTGGACCTTGGTTTTGAACCGACCAGCAGGGCGTAATCAGCATTATGAAAACCAATGGCTGGATCGCTCGTTAAAATGACGTCATGTAAAAGTGGGAACGCGCAGTCTTCCAGTTCCATGGCAACGCCGCTAAGTGCGGTCAAGGCCTGTGGGACTTCCAGTAAACGCAGAATTATGGGCTGATCTTCTCCTAGCATTTGTCCCGCTGCAATGCGGAAGACCAGTGCGTAGCCGATGTTACCGGCTGCACCGGTGATAGTGACGCTGACAGGTGGTTTCATGAAAATGGCCTCTCTGTTGCTGGAATTACACTTTTCGAAGTATAGCGATTATGTTGCTAATTATATGGTTGGTATTTTTAATAATGGGCTGACGTTATTTTAATAATGGTTCGATGATGTTAATGATAGCAGGCTCGTCCCAGTTTAGTGCACCGACAGCGGCATAACGAATCTTGCCTGACCGGTCGAGTAGAAAGTTGGTGGGAAAAACATAAATGTTCCAGTCCTTGTGACTTTTTCCATCTGTATCCAGCAAGACGGTGAGGTCTGTCGCACCTACCTGTTCAAGAAAGGGCTGGATTAATTCAGTGGGTTCGCCGACGTCAATCGTCAGAATTTTGAATGGTTTGTCTTTGAATAAATTTTGTAATCTCTGAAGAGAGGGAAGTTCTTCAATGCAGGGAGGGCACCAGGTCGCCCAGAAATTCACCAGTACTACCTGATTTTTATATTGAGATAACTGGTGTCTTTCTCCTTTCATGTCTTTGAGTATAAAATCAGTAGGCTGCATGGTGCCCGGGTAAGGTTTGAACTCCGCAGCCTGGGTGTAGGGGCAGAAGACAAGCAAAAATACTGCGGCAAGGTAGAAGAAATGTTTCATGATGGACTTACTTCCTTTCCGATATTTGTTTGATGGCACGTTCAAATAATACCGATGCTTGTTCACGTAATTCCTGTTCTTTTTCGGTTCGGTTTTCTCTCAGGGCGTAGCCATCACGAACACCTTCAAGTCGTTGGAATCGAACCTTCGTGCCTGATTGTGTGATTTTGTCGATCAGAATTTCAAGATGCCAATGGTGTGGTGAATAGCTTGGCTGAAATATAAAAACAGGTAATATTTTTTTGTCCAGTAATGGCATGTATCGTTGCTCTTTACCGGGTGCCGGTGTGCTATGCAGCAAGTTGGGGGAAAGTAATATCAAGCCGGAAACAGCAGGCGATTTTTTATTTTGCATGGCCAGATGTGCAAGTTTGTAAGCGATTCGATTGCCTCTGCCATGGGCAACTACAAAAATTGATTTTTGAGTCTGTTGTTGCATGTTAGCAAATAGTGCGAGCATATGATCAAGTGGAATGTCGTCATAAGAGTTGCCCTCAAAGGGTAAAAACAGGTCAGAAAATACGTGACTAATACAGGCCGACAGACCATTGCCTCCAATCTCCTGGGTTAGTGTCTCCTGCTCCTCTATTGGTGCATATACGCTGGGTAGAAAAACGATCAGTGACTCACTACTAGTTAAGAAGCAGCTGGCGGTTAATTCTGTATCAGCGTTGATGTAATTGATTGTCGTTGTATTGACGTTGTCGTTTTGCTTTGCCAGTAGAGATTTTGGTTGGGCTACGACAAGCAATAGTAACAAACAGCCCGTTGTGTATTTAATCAAGGTATTGTTTTTGCCATTGAAAATATTGTTGATGCACATGTTCGCAATAACTGGCTTTGTCGTCAAAGTCCTCCGGATAAAAGGCATCAAAGACATGGTAATTTGCGCGGTTGTTCGTTACGTTAAGCAACTGCCATATTTTTTGCGGTGCAGTTTCGTCGTCGCGCCACTCAAACTCATCCTGTGCCTCGTAATGTAAAAATACCGGCACGATAGGTATATTTGCATTTAGTGAAATTTCAAATATACTCCACCTGAATTCATGTATCCGTTTTCCCTTGCAGCCACCCTCGGAAAATATTGCGACATGTTTACCGGACTGAAGTGCAGTTACAATTTCATCGCCGACCGCTTTTCTGGATTCAGGCGAATCGCGTTGCACAAATAGTGCGCCGGCTGCAGCAGCAATACGTCCACCGATAAACCAGTTACGCACTTCCTCTTTGACAACCGGGTAAGTGT
>Ga0126335_1000832_pt1 | contig 15947 bp, 14 predicted proteins | sample OlaspJWI45metaG_FD_108409 | JGI IMG/M metagenome (GOLD analysis project Ga0126335, IMG submission 108409) | Marine gutless worms symbiont microbial communities from Oahu, Hawaii - Olavius sp. 1 OAHU.JWI-45 metaG | ecosystem: Host-associated > Annelida > Digestive system > Unclassified | place... | reverse complement strand
GTCTTCTCGACGCTTTGCGTGAAGTGTTTCTCGTAACAGCGTCCACCAGATTGTTCATGTTTTTCAATGCGTCTACAAAATCATTAAACTATGCAGAAAAATGTTGCATCTTAGAATAATACAATTCATTTTTTTTTACATCTGATGGAGTTATTACTGGGGTACCAGGGGTTTACCTGCATGGGGGTTGTCCGTGGTGGGTCCGGGGAAAAAAACTGCAATTACAGACAGACAGATCACAGACGGCACGACCCCAATGATTAGTGCCTCCGACGCTTATGTAGGCAGCGAAGACATACTTTTTTGTAAACAAATATCAAGTCGTTAATGAGAAATTGTGGTTTTCGTCCACTGACACTGAAAGCTGAACGTCCCTATCTCAATCCAATCACCGACAATGATTGCAAAGCACATTTACCAGTAATAGGCTACATCTACTCTCCTTGTAACAAAGCGTTTGTGCGCTTTGGTACAATTATTTTTTGCGCTTTTGAGTATCAAAAAGCGCGCGGTTTTTGCTTTCGTAAATGGTAATACATCTCAGTGCCTGACCTGCGAGAGCGGAGAGGACGAGTGGCGGCGACGACTTGCGATGTGTCTCGGTCGCCACATCGGTAAAGTCAAGATCTGCCGGCGTCACGTCGAGACCTGCTCGCTCTGGAGAGAATTCGAGGATGCCGGTACCGCTGCCGACACCGGCCAACAGACTGGTGCCTTCCTCCTCGCTGCTCACCACGTCCTGGCTGTCTTCGACGTCGATACTCGACAAGTCGTGCATTCGCGACTTGCGACGACGCTTTCCCTGCGCGTCGCTGTCTGTTGCCTGACCTGAACAGACGAAACACCTTCATTTTGTTGGACAACAGACGATACAAGTGACCAGTCCTTTTTCACGACTAGACCTATAAAATTGTAGGAAATTGAAGTGCTTAAAAACGTTATTAGATTTATTGCTTGTTTATTGCAAGTATAAACGACACGCGCTAAAACGATGCCATCAGTTGGATAATTTCTAACTATCAGAGCCTACATAATAATTAACTAATTAACTCACTTAGGCCACTTAAAGCGCACGTTTTGTCAGTTTGTTGTGGATTAACATAATAAAATAACGTTCGTTGCTAATTTACAAAAATAGTTGCATAGCATACTGTACAGATAAGACAACCATAACTCGAGTGACTCACTTGTTGAGAATGTTCTGCGATAGAGAGATGACCGAGACTTGCGGCATCGCAGGAAAGGATGCTGAGGGGTTTTTGGAACATCCTGAGTCGGAGATTTATTCTGAAGCTGAATCTGTCACAGTCACACCATCATAATCAATATTTTTATACCGCTGCTTACAATACTGAACCACAGCGCTAAACAGCAATAGAACAATGAAACACGGACAGGAAAGGGTTAAAAATTCCGCCAAAAGTTGTTTTAAAATTTAACAAATATCCTACTAGCGAGTCAAAAAAAAATTCCGAAACAAAGAAAAAGACAGCGAGAATGTAAATTTTCAACAAGTTAAACAACAATAATTGTTATTCAGCCAGTTTATTTCACGAAACATGACTTAGGAAAATATATTACAGGCATACATAGACAGAAATACGACAAGACAACAGACGGACACAGACGTCTCTTAGTTCGAATGTGACTTGGAGATTGCTGGAGAAATGCGTCGCAAACTCCGGGTACATCTCGAATATCTCCAAAAGATCGTCTCTGTGAATCTTGTGAAGGTCGCAGTAGGTAAGAGCTCGAACGTTGCAGCTCGACTTTCCAACTGTCTGGTGTTCGCACACGTTCTCTCCGAATACGTCGTCCTTGCCTACGAAACACACGTCGTGAATTCTACTGCAATCTTTGGAATACATCTGTTAAGTACAAAGTTCGATTTCTCTGTTGCTACTGCATTTTCTCTTGTATTTTAATCCTGCTCTTTTTCTGAAAATATTTTTCGTAATTTCGATGCAAGTGTCTCTGCAAATCGGTTATGATCGGTGCCATCCTGGTTAGCGTACAGACTAGGTGACTAGGTGGTGACTTGATAGTCGTATTGAGCCGCGGTTCGACTCTTAACCACTGCACTTTCGGGTAGAAGCTGTGGGCTAGCTGTGTACAGCCTCTTGCCCAGTGAGGCGTGGAGGTTTAAACAGCTAACAACTGCATCGACATCCGCTACGTAACGGTCCTGGGCAGACTTTTATTCACCGCTATCGTGCCTAGGCCAACTCAGCCTTCTATCCCCCCATTTCTGTGACGATGTTTCCTCGCAAATAAGCTCTATATCAAGTGTCCTTCCTTTACTTTTACCTTTACCTTTACAGACAGACTGAGACGGCTTTTAACCGCCTATGCTATTAGCTCAACTAACCAGCTGAGCTGAAAGAGTTGGACAAAATACCGAGGATGGCCATGACGATGTCATCCTTGAGTATTTCAATAGATCCGTGTGAAATGAAATAGAGAGCATCGAGTAGGTCACCGCGGTGAACGACCGTGTCACCAGGCGGCGCGTGGGTGGTCTTGAACTTCAAAGATAGCGCTCGCAGACAGCCTGGGCTTGCTCCTGCACAGTATCAGGACGAATAGTGCTTCCCAGAGAAAGAACTATGGCGCATTTCACAGCCATTAAGTTAGAGAAAAAACAAACTTTTCAGCTGTCTGAGCGTTATAAAATTAATTCCAACTTTTCAAGTCCATTTTCAAGTCAAGCTAATTGCTACGCAACGCTCAGTCTAAAGTTACAAGGGGATCGCCTCAACACGACCTCTGTTTCCACTAAACCACATATTCCGAGTCTATGTAATAATAAATTAATCAAAAAACTCAAAACTTTTTGTTTCTGTAAAAAAAACTGCACTATATTGGTAAAAAGCTATGGATATAACACAGTTTCTACGTTCTAACCTTTAAATGCGACACAGTTTTGCAGCAGCATGCGATTCAAGTGCAGACAAATATCGGCCTGAAGACATTCAGGGAACCCTTTCAGCACCTGCAACATATTAACATACGCTAACGATCCCCAAAAGGCAAATGTTCATTGATTGTAACAGGCAGCATGCACTAAAATACGAAACACATTCGTTATAAAGCTTCTTAGTGTGCAAGATGACAGCGTGAAAATTCCGAACAGGTCAGAGTTAAAGATGATGAGACAAAAAAGAAAACGCTTATCCCTTATCACGTATTTCTGTTTTTCATTTCCACTTTTCTATTTTTCGTATTTTTTCCTGTTCCTTCTCTCGATTTGTCCATTTTTTCTATTTCGCTCACGTATTCAATCTAGAAGTGTTGAAACTCCTCTAAAACTGCCAAAGATGGTAGTCGTAGTAGTAAGTTTAAATTCAGACGCTTTAATACCGAAAACGTTACATAGTTAAACAAAACAGAACAGATCTGCAGTGCATTTACCATGTTCATATCGATTCCATTCGTATAGGACCAGGCATGTTGGAAGTACTCTTCAAGGCGCTGACGGAGAGGGTTTGGAATCTGGTGAAATCGGATGAATTCCTTGACCTTCTGCATCTGTGTGTGATAGCGTGCGGTGCCGGAGTAGAGGCGTTGGATGATGGCGCTCACGTTACCGAATATGCTCGCATACATCAACGCTGGTCGACACAGAACGCAGATAGCTTTTACGCCGTCTCAGAAAAAAACGTGCCACTTTATAATTGCCTTTAACTTGTCAATTTCAAAGCATAAATGATTATCAAAATTATTTCACTAGTACTGGAAAGCACATAAAATTTCGAACATACTGGTGTGCCACACGCTGAATGTGTGATGGAAAAGATTATAGGCCTATACTTTCTACTCGGCGGCGATCGGCGGTCTGGTCACACGTTGGACGGTTGACTAAAAAAGAAGATTCACGGGTAAAACATATAGCCTCCGGCAACTGAGGTTACCGGCGGCTAAATAATTAACTAAAATGTGGAGCGCATTATTATTTTCCAGCTATGATAAGTGAGTAGCTAAGACAAAACTAGACCACGTTGGAGAAATGCAAAATTTACGGATCGCCTATATTTTCTTGCTTTATGATAAAAGCGGACTAGGTCCTAATTATTTTGATTGCTTTTTACGATTCCAATACATGCGTTGATAATCGGATTCGAAATCGGATTCGAAATTCTGTCGCAGCACTACTTACATCCGATAAGCATGACGCAGATACCGAACACTTTCTCCGAGTTGGTGTTGGGCGACACATTGCCGAACCCGACCGACGTCAGACTACTGAACGTGAAGTAAAGAGCCGTGATATACTTGGACTTAATCGTTGGACCACCCACGGAGCCGTTGACATACGGCTGGTTGGTCTGTCTGGCCAGCTCGTCCAGCCAACCGATCTTCGGTTCTTCCAACATCGGGCGCTCGACGTTGCCGATTGCGTACCAGATGCATGCAAGCCAGTGCGCGATCAGTGCAAACGTCGCCATCAACAGAAGCAGAACCGCGGCGCCGTACTCCGAATAACGGTCAAGCTTTCGCGCCACTCGAACCAGCCGCAGTAAACGAGCGGTCTTTAGTAGTCCGATTAGAGTTGTCGTCTAAACATTAAGTATGCAAGCAAGTTTAATTACTTGTATGTTGACACACGCAACTTCAAGCAATCTGAGACATCATAAGACACATAAACAACTATATATTAAAAGAGAAGCTAAAATTAACCGGTAGGATGGTTTATAATTTTATATAGCATGCGTGTGATAAAAGCTAATCTAGATCGTGACTTTCGTACTTGATAGTTTATCGGGTGCTTGAAGTTTAAGACCATTATATAACTTATTGACAGGCTTGCAGGATATGCCTATCATTGGATGACGATTTTTCGCTAAAACGTAAGTATTACACTACAGTTTTAGACCAAAATTTGGTTTAAAACTTAACTAGAAAATGTGGCAATTAAGATGTATTATAGCTGCCGGATCTGGGCGCCCCAAAACACACGACGTCCTAAATCGCAGTACGCCAGCACGGCAACAACACGTACGACACTCTAATTGACGACAGTCGTCCGTAGGGACTGAATTCATATCAGCAGGCATCAACAACTACTGCCTCGACGGCAGACGGCGAAACCAACTCCAATGGCTGAAGCCGCTCACAAGGTATCATAAACATGAAGCACGTGCTCATGCGCTATGATGCGCGGTGAAGCGTGACTCACTGAAACGCCATAATATTACTTACTTAACTTGTGATGGATCTCGTTTTATGTTATGACCTTGACCTTTGACCTCATGACTTCAACGTTTGTAGTGCATCGGCTGTCACGTGACCAAACCATGCACACGTCGCCAGCTTTCTAAAACTTTATTTAGGTCATAACTGTCATAATCGCTATCCCAAAATTAAAGACAGGTCACGTGACTTAAATTACATCACGTTGTACATGTAGATAGTGCTCTTCGTAGAGAGTATGCGCACCAAATTTGAAGTTTTTAGCTTTAAACGTTGCAAAGAAAATGAGATTTGTAAAATTTAAAAGTAAATCACGTGACCTAGATTATGTGCTATTTTGACTTACTTTTGTACTGCTTATTATCCACTTTTTATAGTCTATCTGCCTGATAAATTTGAACCCTGTAGCTTTAGCTGTTCCAGAGATATCGCGGTTAGTATATTAAAAATTTGGGCGTCGTCCGCCATCTTGTATTCGACCCTTAGTGGCTTTTGACAATTCCGCAGCTTTCCTGGAGCCACAGAGTACCATCTTGTGAAATTTGAACGCAATCTGTCCATGTGTGCCTGAGTTAGATCGATGTAACCGTTTTCCCGATTGTCGCACTTTAGGGCCCCAATTGGGCAAATGGATGTCAGACATCGGCGCTACACACTGTTTAGATTTTTTATCCATTTTCAAATCAGAGCGCTTGGGATGCTGGGGCTCGAAAAACGGGGCAAAATTTCGCACTTTTTTACCCACAGTGAAAAATAGGGGAGGGCTGGTGGAGATGCCTATATGAATTATTCATGCCACATATAGGTTCTAAGCACCAATATACTTTCTACCCGGAGGCGATCAGCGGTCTTCTAGAAGAAGAAGAACCGTCGGTAAAACATATAGCCTCCAGCTAAATTACCGTAAAAAGTTAACTGATGCTGAAGTTCGATCTTAAGGTTAGTTTCAAAGTTCAAACTCAATTCTTTCGCTAAACCCGAGTTAATTTGAACAATCCATCGTTATTGCACAATGCATTTAGATAGGCCGCTTTGCTGAAACTCTAGTACTTGGTTTTTAACACGACTTAAAAAGCGCCTACTTCGTCAGATCCGGATCCAAAGAGGAGCAGATCGAACGGAATGGCGGCCACCACATCGATGAGAAACCATCCTTTGAAGTAGTGGATCGCAATCTTGCCTGGATGGCTCACCACTTCATCTTTCTTGTTAACGTACGTCGTCCGGAAGTTGATGAGAATGTCCACGATAAACATGATGTCAACAATGAGGTCGATTATTGTGATTGGGTCGTGGTAACGGCTGCAAGTCCAAAGAATAAAACCCAACAAACATGCACAACAGTAAAGTAAAGTAAAAGGGGGTAACAGTAGCAGAAGAACACAGTTTATTATAGTTATGAAGTATGATACTTTATGCAGCGCTAACATTCTGTATTCTGTGAGCATATTCTCAGACGCTTAACAGGTTCTAAAACTGCGAATGTTTGAAGATTGTTTCCTACCCACCCCTTCCCGTACTTTTTTCCCTGAGATTTTTTTCTCTTTTTTCACACCGTATGCGGTAGCACCTATTGAACTCTCAGCATATTTTAACTGATTAACTATGTCAAGGGCGACCAGCATCAACGGGCGTATGGTTTTGTGATAAGCTTTCTGTCGACTGTAGTTATCATTAAGTAATTGCACGATTATTCACTTTATCCAAAAATTCTCCCTCTTCCTTACTTTCCATCTTCTAAAATAAAAGGGCTCCCGCGCCCCTTCAATTCACCTAATTGGTCTGGAAAAGTCTGGCTGCTATTTTTCTGCCTCTACTTTTCACTCGGCAGATTTCAGCTCACTCAAAATTCACTAGCAGTTTACGAACTTCGTACTTTTGGATTATACGCAAGATTTAACATCTAGCAAGTCGCTAATATCGTCAACGAACCGTCGTCACCTCGAGACGAGGCTGAGAGGTAAAAGTGGCATGTAGCCGTAGCAATTTTACTGTAAACACTAAGTTGTTATCACGATTTTACCTGTAGGGATTGATGGGTTCGCTGGATCTTTGTCTGTCCTTATTCCGGCCATCCTTGAGAAGGAAGGCAGCGACGTACGGCGTACAGACGGCCGTGTAGATAACTAGAATCAGTATGAGCCAATCCCAGACAGCTTTGAACGGGGAGTAGTGAAGTATCGTCCAGCGGTGATGACGAGGCACCTGTAACTTGTACTCGGGCAGAACGTCAGAACCCAAAGACAACACCTGAAATCAACCAGTTAATCAATGTATTTGTCCACGAAAAAATAAGATCATAAGACAGTAGGCCTACAACAAGTAAAAGAAACATTGAATTAGACACACCACACTTACAGTAGCCTTTCATAAACAGAATTAAATGAAGTACCGTACATAAGAGTACCTAAAACACCGAAAACATCTAAACAGTCTAGAGAAGTCAACCGTTCTTTGCAGTTTGCTGTGGAATAAACTTCCTTGTTTCCTTTTTGTTTTTCAACAACATTTTATGCGTCAAATAGGTTTGCCACGAAATCACACCGACTTTATTTACACCAAAGTGTAGCAATGCAACTGTATACTGTAGATAAAAAAGTGAAGATATAAACTAAATAAACATACTAATCGACAGTGGTAAGCGTACATTCTGCAAAGAGAATTGTATTATACGCGACGAGGAATCTCTCCCGACGCTTAAGCAACAATTCACTGGGCGGTTTTGTACCAAAGTATAACCGACAGTCATTTATAATACTAATATTTGTCGTTTTAAACAGCTTCATTAACAAACGATTAAATCTAAAGTCCAGCGACTTCATGTCAGATTTAGATAAATGCATAGATTCTAAACCAAACAATAACACAGGTATGCATTTCGAAAAACAAGCTGTAAGGTTACTTCCTCGGGTGCAATGCAACCCACTTTCCCCAAGTTGGCATTAATTGAGCGAAGGAATGATTTCTTGTGTTCGTGTATGGTACATCTAAAGTGTCCTGATTGTACTAAATAAACACCTACTAAATATCGAAGTTCTTTAACCCATGGTAATTGCTCTCCACAACTGGTGGTTATGTTAGCACAAGCTACATCACAATGTGGGCCCACACGCAGACAACACGATTTCTTCACATTAATTGACATTCCTAACCAGCAGAGTTCTTGCTCACATTTATGCAGTAGTTTCCGCAACACGCCGACTGATGGTGCAATGAGAATGATGTCATCGGCATACATGATAAGCAGTGGTTTCTGACCAAAAGAAAAGCAATCGGTACGATCGTCAACATATATAGCAAACAGGTGTGGTGACAGTATAGAACCTTGTCTAACACCAAAATCTAATTTTTAAAACTTTGAAAATACAGACTTCCATTTTATGCAGGACGAGGAGTTTTGAAGCCATAGTACTAAGGTATCAAGAAGCTGAGAGGGGATTAAGCGTTGTAAGTGTTTATTAACTAGGCCTACTTAATTTTTGAATGACGTTTACAAACGCAATATGTTTTTCTTGGGCAAAATTTCTATGATTAAAATAAACACATATAAAGACAGAAAAAACAACTTGAAAAAACGATTAAACTAAACATTATACTGTTAACAAATGCAGACATTTTTATGTATGGTAAGGTTGTCTTTAACTCTTCAATAGGTACCTTCCCCCTTCTGTTACGTGCATTATGCGAATTAACTCAGTGGAGTTATACGGGGCATCGTAATGCGTATGACGGTTCGTGACATCAAAATTGAAGGCAGTATTATAGGCCGGGAGAAAAACGTTCTTAACTTAACAAAGTATGTTGCGTGATACGACGACTTAAACGAGGCATATAATACCTGGCTAAGCCACCAGACGCCGAATCACGTACAAGCGACGCAGGTATTAGTCGCAGGCTAAACCTACTTAGTATCAGCATTAGACGTATGAGCTTAGCGTCCGTTGAAGTCTAATGCGTCTAATTATCTGGGTCCGCTTGGTTCTGTGTTGTGCAGCGTAACTCAGCTCTTGTACAGTACGTCTACACTAATTAAACAGTCTCTCAGTGGCTACTATACTCTGTTCTTCCAGACCATAAAAGCAAAAATCTCGAGATTTTTTTCAATCCACTTCCCTGGCCTTGCTTGTACAGATGCAAATTTCATATGTAGGCCTACAGGTTATACTTTTTACGGTCTAAACAGTAACTGTGTTATATTATCGATTATTTAGCTACAATGTAAAACATTTTTATGCACTGTTGCACGTTACATCATCATCATCGCAAGATTTATAGTGCGCCTATTACTATAACCCATTAGGAAACCTAAACTCCGGGCGCAAGCCCGGAGAGCGGAGCTCATTAGAAGCGGCTCTTCGCTCAAACCACACTTTTATTTCAGATTTTTAACACTAAAAAAATAAGAATTTGACTAGTAGTATTATAAGAAAAAAGATTTACGTACGATTTACGTACGATAATTCGAGAAATTAAGAAAGAATTTTACAAACGACCTTCCTTGGTGGGACTTGAACCCACAGTCGTTGGCTCCGTAGGCGAACGCCTTATGCATTAGGCCACAAGGCCGAACGTTATTTGTTTGCAAACATTACTTTTTAAATACCACAGCTACTCACGGCCATTATCACAAATTATTATTACAAATGTCACATTATAGACCAATACATTCAATTTGTCTACTACTTACCTGTCGTTTCTGCAGTGCACTAATTACTGTTGTGATACGACATTAACCCACGTCCAATTATTACTTCGTCACGATATTGGCTGTTTTATAGAGGCTGGAAGTGAAGTGAGTTTAGATATAAACAATTGGCTGTTTTATCGATCTTCGGCAGCATCTAACTCTGTCAATCGTGGCTAATTTTCAAAATGGAGACCAGCAAAAGACGTCAAATACCCACGACGAACGCGTGTAAAAATTTCAGCTTTAGAGGCATTCGCATAAAGAGAAATTTCCTTACGCTTTACTACTTACTACTTCCGTGACAGTACTTCTGTGACAAGCAAAAATACAGACTAGTCAGCAGCGGCAACGGCCAACTCAGTACGCGCACACGGGCGATTTTACTATGGGCTGCGCCAAGTAGGCCTTCGGCCTACCGGGCTTCGCCCGGTATTATAGAACATAGGTGCATTACATAGTCATTAACACCGTCAAAAGACATCAAACGCCAAACTGAAAAGTGTGTTTTAAGATGATAAAAACAGTTCAGGATCAGTGACAGCACATAAGTCCTTAGGTAGAGAATTCCAAGCAGACGGGCCGACGTGCGCGAAGGCGCGCTCACCGAACTTGGTGCGTAACGTGGCAGTGAAGAAGTTCGGAGACCGCAACGAGGACGACTGCAGTCGACGTGACTCACGAAGTTGTCCGGATAGCCCGGGAACTTCCCACAGAAGATTGCGTGCATGAGACAACACAGACTGAACTGGACCCGCCAGCGGACCGGCAGCCAATGCAACTGAAGAAGGTTCACCGTGACATGCTCGCGTGTGCCCAACCAGAAAATCAGGCGAGCAGCGGCGTTCTTGCGTTCAGTTATCGTACGACAAACAGACAAGCATACACACATAGGCCTACTCGTACACACAGGCACATACAGACAGGCGCGAGCAAAGGCATAACAACGACGCCACACGTGTGGTAAAAATAATACCGCTTTTGGCCACCCTGTAGAAGAGAACTAACCTGTGCGACTTTCTCGGTGACATTGTGCTTGACGTTCGGCACAACAGGAAGCTTATAGCCGTGTTTCGTCGCCGATAAGCTGCCGTGAAGGTCGCGCTCGTGTAGGGTCCTTCTCAGATGGGGCAGTCCGACGTCGCACGGAAAGGGCGCCCGGCCGCTGCCATCACTCGCCGTGGTCAGGTGTCCGACCTCGGTCAACTGCCGTCTCACGGTCACCGAGTCTATTGATGAACGGTGAGAACCTGGTCCTACAGCGTCGTCGCCACGCAAGTCCGAATCCGTTGAGCTGCATACGACAGTTCGATCACTATTTAGCGCACTATAGGCTATATAGTTCCCATTGCGACTCTGTGGAGGCAAGCCATCGGTCGCAGTTACTCGAGAGCGACGCTACGGTCCCAGCCCACTACGCGTTAACGACGACGACGACGATAGGCTATAAGAATCTGTTATAGTTTTAACAAACTTCATTCAACGTATCGCCGAATTATTGAAAATTTGCTAGTCCGTAATACACAAGTAAGATTTTGCGCACACAATGCGAAATTTATTTCCTTTTCAGTGTTAAATTTTACAGAAATCCCGTGTTCCATTCTAGAGATTTTCATTTTTAATACAAATCTGTTTCCGACATGACTTACGTACAGAAGCAAGTATAAGTCTACGCACTGCAGGCGTCATCCAGATCGCGATCCTGTTTGGGGATTGGGGTGGAGATTCTTGGGGCCAAAGAAACGTTGTACATTGTACCGTATATATAAATACGCCTGTTCCGGATCAGTCGTCAGATGACGCAACTTTCGACGCAACCATCGCTAAATTACTATAGCCACTCGTTACTAGATTACTGTTACTGCTACTATTGTTGTTGTTGTATGCTTTTGTTACCTGCGCGCATGCTGTTTTTGGCGGGGTTGTCTGTCTGTGCGTCTATCCGCATAAAATCTCGAAAACTACTGATCAGAAATTGATGTAACTTAGTAGGAATATGCGCTACGATGAACGCTAAAAGTAATTAAAAGTTGGTGACATTTGACCTTGACCTTTGACCCTGAGAACTATTTTCGTATTTTTTTCATTTCACTTGTAATACCTTGTAATACATATCTCATCCATTGTTGACAGTTTCGAATGCCTTAACCTAGCAACTTCATTTTCGGTGTAAAGGTACATTTTCAGAACACCTGTAGGTCACCTTCGAGTTTGATGGGTCATGGCGTTAATATCAAGGTCACGAGAGCAGAAAAGCGGCCGCGCGCAGGTATGTGCTTCCCTAGGACACAGCTTAATTAATAACTGTACTACTCTTACCAAGCGGTCGCTGCCCCAGTATTGCAGGCTTTCTTGTGTCCTGAGTTCGGAAGAGCATCTTTCTCGTGTTCTTCATGTTCGTCGTAGGTGTAACTCGGCAGATGATAAAATGGCGACGTGGCGCGCGGTAGGTCTACAAACTTCTGACGCATGGCCGCATTTTCCACGTCTTTTCCATGTCGTGGAACAGGAGACCGCGGCGACCGCATGCGTCGACATAGGTCTGACCGGATACGCGGCAAACACAGCTTGAAGCTTTTGTGGTTATCTGCAACATCAATTTTTTCATATTTGTTCTATTTTTTATTTTACAGATTTATACCAATTAATTCAATTCAATTCTTTCTATTGTTACTTGCACAATGTTGGACTGTAAAACATTTCTAGTTGTTTTCTACTGTTTTGTTATTTAAGTATCATTAATTTAAGTTTAACGTACCGTACGTGTACAAAATGTTTCAAATAGAATTTTTTATCACCTGGATGAGTCAAGACATTTAGCTTATTCCTATAAAATGTGTTTCTAAACGTTTTTCTATTTGCTGTCACTATGCTTAAGGACGGCTACCGCTTGCGTTGGCAGTACGGCGTTCGGTGATAAAGTGCTTCTCGTAAACATAAAGATAACATCCGTTACTTATGAGCAAAATGCACTCGCGCCCGCTGCGCAAACACTACTGCCAAGAAGTCGATGTAGGCCTAAGATAACTTCATAGGTATACCATTTATGTCATATGGTAACTCAAGAAGTGACTTGATTTTTGTTTGCACTGACCTTGAGTCCTTGACCTTTGACCTCGAGAACTCTTCCTAGTCCTTTCTCTTCGAGCTCTCATTTTTAATACCTTGACCTAGCAACTTCATTTCGTTACTGTGGTGGTAGCTGGTATGTATGGTACCGTGTTTCCCGGAACCGTGTTGCTGGACGTCGCCCTTGACAGGTGCATCCGTAATGTCCTCCAGATTGAGAATGAAAAGTATGACGTCATTGTTCTCGTTCTTTACCGGAGCGATCAACACGCTGCATAGAAACGTCGTACCTGCGACACGCCAGCGTCATCAACCACGCTTATCTCTCTCGACTTTTTACTGTAGCGCTATAATAACAAGTGGTCAAAGTAACCTGGAGAAAATCGCATCGAATGTGGGACCATCTGACGAATGCGAGTTAGTGGGAAAAGTGCTACGTTACCTGACGAAGTACCTTGACTGATATTTCGGAAGTACAATTCAAAACTGATTAAAATCAATTAAAGGAACAGATGCTTTACTTGAGTAGTAGGCTACAATCCAGCTGCTTTGTGTTTGTGACTGATGTGAGCATTGTGTTAATTGCTAAATAAAGTTTCTAAGTGTGCTAGTTAATGTTTCGCAGTTCTTTGACTGTCTTTTTTACTTAATATTTTTAACAAATTAAAAAATCCGGCTCCGGCTTGATTTGGAAAAAGCAAATTCGGTACAGCTCTAAATGCCCTAACTTATATAAGTACACTGTACAAATTTCCCCACTCCCCTCCCTCTCGATGTACGGGAATTGGAACGCTCACGTAATACAGCGTGCCTTTGGCCCCGCGAGTTTCCGTTCTAATTAGGACGTCGATCCGTTCAGCTTTTTGTAGGGCCCAGGCGCGTGACAGACAAACTGACAGACACACCATACTACGGAATCATCAATCGCAATAATCTGCATCTCATGTATTTGACGCAGTCTAATAATATCAAGGAGGTTGCCTTTTAATCAAAGGCGGACCACCTGCTTTCAGATTTATTGTTGTTCCCGCAAAACACGCTGTTTCTGCACGTATGAGCTTGACATTGATTCGATGACCATGTAAAAAACTTAAGATGCATTTGGAAGATATGCCTGCAAACCAGTTAATTACAGCAAACAGCAAATAACTTTCTAAGTCAAGAAAATTTTGTGGCTGTTATTGACATTAATTTATTGACATTGAAGCTTATTTCCAAAACCATTCGACAACATTCAATTTAGAAACATAAGCACTACTAATATCAGGTCATTCGGGTGATTTGCTTCAGTAACTGACGACATTGCAAATCAATATCTCGTTAAAGACTTCAATATGAAGTGATTTATAATCACTTCCTCTGTTCCTAGCGCTGTTTTCGATAAACTGTCGGAAGGAATTCATCAGCGAGAAAGTCATTATACGACCTTACTGGAAGCAACAAAGAATTAGGTTATTTGCTGTGGTAAATTTATACAGGAGCTATTAGGAGATAGTGTTACTGGTCTGTCTGGTGTTATGTCGATGTTGGATAAGTTGTCTTTGCGATCTTAGTTTTGTTGCAGAAGGTCTTCACCATTGCTCAGCACTGATTTGTTTTATTACATATCATGGTATAATTTTTTTCTGCTGGAGTGTCGGTAATGGGCATGAATGTTACATTCTGCTCTGATAGGTATAACGTGATATGCTAAAATTGTCTCAACTTTCTGCATTCGTGGCTGTACACGACCTAAGCCGATGTGATGGCCAAGATAGTCCAATTTGGCAGCGTCAAAGTGACATTTCTTTGCACTGAGAGTGAGATAAGCACTGCGAATACATCAGGAGTTGTTAATATGAATAGATTAATACAGAAGTACTGTCGCAGGACTATGAGTGAATCATGAGAGAGATTGTGTCAATTTATTTTTGATTTGATAAGATGTCGGAATTGCTATGGTTCGGATGATGAGTGCATCTTGGACAGAGATAAAATTTGTAAAATTATAAAGTTTCTAGCTGCAGATTAATAGTTGTAATTGTAATTTGTAATTTTTGTAGTTTGCTATTGTAATTTGTGTATTTGTACTCTGTTTGGTTTTTGTATGCTGAACTTTGTGTGTGATATTATAATAAAATAAAATAAATAATGCGGCTTAATGACTTTCATCTCGAGAGTCCTAATTACCGAAATCAACAACCCTCTTATTTATCGCTATATTTAGTTTACATCATAATAATTAGCATCTTTCGGCCGTCTATAAGGCCAACTAAAAATCTACAGTCAGTCCTTTATGTCTCTGCAGCTTCCAGAGTCTTATTAGTTCGTCAGAATGATCGCAGCAGATGATTCTCATTTTTTCCCGAAAGGGGAAAGCTTCCCTGTGCTCCCTTGCCCATGCGCTAGCGCTCCCACTTGTGTTCTTCATTATCCTAATTCCCAATGAATTAGTTAATCCTAATTCTGGTATCTGTGCGTCTGCTGGTCAACGGCTTAGCGAGTAATTTAAAAAGGCGATATTTCAAGTGCTGCAAACGCGCATCATTAGCTGTCGGAGAACGTGCACCTGCTCAAGGACTTTTATGATTTTGATGTCAGTTGATCACGTTATAATGACGTCAGTTACAGTAAACAGCAAATAACAGATACACTATGCACTTTCTTTGTTCTTCTCGTTTATTTATTATTAGGCAGCACCGAATGCACATTTGCTTATTGCGGTCTATTGCGACCGATGATCCCGTAGCGTTGTGTCAGTCAGTTTGTCTGTCACGCGCTTGCGCTGTGCAAAAAACTAAACGAATCGAGGAGCTGTTCGGGTTGACCCAAAGCACATTGTATTAGACGGGGCCCGATTCACCCACGGCGAGGGGAAAGGGGAAGTTGGGGAAAATTTCGCCGATTCTTGTCCCTTATACATATCTTAGAAACGGCTGAAGGTAGAAACTCGAAATTTTGTACGCATGTCGAGAGCTAGGGGCCCTAACCAAGAATATGAGAAAAGCCACCCAGGGTACTGGGC
>Ga0126335_1000831_pt1 | contig 15954 bp, 7 predicted proteins | sample OlaspJWI45metaG_FD_108409 | JGI IMG/M metagenome (GOLD analysis project Ga0126335, IMG submission 108409) | Marine gutless worms symbiont microbial communities from Oahu, Hawaii - Olavius sp. 1 OAHU.JWI-45 metaG | ecosystem: Host-associated > Annelida > Digestive system > Unclassified | place... | reverse complement strand
TGCCTGGAGAAGGTGCAAAGAAGGGCCACAAAATTAGTAAAAGGACTCAAGAATAAACCTTATTCAGAAAGACTGGCACTGTTACATACATCGTCTCTGGTGAAAAGACGATTGAGAGGAGATCTGACTCAGGCATATCGCATAATGAAGGGAATTGATAAGGTGGATATTGGGCACTTCTTCGAGTTGGATGATGGTGGTGGATATGACTTGCGTGGCCACAATGTCAAAGTAAAGGTTCAGAGAAGTTGGCTTCAACTGGGACAAGGATTCTTCAGCCAAAGAGTTGTCTGCATATGGAACAGTTTACCATCATCTGTTGTTGAGGCTTCGTCTGTCAACATTTTCAAGAAAAGGCTGGACGATTGGTGTCACGATGTGGATTTTTAAAGCATCAGCTTCTCGTCCACTACATCTACAAGTTACAAGTTAGTTACGTCAGTGATGGGTAATAAACTGATAATGGGAGTGAGTTCCACAGGTTCAGACCAGAAACAGCAAAACATCAGCTCAGCGACATGCTTGCAATTCTGTTCCGTTCAATTGAGTTCATCTTCTCAATCTTGCAATGATCTTTTTGATGAAAATTCTTTACAATTTGTTTTGTGCCCTATTCCTTACCTTGAGAAACAAATTTAATGAAACATTATCTTCGCACACGAACAGCATGTTTATCAATGTAGTGCAGTACTGTAACTGCATTGTGTTTACTGTAGAGTTGGGTTGTTTTCATTTATCTGATACCAGTTGAATAAATCTTTTTGCAATCTGTTCAAAATTCATGTCTATTTCTCAGAGATGAATAAGGTTCAGAATGCACTGTAAATTTTACGTCTAACGCAATGCTGGAATATGATAATTCGTTCAACATAGAGAGGGGTTGTAATGTCCCCCGGCATGTTAACGGCACGATACAAGTCGTCGTTTTATTATTATTACTCTGTAATAATGATGAATTTATTTGCTACACATTATAACATAACATGACATTAACAGGACTCATAGGATATGCTTCAGAAAATCCATATGTCCAAAGTCTAGGCTGAAACTGACTTCATTATATGCTGCATTGTTCTCCTCAAGAGTGCAGTCTCAAGACCAGTTCAGGCTTGTGTTTATCTTGGTATCAGTCTCAAACTCTCAGCCTCGGCCATCTTGGTTTTGGTCTCAGATTGTAGGTTTAGTGGTGTCGATCTTGATCAAGACCGAGACTAAGACCAAATTTCTATACAGTCTGAAAATTATTGTCTTGACATTTGTGACACTTTCACCAATATGACATGAGGATGGATAAATTTCTGTAAACTGAAAGTACAGCATCTGTTTGACCATCTACTTATGAGTCTTCTGAAGTTTTGCACTGCCTGTCAGTTCTGGACTGGAATATATATGTAACAGTAACCAATAAAACTTCTGCTCTCAGCCACTAATGCCAAAAAAGCTGACAAAATTCTGTATTAACTGGAATTACACTGACAAATGTAATTACTGTAAAGTTTTAGAAATGATATTAAAATACACACAATAACACAATCACAATATAGCTTAGTGATTTACATAGAATTAAAAAAACACTTGCCACTAGACGACGCATCTGTCATAACATCAACCACTGATGACAACTGCTTGACGAGATCAGATGCGGATGATGCATCAGACAACAATCCAGTCATTTCACTCTGCTGTCCTGCAACAAGTTCGAGAAGCCAGTGCAGCTGAACCTGTCTCGACGCCTGGTCGTGTCGCACCCACCGCAGCAGAGCACCAATCAGATGGTCAGCTGAGACGAAACGCATGACATCGGCATCAGCAAATAGATCAGCCAGAACTGGTGCCGGCAGATCTACAAGTTCATCAGCAGAGATGACAAAGTAGTCGTGAAATCGGCTCTGAACCATCGCACGTGCCACATCAGCCACATCATGCAGGCTGTGATGCTCAGCCAACACACTCACCCACAGACAGTTCGACAGAGTTAGGTTTCCATGTGCAAGGAAGAACTGGCGGCAGTAGTCTTTTATGTCGTCAAACAGCAAAAAATCCGCTATTCGCAAGACGTCTTCGACGTTGTCGACGTTAATCTCGATGTCACCACAGTACATAAAGTCTAGGACTCGCTTGAACGAGTCATCGGCGTCAATCAGAACCGACTGGCTAAGATCTACCTCGGCGCTATCCTGTTCCTTCATGGACGTCGTGAACATGGACCGGAAATAGGGGCTGGCAGCAGCCAGGACGGCTCGGTGGGCATAGTATCGCCTGTTGTTCACGCGCAGAACGACGTCACAGAACTCGCCCGTCTTACGTTGTCGAATAAGGCATTTTACCAGTGAGTTATAGACGTCACGGTGAAAACCAACGCGTTCCCTAACTTGAACAGTCACCGCCATCTTAGCCTGTATGACTGTATGTTTATCAGACACGCCCCCTTAATATAAACAATTGACACGCCCACTTAGGACACGCCTCTTTACCAGTGATGATTGGTGCTGCGAATATAAAACTACAAACACCCTCAAAAGATGCCAAGAAGCGATTTTTTTTAAAACCATCAAAACTGCATCATTTTCATCACTCACGAGTCACAATGTCACGACTAAAAACGCAAACGTTAAGTTTCAACTGAGTTTATGTAATGTCAGATTTCAACGTGGCTGATCAGGCTAGAATAATGGTGAATGTATTATGTAACTATGCAAAATCTGACAGCAACCAGTATGCACCACTTGTCAGATTTAATCTTAAACTAAACACGTACTTCTTTTTGGGAGCATTCAGCTTCATAGCCGTTTAATTTATTGCAATTGGTGTTATTGTGGATTATCGAGATCTAACTCTATCTCTTGCTATGTTCTAATCTTAACTCTATATAGTCTACTCTATAGTCTGTAGTGTACTGTATTATGAGGTTTACACTACATGTGTAATATTATAGGATACTACTAATACATGGCCGAGTCTTCATACTAGTCATGAACCAAACCCAAGTAATTTGGTAAGACATACTTACGCATTCGAGAAATTTAACCTTTGCCGCAGTCACCTTTGTCGTCGTCTTATTATTATTATTTGTGTGCAGTTAAAACGGATTTGTGTTCATACAACAGTAAGAAACAATTTAACAAGTTTTCTTTTGTCATGTTTCAATCAGTATAAACAGTAATCTGGATGGATAAGTAGTTGTTGGCTAAATGGCACTGCCAACCACACCTTCAGTTATGACTTCACGGTACATATACAACAGTACGTTCACTACTGAAAATTAACAACAAAAATGTCTAATGATGCACAATTCATTATGTCGATATTTCACACTTCGCACAGCATAGAAATTTCCTAACTCCTTTCACTAACAACAAGTAACATCTACAAATGATGGATAAATTACGAGGTGATAACGTTTGTAGTATTTGTTCAAACAGCAATGCAAAAAAATGTCCAAAGTAATTTGGCAAAGGCCACACTGAAACCCGTTCCCCTTGCCATGGGGAATAGGGGACCCCATCTAATAGCAAGTCTGCATCTCTCTGCTTCTTCGGTCCCTAGGAGTCTCCACTCCAAAACAAGACATCTATCTGCTCAACTGTTTTTGCACAGCCTGCCCACGTGATAGACTGACAGACAGACCACGGGATTATCCATTGCAATAGACTGCATCGCAAGCATTCCATAAGGCTTAATAATAATAATTTAAATACAAGAAATTATATGAAGTGATAAGTAACACAACCGAAAGCATAGAACACACATACATCAAAGTATCATCGTAATTCTGAAAAGATGCATTCAATAAAAGAAATTTATATTGTAAACAGCCTGTCAATGAAAATCTGCCATTGAGTTATGTGGATGGATGGCACAAAGTGAAATTTGACCTACTATATTACTGCAGGCATTTGTAATGTAGGTCTGGAGAAAATGGAGAAACAAAGCAAATCAAGAACTGATAGGAAACACTTCGAAGACATTTCTGGCAATGTTACAATGTACAAAAGACATAAGAAAGGAGACTCAAAAAAGACTAAAGCAAATGCAAATAGCAGGGCTTAAAGAAGAAAAAAATATGGTCAAATAAAGTGCAAAAGACGCAGACATCAGTGATTGCCAGATCTGTCAATAAAAAGACATTAATGACAGTGACTAGACTGGTAATGGTACGTGTTTGAAGTTGAATTTTGCTACCAGCAAAAAATCTCTATGTTTTCATTAAATAAACCAGCCTGCCTCATATTCAGTTTCTGAACTTTTCACAACTTTTCATTCTGGACAAGTCAGTGGGCAATCATTAATGCTTATCAAGGTATGAGAAGATTAAAAAAATATAATTAGTGGTCTCAGCAAATGTATCAACTAAATGTTAATTTTAAACATGACACAAGCAAACAACATGATAAGTGCACTTTGGCTGTCAGCTACAACATGCATACACAATACAAGCAGCATTATCGAAGCTACAGTGTTACAGCATTGGTCAGTACAAAGAGAACCAATGACAATGTGAAGAGAATGTAATTTTTTTTAAACAATCAACAAATTAAAGCACATTATTTGAATCTTGATATATGTTGTCGACTAGTTCGACATCAAGGAACAATGACATAACATAAGAAAATTTTACACAAACCACAGAATACTAAATTTCAAAAAATTCCAAAATATTTCAATATTTACATTTGCAACATAAAACATTACTAGCATGTTAAGTTTTTACATCAACGTAAATCTATGGCTCTGTCCACCACACAGTTAACGAAAGCTGACGACTTACAAATCATTCAAGCACAAACTAGATTTCAAGTTCACAGCTAAGGTTAGCCGAGCCCGATTCAACAAGCAAGGTAACATGGCCAATGACCATCGTGGCACACCATTGAATTTTTCACCGCCATCCTCGACACATACAGCATAATTTCACTGCAGTATATTGGCACTGAAAGTTCTGTTGTTTTATATACAAATTATTTGGTATGAAATTGCTAAAAATATTTTTATATGGGGATCATCCTTGTACTGAACTTCAAGACATGCCAAGTTTGAAATCTTTGAAAGCTTTTATGGGTTTTCAGCAATTACATAAAGAAAAACAGACTTAACTGCAAGTTCGTCACACGTTACCTGAATTTAATCAGCCATGAACTGCATCTCTGCTAAGTAACAACATACGACCACAACTGTGCACAACAAAAACAGGTTCACAAGTTTAAACAATGGCACAAAATTACTGCTGCTACCGATATTTTGTTGCAACTGTGCTACATTAAAAACAACATACAATACACATGGCAAGGCAAGTTCTGCTAAGTCTGAAGGCTCAGGCTTCTTAAAGCTTAGAGCAAACACCAAACTTGATGTCAAGTTGACGGCTCAGAGGCAGTCAAAACCAAACCAGCAGATTAAAACCAAACTCAAACTTAAGTACTGATTAATCATGACTATCAGTAATTCTGCCGCAGAGTGTCCAACTGTGTCACTATCTTCTATTCATATGGATGTTAAATGTAGTGTACTAGACTTTAAACTCTAAATCTCAACACAAAACTAAGATCACTAGATCAATAACAAGTTATTATCTTTTCTTAACAAAAGTATATCAAATTTCTCTAACAAATCTTATTTGGTTAAATTAGTAGCATGTTTCACAAGTAAATGGTTTAAGAATTTGTTGTTAATAATACTGCATCACCTACACTGACAGTAAATATAAGCTCAAACACGAATACTTAGCCTGCTGACTAAGACTTTAGACTTAGCTTAACTCCGAGCTGAACCAAATGTTCATATTATATTGCACAGTTGCAAGGCAATCAGTAACTCCTTCTCACTGTAAAAACAGCAAAAAGTTCAGGTAACTGATTCAGTAGTTACACAGTAAATATGTCACTGAAAACAAACCCGTCATCCTGTCAGAAAACTGTACATGCTGCGAACCAGCAACCAATCATGCACGTTTGTTCATAAAGGGGCCAACAGCAGTAATGGTGTCAGAGCACACCGGGGTCATCTGGTGTCGGAAGTGTCGGGAGGTCAATGCCATGCTGCTGCAGCAGTTCACGAAGGATGTGGTTTTCCTGACGCAAGTCATCACACTGCTGCCGCAGACTGTCCAACTCCGTCACTAAATCTTCTGACACCTTGATCTGGTCGGCAAGCTTCGTGTTCATTGTTTGCAGCTCGCGAATGTAATCACAGGCTTTCTGTAGAATCCCACCTTTGCTCTGCAACACCAATTTTGGCAATTTCCCCATTTAATGATACACAAGATGTGCAATGCTGGAATTTCACTCGAGTCACTCACATTTCTAACGACAACAGTCAGACAACATTAGTCCAGATACGGACAGTCAAGAATACATCTCAAACATGAGAAAACAAAACAATATCAAAGTTATTTTATTCTATAAATAAATAACCCATTAGGAAACCTAAACTCCGGGCGCCAGCCCGTGAGCAAAGCTCATTAGAAGCACCTCATTGCAGCTCGTATTCGATGCAGCTATCTCTAAATTACTTTGGCGTCTTATTTCTCGTTGCTTCTATATGTCGATTTGTGTTTTTTCTACGATAAGGTTGAAGTGACTCGTACAATTCGAATGCGTTGTAATGTGACAAAACGTTTATCGACAGTCGCCAGATGGCAATAAGGAAATGTTTTTAAATTTTATGTTGGCTGTTTTTAGAATATTAGATAAGTTATACATCTTTAGTAATATATTATGTACCTGTAGCATTTTTATTAAAATGTGAGCACAGATCTAATCTTTAGGCACATGTTGCAGCTTATTTGATATTTATCTATCTAAAACACCCGAACAAAGTATTTTTTACCATTATTTTAATGTTTACGGAAAACACCTGTGACAGCGAAAAGTAGACTTTCGTGACATATGATAGGAAATTTCGTGAGAGTAGGGCCTACTTCCGTCACTCGCAAAAAGTACAGACCAGTCAGCACCGGCAACAGCCAACTCAGTACGCGCACACGGGTGATTTTACTATGGATGCAGCCTATAGTAGGCCAGCGGCCTGCTACTAGGCTTGCACCCGGTATTATAGATTTTCTGTGTGAAATGACTGACTCAAACTTTCAACTATTCTCCAAAACTAATATATTTTAATCACTGTGACAAATCAAATTGGACAACACTAACTGTTATTATCGATTAGCAGTACAGCAACGGGAATACTCACCTTCTGATTGTCTTCAGTCATAGATCGTGGAATATCAAGGCTTCCTGGATGTAAGGCTCTCAACTGTAAAATATTGCACAGTTACAATAAATACAAGTACAATACATGATATAAGAAATATAAAAATGCTAAATAAAACAAATATTTATGGACATTTCATTGCAAGTTATATGCACAAATACAAAAGCACAAGATGCAGTTGGAGAACTAAAATCAACAAATATAACATACTAATAACCAAACAAACAAATAAAAAATATATGAATATATCAAAGTTGTCAAATATAAAAATAGAAAAAAACCTTCATATACACTGACCAACTATCAAACAAAAATTTTAAAATGTAACAATAATTACTACCAAATGAAATGCAACAACAGCTACTGCAGACTGAAATCAGTAAACGCTGGCTGTAAACATACTTCAGCTTGTCGTCTGTCATCGTTGAAGCACTCTGGTACAAGTTGTGACAGCTGCTGTATCCAACTGTTGATTTTATCTCTTCGCCGCCGTTCAACTGTGCACGACACCATCATGTGTTGACATATTAAGATATCAAATGTGCAAGTGAGAGGACTCCAGCCATTCAACTTTCATGTAACAACTATGGGCAACTGTTCATACACATGTCCATCCACAAAGCCAAACGGTGATGCAGTGTTATTCTAGTTAACGAAAACGAAAATACTCGTTAACGAAAAAGTAGCGACGTTGTTAACGAAAACTAAAAACTAAAAGTACGAAAAAGTAAAAACTAAAACAAAAAAGTACTAAAAACGAAAATCACCTGTATGACATGCTGACATCATCGTTCACTCTGACATTAAATCAATAACTCACTCACTCTTCCATTCCACTTGAGGCTTACTTTCCACATTAAATTTTTTCTCACCATCGCAGTCTATCGCATATTTCTGCTCAACAGCTTCAGTTCCGTTGAACTGAAGAACTATAGAGCCTGAACCAAACCAGAATACCCTGTGTTTTTGTACAAGTCAGTGTGCTCAAACAAGCATTGTGACAGAAAGGAGATGCACAGGACAATGTGTTTTACAGCTACTTTCACTGATCTGATGTGAATATGAACCATACAGAGTAACGAAAAACAAATGTGGTATTCCACTGTGATATCAATGTGAGGTGAAGTTCACCCACAGCATCCACATCTGTCGACACACGACTGAGTCAGTCCTGTGACTGTGTTGGCAAGACAAAATTTGGGTCGTTGCCTTTCTCCCAATCAACAACCACCAATTCACCATTGCTGAAACATCTTGTGCAGCCCACACCCACCCTCATGTACACCTACACCAGTGTTCATGTCAATGTTTACGCATTACATGAAAAAATTAAACACTAAAACAAAAACAAAACGTAAATGAAAAAGTCAAAACTAAATAAAAACTGAAATTAAAAAGTGTAAAATTTACAACTGAAACTAAAACTGAAAATTGAAAGCAAAATAAAAACGAAAACTAAAATAGTAATGCAAAACTAGAATAACACTGGGGTAGTGATATAAGCCACAGCTGGGAAGAGAACCAAAAGGACTAGCAGAAAATAATGACAGTGAACCATGCTTTCCCATCAACTCATACCACGTAAACTGGTACCCAAGTCAACTCTTCACATTGTGCATTTACTGAAAAAGCTGCAGACATATTTCAATTAATCCTGGGTATGATATGACTAATGAATTAACTGGCACCCAATACCAATCCGTTCTGACTTGCGTCTACTGGAGATCATCTCTAGCTTCAACACATACCTAGTAGACCAAAAAATCGACCCCTATATTAACACAATATTTCAGCACTAAGTTAGAATTAAAATTAAAGATGCATTCTGAAGCCTAAATCATTTCTAAGAAATCGACATCATTTTTGAACAGATTTTTTAAAAGATTTACGTGACTGGTATCGTTTAAACGAAATCGACCCAACTCTTCAGAAAACACAATGGAGTTTTAGCACTGCTTTATGTCACCATGATATTAATTTAGCTCAGTGTTATCTTTCATGATAATTTCATGGAAGATAAGTTGACAGTGTTGTGTTATGGTCTTCCGTGAAGCTTTCACAGCATTAGCTTAGTCTGTTGACGTTATTTTCAGTGCAAATTGACTTCGACTTAAATTTGATTTTTATTCCTTTTGTTGAGTTTTCTACCAATTTGTTGACAAACACACTGTTCATGTGCAAAGAAAAACATTTCATTAAATCTGTTTGTCAAAGTTAAGGATGAAGTACAAGACATATTTGTAAAGAGTTTTCAATCAAGCAGTGGGCTGTCAGCTCTGCTGAAGATCAGTGCAAGATGCAGAAGATGAACTCGACTGAACGGAAGACTGTTGTGGAACGACCGCAGACTGCCAGATCAGAACAGAATTACAGGCATGTGACTGAGCTAATATGCAGTCAAGAAGGCAACACAAGGTCTAGCAGAAGTCCAAGAGAAATGATAAACCTGACAGCGATATCTCTCAGCTCCGATGCTGTGAGAAGATATCATGGACACAAACATGTCATCGCTAATGTATTTCCCATTGTGTAAACACACTTCTGGGGTGCTTTGATTATACTGAAATATTTCTGTTTAAAATTAACACATTTATCAAGTTTTGGTTTCATCTTGTGTAGAAAGAAATGATGATTGAAATAATGTATTGCTTGTACAGCTAAACACGTGCAGTATAAATAGCAAAATCTGAGGGGTTGGTTTTTATGCCACTCTGTATATCTTATTGCTACTGTCTTTCTATGACAACAGAGCACAACAACCATATTAACTACGGTTTATGCGCTCAACTACAAACTGGAAATCTCATGTAACAGTTGCCAGTATCAACACACCTTCATTATGTGTTGCTCGACGACGGTCGTCACGGGTGATGCGGCTGCCCGGTTCAAGTTTCGGAACAATACTGCTGCGTGGCACTAATGTCCGCTGACCCGATGGTGCAGACTGCAGCACGTCTTGGGGTGCCATCATGACGTAAAAGGGACCTGAAAATGATATCATCAGTGATGTTACCCATGGCACAAATCTGGACAAAAAAGGTAGCCACAAAAACACCAATGAAAACACAGCTAGAAAATGGCAACATAAAAGACTGCAGCAGCAAGTAATAAAGCAACGAACATGACATACATTAACTTGAACATAATTTGCAGTAAACACAAATAACATTGATATCACAACAAGAGATAATTATATTGAAAATGCAGAAGATAAATGACAACTGCACAACTGTAGTGTTCACAGTAGTTAATGATACCACATCTAAACTGTACGAATAAACAGACTGCAAATACAATAACACGACGTTGTGAAACACACTCACCAGTGGCAGTGTTTACCGAGGACCTGGATACTTCAACAGCATTGTGAACTGACTCACTGCTGCCTGATGCAATGGCAGGAATGTACGCCAGTCTCGCCTCATTTGACTGCAGCAGATTACTGGAAGCCGAGTCCCCATTTGACAATGAATTGTGTAGAACAGCCTAATTGTCACACCAACATACGTTCATGCATAACACTGAATAAATAACTTGGCTTAACAGTCTGAGACAATATGCAACTTTACAAAAAATGCAGCAATTACAAAAAAGTAAACAATTCTTTCTCGGCATAGGCCTAGCTGTACATGAACGAAAAACAAATGTGGTATTCCATTGTGATATCAATGTGAGGTGAAGTTCACAAACTGCTATATCCTGTTTACTAACTTACTTACTAACTTCAATATCATGAATTCAATATAATGTACAAAATTTCAAACAACTGACTGCACAAAATTACACATATAGGGGCAATTCCAGCATAACTGATGCAACATTTAGAGTGAACCTAATAAGTTCATGGTATGCAACATGAAACCAGCAGAAAATAATTTGAAGCAGCAAGCACATTGTAATGCACTACTGAGGGCTACAAAAGTCGCATTAGTACTATTGTGTAAATTTGTTTCACTGTTAAGTTACAGTATAAAACATCGCTCATAACAGACAAACATGATTTTCCCACCAATTCTGGGTCACTGTGTTTATGTACAGAACTCTCTGAAGTAGCAATTGTCTAGAAATCATGAACCATTTCAGAAGTTTCTTTGATATTCATACTGTCAGGAAATTGTTAAAGAAGTGCAGTGTGCACACTGATGCAACAGTCGCGAAACTGACAAACATGTGCAAGGTACGGCATACTATTGGCAACTATGCCAGCTAGCCCCTCACTAAAACTTTGTGTGAGTCAAACTAATTGTAATGTTTGGCATCCAGTGTGTTACAGAAACTGGAGCTCTATAACAAAATGGCAGCTTCAATGCATGACACCAAAAGATATTAGTTTCAGAGCATAAATGACACTGTGCCAACAATACAAATCAAAATGGAGTCAAGCTTACACCACAGACAACTGCCGGCTTAAGTAACGTTACATTTGTACAGTTGGCTACCAAATAATAACTAAGTTATATAACTTCCGCCATGGAACTACCCATATATAATGTACAGTGTGCAATTTTGTTAATGCACACATTCATTCACTGATATTGCAAAGCGTAAATTTGTACTACTTAACAAGACATAAAAATAGAAGCAGGATTACACTAACTTGGTTTGACGGCAAGCCAGCAACAAGTTGTGGCTGACCGTCTTCATTAGGAGTAACTTGAACCACACGATACGTAACAGCACCTGCAAATATACAATACAGTTCAACAAATAAGTTCATGGAAACATAATGCTTCACAGCAAATCTATACCTGAATGAAGCACATGTGTACGCAACGTGGCTAAAATGATCCCCAAGAAATACAGTGCAAGAACTCCAAGCACATCAAATCTTATTACAAAATTGATTATTTACTCAATTTCAAATTTTGGCATTTGTTGCACAACCACGATTCCAGATGTCTGCATGTCAAACAGAGCTCAGATCTACACCAATCACTATACTGGTTTATAAATAGTGATGTTAAATGGCAACCAGAAAACCAGTAACCGTTTTTTAAAATGAGCAACTGGGTGTCGAAAATTTCTGACTGTAATACGCATTTTTATTGACGATTTTGCAGATGTTGGAATCTTGGAATGTGAGGTTGTAAGCAAACCATAATGGCGGTGGCCATTACAAGTTAAAGTAAGCACATGATGTAACGTAAGTAATCTTTATTGTATTGTATTATCTACGCAATTCAAGGCTTCAAGGTCGAGTTTTAATTATCAAACTTGAAAGAACTTCTAACTGTGCCAAGTACTTTTGGTAATAATGTCGTTTCGATGCCAGTAAAAACCGGTTTTGACAAAACGGCGGCCAGTTGTCAAGAAAATCTGGTTTTAACATCACTATTTATAAACACGCAAAATAATGTTAATGTGTATTTAAACTGCTATGGCTGTTGGTCTCACCTTGTCCGGTATCTGTCCGAAAGTGATACTGTCCATTAGCATCTAGTGTTAAGGACGTGACAACGCCGCCAACTGTTGAAGAACCTTCTGTGCTATCTGCTTTCACACAACAAACTTTTCTGTCAAACAGAAACTAAATAATTAGATTACAGTGGGTAATTATCATCCATTTTCAGACATCTAGACTTCATGTAAAATATTTCTGGCAATATAACAGGAATCATTATCGCAAACAAAGAACTTAACTTAGCAATTTCTGCACAATGTCGTGCCAAGTATTTTTTAATATTTTGCTCAACATCAAGTAAGTGACATTCAATTAAATAAAAGGAAGCAAGCTGAATCTGAATTGCAAATTATACTACAGCACTGTGACAAGTTTTCAAGGTCAATGTGCATTGTTCAATTTCACTTTAACATGTGCGTTAATCATATCACAATAACAAACCTTCCATAGTCAACTGAACTTCATCACCGGAATCGTCAGCTTTACCACTAAAACAAACAAATGTATTCATATACAAAAAAACATTAAATGAGCCAGAGCCACAAACACTCTGCCTTGTAAACCTGTGATCAAGCAATTCACCGACAGTCAACATATACTGACAACGACATTTTATGGCACTGTGGGAAATTCAGCACCTGTCTGGAATTCGGTGACCTACTCACTGAAAATGTACTGAGCTTGACCCTAATACTAATTCTAAATCCTAACCAGTGATGTGCAAGTTGACTTGTCAGTGAATTGGTTTGTCAGCAAAACGTCTCGTTGCCACAGTGAAAATGAGTAAGTTTAGTTCAAGCTGCATACTGTTCTGCATGAAGCAGTATAGAAATCAAACATGTCTCAAATACAGTGGACACTTTATTTTACATGGACGCGTACACTTGCATACGAACTTCAGATAGGCATATGTCCGCGACGTTACAGTGCGGTACCATACAGTGCTAAGCGTTTTCATGCGTACATAGGCATTGCAGACACATGCATGAGAACAGTGTGAATGGGGCTTAAGTTGTTTCAGATATGGGGACCAGCAGTAGAGTAGCATTGATCACCCAGACTCTGTGCAGATTCTACAAACAGTGCATCCATGAAGCAACATTGGATGAATGAAGTTGTCAGTAACCAGTGGTCATGACAAGTTGGCAGGTTATAAGAGTAGTATTAAGGTTTGGGTTAGTGATATAGGGTTAGGGTTAGTATTATAGGGTTAGGGTTATGAGCTACGGCCGGTGTGATCGGTGCGCGGTTTATACCGACCCGTCGTCAGTGCAGCATTGCAATGTAGGTTATTAATGAAATACAGGACGATATATTTCACGAATGAAAAGTTAGGAATACTGTACACTCAATGACAATCATTAACCGGTCAATCTTACGATGTCAGCAGCACGATAAAACATGGCTGTCATTGTTCAACGCTTTGCTACACTTCTTCATATAGTCCTAAACAACCATTTCTAGCGTTCAAAGTTGACAGCATATTCCGCTGTGAAGAACTTACGCTGCATCTAACTCGTGCTCGAACATATCCATTTGTTTTGAATGCGGTGTGTACAATACGAAGTTTGATCACGAGGTGCAAGTCATGTGAACCGAACGAACCAACAACATCGCCGTGCAACAAATTAGCATCCGTAATGAGCACGGCGTATTATAATGAAGCTGGTGCTACAACTCGCATTATTATCTTCCCTTTATACGTCGCAAATTTTTACTGGGAGACCGCGAACCAGCGTCGCTGAAGAATCGAAGTGAGTTCACCTATACGATGTTGAAGTTGGTTACCGAAAGCATGATGTAAGAGAGGTCGAAAGTGTATTGCACTGTGCACCTCCCCTATTGACCATTGTGTCAAGACTACCAACTAGAAAGATACAGTTGCCCGGTATAAATAATTTCAGCAAATGTTATTAAATACGTTTCAATATTTGAATTTCAACCGACTCAATAGTAACTTACCGGTAAGTAAGAGGTGTCAACTTACAGTAAAATCGAGTATTTGAGACTGCAAGCAGAGTGAGGTAGGCAGTAAACAGGAGTCAGATTTAGCACGTTGTTGTAACCAATGAGAACTGAGAAGAAACTTGCATTTTTACCCTTACCGAGAATGATCGAGTGACTGACTGACTGACTGGCTGACTAACTGAGAGTGAGACCATGCCTGTAGAGCATTCTAAATGCGAGTACCATATCTACTATACTTAGCAATGCATCATTAGCGTGCGTCGTATCTCGTAATAGGCATGCCGCATGCAGTCAATGCTATTGCCACGTTTGTTTCTCTTGTACGTCTGTCACACTAGAGAACCACGCCAAAACGGCTCAAAATATCGAAACACGGCTTGGACTGTATGATACGTTAATGTTTAAGGATTCTTCGCTCCAATATATTAGGTAGGCTGCTTTACAAGTTACAACTTTGGTACCTTCCTTCGTGCAAGTTAGTACCACTGCATCAGCTGCGCTGCTTTGACTTTATCCCCTAGCCAGTGCCGTGCAGCATTATAGGCTCTCGGGTTAGGTTACGCTTTTTTGCAGTCACGATGGAATGTGTATTGTGCTAATTTTTTGGCGATTGTGAATGATTTCTTACGTTAAATGTGATGATGTTAAAATAAATTATATTGAAATATTTTGTCATTAATGCAGCTGACGTTGTAGCCTGTTTTATATAAACGTAAAACTTTCGCGAACGGTAACGATAGCTCGGTACTGTCTAAACTCCGACTTTCCGGCCTTTCTATAATACGGGAAGTTTGAGTCCGAGAACAGTTATAACGGCGCCAAGCCTAACCCTAATCCAACCCTAACCTAATCAACATATACACCACTCTACCTCTGATGTGCTTTGCACTCTGGTTTATCGGTTTGCAGTGGTTTGTGTCCGCCATTCCGGGGTTTTCACTAATTCTAAGACTGGCACTAACCGGACAACTCACCCTAACTCCAACTTAAACCTTAATTCTATAAGCCCTAATGATGACCCTTACCAGCTATTTCACAGAGCACTGTCCCGAAGGCCCACTATTCTGGCAGTTGTTTGTCCAACTGCCAGTAACTGTAATAATGGGCTGTTGGAATAGCAGGAATGCCCATTTGTTTTGTAATAACAGATTGTATTAATCTGTGTGTAATATAATGTGTTTATGGTCGTTTGCCATTCTAGTTACTTGGCACTACGGCAAAATCTCTTCCTGGGAAAAACGGTAAGATTTCAGTAACAATAATAATAATAATAATGTTCTTTATTACAATTGCAGACAAACGCTGCAAAGGACAATCAGCAACATCTGCCACGCAGGACAGTACACTATAATAGAATACACACAAAGAATACACGT
>Ga0126335_1000830_pt1 | contig 15961 bp, 4 predicted proteins | sample OlaspJWI45metaG_FD_108409 | JGI IMG/M metagenome (GOLD analysis project Ga0126335, IMG submission 108409) | Marine gutless worms symbiont microbial communities from Oahu, Hawaii - Olavius sp. 1 OAHU.JWI-45 metaG | ecosystem: Host-associated > Annelida > Digestive system > Unclassified | place... | reverse complement strand
GCGCGGATGGGATTCTTTTCGGTGTAGGCTCAGATGAATGGGGGTCCATTTAAGCCTAGGCGGAGAAGAATGGGGATTCATTTCAGACTAGGCCCAGATGAACCGGGATTCATTATTGGGGGGGATTTATTGCAGACTGCTACACCGGCGCCGATGACAGCCGAGCTGCATGATACGCCTGATTACACACGGAGGTGACCGCGGCGTAGGTGTTGACAGCGATAGAAGTAGGTCACGAGAACACACACGTGCAACCATCGTTTGAAAAACATTACGCTTCGAGACGAAAAATGTACATAAATCGACTACAAATCCAGCTGAAACTGCGACACAGGATCTATGAGATGATGAGCGCCCAGACTGCGTGAAAACTCAGACGATAAAAACAATAAAAACGACTCAAAAACATAAAAACATCACGAGCTAAAACCAGCAACCGGCGCCTACACGGCAGCCTACAACGATCCAGCAGTGTAAAAACTTGTATTATATTAGGCCTATTACTACTATTGTTACTATTTTCATTATTTTTATTTACGTTGCTTCGACTTTACCTTGAAATCCGGGACATTTGGCGTCCCGGAGCTGGTCTTGCCGGGACGCGGGACAGCATGGCACAAATCAGGGACATCCCGGGAAATCCGGGACGGGTGGCAACCCTAATCTGCGTGCAGCCGACTCTTAGGCCTACTGAAAATTTGTTTACCTTGACCAATGACCGTAAAATTTGAGTGTGATTATTATTCTAATGATGTATCTTCAGACCAAAATAAAGTTAGAGCCTGAATTTTAAAAGATACGAAAATAGCTCTGAAGGTCGCATGTCAATGTCGAATGTCACCAACATCCAACCATCTCCAAAAATTACCGTAACACATGTTAAGTTACATCTACATCAGTTTGTGAAGAGTAGTTTTTTAGTTTTTGCTTTTTTGCTCAGACACACAGACATACACACAGGCAGAGAAACACGACCAAAACAATACCTGCTTTGCCAGCACAGCTGGCGCACACTGCAGGTAAGTCGGGTGGGTGAGTGAGTAGAAGCAAAAAGCACATGATACAAACGTGGACTGATTTATTTATTTGACTGAACTAATATGCAGATGTGATGCATGGCGGCTACATCGAGCGAGCGCGGCGACTACATTCATCTAAGGCCACGCAATTCCATTACGCGACTCTATGCTGCTGACGACGACCGTTCATTTGAGATGAATAACGACGGCAGCACAGCATCACGTACATACGATGTCGAAATGTGTATAAACCACGTTTGATCTAGCACTCAAAATGAGTGTCTGCTTTAGCAACGTCAAGTCAGAAAACGCTGAGCGACATTTTGACTATAGTTGCGACGTCTTTAGCGCATGACAGAAGTGGTGCGGCTTAGACTAACGTTTGGCGTACGCTGGCATTCACTGCTGTTAAGTGAACGATAGTTAATGGCGCGATGAAGTCGTCGACAGGAATGTATGCAAACACAAAATAGCAAGTCGAACTCGGATAGGCCGCGGCGAACGCTTAGGCCTACTGCGGCTGACAGGTGCGAGCGGCGGTGATGTTCGTCCGTCAAGCCATGTCCAAGCGGATCCTCGGAGTCGGAATCGTCTTGGGAGGTCTCATTGTGCTTGCCATTGCTCTCATCATTGGCATCGGCTTCCCCAAGTTCGTCTATGACACTAATCTCAAGGACGTCTGTATACAGGACGCTTCGCATCCTCGATACAAACTCTGGGTATATTGTTTTCTGTTATGTACGACTGGATTTCTAATATGATCATTTATGCCTCTACCCGCCTATAGGCGTAGAAAACATGTATTTAATCAGGTCGTGCCTGTTTGCGGGTGTTTGCTTTGCGAACAGTTTTCCCCACTAAATAATGTCTTCAAATTAGGCTTTATTATTGTTCTGTTGTATACTACACGCATAGACCTCGTAATTGATCGTGGAAGTCGATGGAGACGATGTAAACAAGCGATTTTCTCCCATTAAACGGAAATGAATTTCTTTTCACCAATAATTTCATATTGCGATACAAGCGCTCCGTAACAGACGAACAGACATACGGCATCAGCGCAAATCGGAGTTTTTTTTATGAGAGCAGATCAACGGTAAAAGATCTACGACAGCACGCCACGCGACTGAGAGCCAGTACACAATTAAAGTTTTAAGTTACTTTTAACGTAATTGTCAAAGAAAGATTATGGCAAAATAAACGTGGAAATTAAAACATATGTATAGCTAGTTTATTTAGTTTTTGTAATATTAAAAAGCTTTTTCTGTGTTTTCTGATGCGCATTTTACCGTTATTTCTATCACGACTTCTATAGGCAACTTCAGGGAGTTTAAAGATGAATAGTATGTCTGAAAAAACATGAAGTGTGCAAATGTGTAGACTAATTACAGAAACACATAAAAATAAACAAACAATATAAACATGAGCACATGATTCAAGAAGCAATCATTGTTTATGTGCATTTTAATGATAGTTTCTCTTCAAAATATCAAACTATGAAATGTGACAATTGACGCTGGATGCCACACGAAGTGCGCGCACAGTATTATGCTAATATAACCCATTAGGAAACCTAAACTCCGGTCGCAGCCCGTGAGCGAAGCTCGTTAGAAGCGCCTCATTGCAGCTCGTATTCGATGCGGCTATCTCTAAATTACTTTGGCGTCTTGTTTCTCGTTTCTTCTATATGTCGATTTGTGTTTTTTCTACTATAAGGTTGAAGTGACTCGTATAATTCGAATGCGTTGTAATGTGACGAAACGTTTATCGACAGTCGCCAGATGGCGACAGGGAAATGTTTTTAAGTATTATGTTGGCTGTTTGTAGAATAGATAAGTTACACATCTTTAGTAATAAATTATGTACCTGTAGCATTTTTATTAAAATGTGAGCGCAGATCTAATCTTTAGGCACATGTTTTCTTTATCGCTTTAAACTGATTACTTACTACTTCCGCGACAACGAAAACTAGACTTTCGTCACATTTCATTGGAAATTTCGTATGACAAGATTTCGTGACAATCAAAAAGTACAGACTAGTAAGCACCGGCAACGGCCAACTCAGTACGCGCACACGGGTGATTTTGCTATGGGCTACGCCCGTAGGACTGCGGCCTAACCGGGCTGCGCCCGGTATTATGCTAATAGTATGCTGCAGTGTAGTGTACGTATTGTCGTAAGTAAGTAAATGCAAATGCTGACGGATTAATCCGGTGCTGAAAGGTGTCTCGAGAATGAAATGGTAGTTAATAGCAGCTAATTTCTACTACCGGTTCCAGTTTTGACACGTGCCTTTTGTCGTTCACTTCGGATGTGTCAGTATACCATAGGCCTATTGCAGCGAAATTGGACAGTTGACTTGCTGCAAATATGGCAAATTTTGGTAATCCTCAGAACAGCTGTCCCAAATTATCTGGTGGACTGGTTTACAGTCAACTCGTCCGCAAGGCTAACCTTACATGGCCATAACCCCAAACTTAACTTTAATCCTTACTCTAACCCTAGTCCTAACCCTAACATTAACATTAACCCTAACCTAAACCCTAACGAGTTCTAACGAGATGACTTGGGGACGAGTTGACTGCCACCTAGTGGACTGCTGCAGTGTACGCATTGTCGTGTGTAAGTAAACGACGGCCTAACACTAAACCTAACGCTATAACCCTTAAACCTACCGGGTGGCCCAATAAACTGCACATTTCCATTTGCTTGATGTTAAATTGATATAGCTTTGTGAAATCTCAACCGAATTTTATAATTTTTGGCAGACTTAGACCTGTATAGATTTCCAACAAAACAATGCATATACTGTCCACAGCACTTATTGCGTGTTCCTACACTACCTTGTAGAAATAATATTGTCCGTTTTCTGTGTTGTCTCAAGATGAAATTTGCTCATGAATTATGTTGGCAAACAACTAAACAGTGGCAATCACACAAAATCGTACTGATCAGTTTACAAGCAATGTTCAATACGTCCTCGTTCTTGAACGACACGCTCCAGTCGGCGACGCCACTCATTGATGGCACGATTAATGAAGTATTTTTTCCGTTTTCGTAATTAGAGACCGCGTTCTGAGGATTCCTCAAATATTTCTTACACACCGTACATGCAGTAACTGCTTAGTCCGTACATTGCTGCAGTATAGTCACTAGTCATCATATAGTCACCATGTGTCCACTGTTCCTATGCTTGCTATGCTATCGTCTTCGGCGTCTTTTCAGTATTTTTCACGCTGGTTCATTAACGAACAGCAAACGAACAACGTCTGCGGCAGACATGTCCACATCGAACCTAGCGTCAGTGAGTCATGCACCTGAGCCTACCCGACCGGACAGGTGCGCCGACGTCAACGTCGTCCTAATTACCATATACCACTAACAAGCTACGGAAGTGACGTGTATAGCGAACGCTGACGCTGCGTGTTGATTGAGCATCTAAGCAACTGCTTTAATTATTACGACGGTCTATAGCTTTGACATGCACACAGTGCAACACGTGACCTTCAAGGACCATGCAATCCTTACTCAGCCAGCGTCGCTGTAGGCCTATAACTTTCTCCACCCCTCAGTTGTCTAGCCTTGACGAAGGTTATTTTGTCTGACCCAGTAATTTTCGGGAATTAGGTAGCATCAATTTTTTTGCTAATTTTTGGCCACACGTTGTTACCACCCGTGCAGCGGTGGTCAGTATTGTTGCTGGCCTCGGTCCGTATAGAGGGTGGCCCCAAAACTGCACATTTCCATTTGCTTGATGTTAAATTAATATAGCTTTGTGAAATCTCAACCAAATTGTATAATTTTTGGCTGAGAGGAGGACATATTGAACATTGCTTGTAAACTGATCAATACAATTTTCTGTGATTGACACGTACTGTTTAGTTGTTTGCCAACGTAATTCATGAGCAAATTTTATCTTGAGACAACACAAACGGACAATATTATTTCTACAAGGTGATGTAGGAACGCGCAATAGGTGCTGTGGACAGTATATGTATTGTTTTGTTGGGAATTTATTCAGGTGTAAGTCTGCCAAAAATTATAAAATTCGGTTGAGATTTCACAAAGCTATATCAATTTAATATCAAGCAAATGGAATGTGCAGTTTTTGGGCCACTCTGTAGATATGCGTTAATGTATAGAATGTGCCAAATTAAACGGGGCCACTCATTTCAATAGCTTGTAACTCTAGGCATATTGATAATTTTCGGTAAACTTCAACGTCATTTCGTTCTTAATCAGAATCTGTCATTGTTAGCTATTAGTTGAAGAAAATGCTGTGACGCTATCTAGCGAATGAAAATGACCATGAAAACATTCTCAGCCCTTATTAAACCGTACGAAAACCAAACACGTTCTTACTTACTTAAATTTTTAACATCAGTGATGGTAGTAGTTAACTAATTCACAATGACGTCAGTCGTTGTTGTTATTTGTTAAATAAGCTGTGTTTTTTACTTGTTAGAGCTTTCATCAAAATGACGATGGCCGATCGTTATTTATTACCATGCCTTTCATTCACCAGATGGCATCACTTTATTTTGCATAACTAATGTATGCAGTTTATGTTGTCATGTAAAGAATTAAATGGCTTTGTTTTTTTGCAAAATAATGAAGATACTAGCAGCACTTCTGAAGTTATTAGCTGAAATTCGTGGCTGCATTTAATTTGGCCCACCCTGTATGTATTTAGTACAATAACTTGCGAATCCTTGACCTAGACAGTTCATTTCTGGCATGCAAAGTGTATCTTCTGAAAGTACAGGTCAAGTTCGTGTATCAAGGTCACGGAATCAAGGTCAAAGGTCACGGCAGAAAAAAAGCCGAAACCGTCAGTTAACAGTCAGTTCGTGTGATAATTTTAGCCGCACTGTAAGCTTATAATGGAGTCTAAAACTGTCTGTCGCGAAGCACATTTTTGTGTGTTTTAAGCCAAACAGTATACGCCGTTACAACGTCAATATTCGATTGATTCGAGGCTAAGTGTTTATAATTATAGCGCTATAGATAACAAAGTTCTGCGATTTTAAGTTTTTTTTTCTTAATTTTCTGACCCAACAATTTGCCCGTGAGCTCGTCTTTGCTCGCTATTGTTGAATATCGTGTGATCACTTTGTATCGTCGCGGCAGATTGCGTGCTATCTTTATGTCTTGTGTCGAAATTTTATCGCATTTCTGGTTTTTTGAGATGACTCAAAAAACTGGAGGCGATGTTTCGTCACGTCACCTCGCCGATGGTCGTGTACGTCGTGTCGTTATCGTCCGGCTAGTGCCTCGCATTTTGGCCAAATTACAGGCAATAGAGTGCTACTATAGAGTAGTTAAAAAATTGCGCCTACCATCGTGTGAATATGCATAGATCTATGTGTAGATTGGGTTTTATCAACAGGCAGCAACCTATCAGGCTTGGACGGCCCGGTTGTAACTCATCGTCAATTGAAATGTCTTCTGAACTTCTGAGTCTGCGGTCGTTCGTGAGTTATGGACGCCCGCGACACTGACTGCTGACTGCTTCAGCGATCAGTCAAACGCGCTCATTACAGTATCGTTAATTGTTTGCTGCATGTAGGTGGACGAAGCTTTCCGGACGAATATCAATCGCGTATATTACTGGCACATTGACAACAAGGACGATTTCCTCTACCACAGCGCTTTTCCACAGGTACTAATAATAACAGCGTGACATTAATACCACTCAATTATCAATTCCTGTTTAATGTTCAAATTTTTCTCATTACGCCGAATGCACGCAAGACCTAAGAGTAGACTATTAAGATATTTAGGAAAGATGTCGATGACATTGCTTTCGTCGTCTACTTTTAAAATTGACGGTCCACTTGCGGACTTTTATGTAGTTTACTACAGTGTCATGTGACTGCACACCTGTAGACGGAAGTCTTAAAATTCGTTCGGGTCGTGCTGTCTGTCTAGCTGTCTGTTCGTCTGTGATCAGCTGGCGCGGCAGGAGCAGACGCATAATCGGCTGACACTAGCAGCGGGCCTATGTAATAGTTATTATTATTTAGGCCACAATAGGTCTAAATTAGAATGTATGTTAGGTGAGACAGCGAGGACCGTACGTCTACCGCGAAGTGATTCATCGCAAGATTAAAGTTCGTTTTACTGGCACAACGACAGCGTTCCGTGTCTGGCGGCAGCAGCAGTTTGACAAGGAAATGACAATAGCTGAATGCGGTCCACTTTGCACTGAGCACGACCAGGTCTCTTTCGCTACCAACTTTTCGTTTCGATTAGTATTTGTCTCTTATGTCAAATCGAATTTTTATTCGCCGTTCATCAAGCATTTGTGGAAATGTCAACATTCGAAAACGACTTTACACCGCCTTCCAAAAAACGCTCACTCTTTTATTTCGTTTCGACGTTTTATCGACGCTTTGACCGATTTTCGTAATATTTGACATATTGCGGTTGAACATGCTGAAAATATCCAGTTTTCCACACAATTATAGTCCAACAGAACTCAAATATTACAATAACTTTCTCTTCACCCACACAGACCTAATTGGAGTTCATAAGCCTGGACCATTACGGTAAACATCGGAGCTTCACGGCGTTCACGCTGCAGTAACTCAATGTCTGATGCACGCATCAGTGTGCTGGTACACTGCCTTGCTGGAAGATATCAGCATCACAGTAATGGCACAAGTGAACGAAGCATCTCTTGCACCAGCTTTCAGCTTAAATCGTGGTAATATGCAGCAGTAAAAATCTTTCATTGGCCAAATTTCATCGTCACGTTTCTAAGTCAATCAAACAGCTTTGATGATGGAACAAATCAGCCAAAATGGTAAAAAAAAACAAAAAAAATAAATTTCCCAAGGTAATGTAGCAACAGTACGCAGGTAAAGTAGACATGTCAATAACTGTTATGTTGCAAAATACTTCAGTACACTGTTTGCCAAATATTATGGAAATGAGTTAACACTGGTAGAAACTACAGTAAAATAAAAAAGTAAGCATTTTTGGAACACGGCGTAGAAGCACTGCGTAATATTATCACTGACTGTGTTAGTGGTTAATGTAGTTATTGTTCTCGTGTATCGGACCTCTCATTCATTGTACTTTCTGCATAAGGTAACTAAATGCACAGAGAGTGCACGATCCAACATACTTTTAAAGAGTTTCTAACTTCTGCAGGTAATATTGACAAAGATAGATGTTTCATACGAAAATGTTGTCTCTTTACCTAGAGTACTAGTGCTTTAATTGTCATCACATAATCTGTTGCTATGAAAGCAAATTGTGATTAAAATGAGAAGGTCAGCTGTTCAACAGCCGAGTAATGACTAAATACTAACAATAACATTGTATTGCAGTGAATGGTCAACATTCTCGGTACTAAGTACTAACCTTTGCTTTTCTTATGTTTATTGGTTTTTGTTTTTCTCTCACGTCACCAATTCATCAGTTAGTTTCGATCTCACGTTTTATAGTCTTCTACACCCAGCTACCGGTCAGTTCTGGAAGCTGGAGCTGAGTATGACGTTCCTCACTGGTAGCCTATTGTACGTCCAGTATCGTCTGTGTCGTTCGCAGCTGACGCTCATAAACACGGACTATCTGAGAGTGGTGTCGTCGTCAGGCGATGAGTGGCGGCTCTCAGCGCTCTACCTGCCGTCTGTCGTCGTCAGGCGACGAGTGGCGGCTCTCAGCGCTCTACCTGCCGTCTGTCGTCGTCAGGCGATGAGTGGCGGCTCTCAGCGCTCTACCTACCGTCTGTCATGCGCTCGACTGTCCGACAACTGACTCATCTAGTCGGAGACCTCAAGTCGTCCATGTCGCTACTTACTGACTCACATTGTAACGCCGTTGACTACTGGAGCGACCTGCTCGACTATCCACCCGACTTCCAGTGTCTCAGCTTCAGCGCTTGGCTGGCTAAGAACGACAGCGTCGACAAGGCTAACATGTTGTTAGAATTGGCCGGTTCACCACTAAACGTCAGCCAGGTGACGGCCATCTATGCCGCTCTAACCGGCTGCCCGGACCTCCTTACCAATACATCTTGCCTCTATTTCGATGAAAACTCGACGTTTTCGACGTCGTCGCGATCCGACCTCATCCGAGCTCTGCTCGAAGCACGAAGCGGTAATGTCACTTCTGATAACGTGACGTCGACGGATGTCGTCGCCGCTGCGCTCTGCTCCGGCGGTTCTTCATGTTTTATCCTACCTCGCGAACCACTGTTGGCTGCCGCGTACGTCCGAGTACTTGGCGCTTATGTCATGGCTCACCTAGCTGCCTATGCATTCCACAAGACTGTCGTTGTTCCCGAAAATGACTTCCTTGTCACGCGGCCCCAGAGCTGGCTGGCGGTCGGAGACGGCCACACCAGTGCCGGCATTTTGGAACACTACATCGACGAGACAGCGGCATCTCGCAGCAACCTCGTCACTGTATATAACTGTTACGATGCTATTTACGCCGTCTCCAACGGACACTGGGCATGTAAGTACATGCACTTCGCTCGCGTATTGGGTTGGCATGGGCTTTGCCACTGTGGAGCTTAGTCACGTGGAGGCAAGAAACCATATCCATGCAGGAAAACACCTTATCCGAGTGCGCGTTAAAGGACCCGATATTTATGAGTCAATGTTCTGGAAGACGATTATAAAAATACGATTCATTTACTGATCTCAGGTGTTTCATCAACGCTGCTCTGTTTAATTAGGCGTTTGTGAGTGCGATATCGTTAGTTGCAGCGCACCTGCTTCGCTCGTAGGTTTGCGTTTGATCACACGTTCACAAGAAACACTATTGATTCGTTATTTACTGAAACGTACGCATAAAGACACCATGCATGGGTATGGCGTTTTTAAATTACCTTATTTTGCAGTAAGTTAAATTTATACGCTGCTTTATAAGGGATCGGCCTTGATTTTATACTTTTTGACAGGGTTCACGCAGTGTAACAATAAACGAGAGATCGTCAGCGCGTGGCATCTGAGTCGTCAAACGAAAGGGCTTTTTCAGTTACATCGGATAAGGCGTGAAATTTACCAACAACTTACTATACAAACACATGACAGTTCCTGCAGGCAGTTGAAAACACAGGCCTACTTATTGGTTAATTCTCTGTCCATTACTACGTTCCCATTTGACCACTATGACTATTATTTCACGATATTTAAGTCGCTGCCGAGCTCTGGCTGAGCAGCACCATAGCAAATTTATGTGCTGCTGCTGCTGCCGCCGATGACGATGTACAGACTTGTAAATTGAAGTGCATGCAGTAGTATGTCACTAGTATATAACTGGTATAGTGTCTGGTTAAAATTGGATTATCTGTTTGCCATCATCATTGTCATTACTATATCATCTGGTATCGTCTGATTGGCGTAGCGTACGGATCGAAGAGTTCGTCAACGAGTGAACAGTTTCCATCGGCCTCAGCGTCATCTCGCGTCATATCGCGGTCAGTACGTCACGACTTGGCGCCAATGAGACATCTTCGCGCCTGCGGCTCCTATCACCTGCCGCCTGGCGCCATCTACCGCGTCTTTCTGCCGGACTTCTGGCGAGCAGTCGACTACTTCGTCGACGCGATCACGGACGTCTATCTCAGCGGCGCTACGCTCAGTCGTCTCGTCTTCAACTGCAGTATGTAGCAACTCGAATAGCGATATTAGCGATGGCTGAAGCGGTTTGTAGTGATGAACCAGATTCTTTGCTGGCCCGTCCGTCTGTGTCGCACACGAATATCTGCGAACCTGAGATTCGTGACCGGAAGTACAGTTCCGCCATTATGGGCGTTTCCCGGTAAACGCGTGGACGATATCTTGTTCAACTAGACTGTCAGTGTCACTTTGTTGCGCCCAATGTTGCAGGCACCTTTTGCATACGTGTAGGTCCAGAAACTTGACCGTTTTCATTTTAGTGTAACTGATATCTGACAGTAGATAGAAAATGAGAGTTCTGAGACCGTCAGAGGGGTGACATGTTATCTATCTACTTTTGATACTGTTGTGGTCGTCATTTGACGCTCCAGCCCCAGTCCGCTGTCACTGATATCGTTCTGTCACGGCCACTGCAAGCTGAACAGGTGCGCCGCGTTGTTTGGTTGTACAGGTAACATGGAAGTGGACGGGCAGTTCGTGTTGGAAGACGGTCTACAAGACATGTCCGGCACGAATGGGTTCACGTCGTGGATCAGCCTACCACACTTCCTCTATGCGGCGACCTCTACCCAGCGCGCTTTCAACGTCCGTCCCAGCGTACATGCACACCTGCCGTTTGTAAGTGATGGCTGTAGAACAGGGTTTTAAAGTACCTGGGTTTTAAAGGTTAAATAATCCAGTTTCGGACAGTTAAACCAATAACTAACAATATTGTCTTTTAACAAAAGGTAACTCCGCTTGCGTTATTGGCCTATATTACTGCCGTGACTTTGATGCACTGCCGTGATCTTGAGTACTGCCGATGACCTTAATATACGAACTGAAGGATTCCGTCGGGAAGATGGATCCGCATACCAAAATGAATTTTCTGGGTCGAGGATTTCGAAAGTCATCGTTTTTAGAACTTTAAAAGTCCGATTTTAGGTAATTTAATAAGAGCTCTGGTTTAAATTTTCTCTGCACTTAGTCACTTTGTAACGTTTACATAGAGTTCCTCGCTTAACTGGATTTGGCTTTAGTATTGTTAGTAGGCTATCTTTAGATGAATCATTGTAGAATTTTTTCTTGAGTCATTGATGTCACTTCCTACACTGACACAGAAAAACCTTTAAAAACCTATAAAACTTTAAAAACCTTAATAACTAAAAGCCTAAAAACTTTCTTTCTAAAAAGCTATGTTTTTCCTACTCCCAGCCCTGGTGAAGGCATTACATGACGCTCAGAGACATTAGCGACAGTCAATGTAGCGAAATAACGTAATTGCTTCACACGATAAAACCATAGGACGCACTACTAGGCCCAGATATACGTATAAGGTGATTGATGCTATTGAATAGCTGTCACCAATACGTCATCATCATCAGCATCACGATAACAATGTCATGGATCTCGTATAGTATGAACTTATATTGTCCGTCAGTTGTGTACCACCGAAAAACAGCCAAGTAAGTAAAACTGGCCTGAAAATTATCTTTATTACATAATCAGTGCCAAAATCACGAAAATGTCACACGTCACAAAGTCGTTGTTTTGAGATTTAACGTTAAAGTCTAAGTTATATCACGTTGATAATTAGAAGCCAGTAGGTTGACCAGTTTTAGGCCGCATCGAATGAATAAGAGGCGGACTATTGCGAGGATGACTTCGACGTCTGTCAGTCTGTCACGCGAGCTGGCTGTACAAAAACGGCTGAACGGATCGACGTCTTGTTTGAGTTGGAGATTTCTGGGGACCCAACAAACATTGTATTAGACGGAGGTCGCCATTTCCATGGCGAGGGGGGAGAGTTCGATGCCGTCTTCGCCGAATTACCATGGTTGAGAAGACAACTTAGCAACAAGTAACAAGTTACATACTTGCGTAAGTGGGTGTTTCAGTGTGTAGCAGTTATTGATTGAGATTTTCATGTTTCACGAGCAATAATTCTGATTTAAAGCACTTTCGCTTATGACGTCAGCAATTACGCTTTGGCGTTACAAAGTAAACTTTGTAAGTTTAGCCTATAGGCCTATGTAATACCAGCGACAGCAACGCCATCTTGAGCGCTGGTATTAACACAACGTTAAGCTTGACTCGCCGTAGAGTAAGCATTCCTAGCGAAGCTGAGCATAATACCTTGGTCTTGAACGTTGCAGAGAGACTTTGAGCCAATGACGGGTTTCATGTGGAGAGACGTAACACGATATCAACTGAACGTCGCCATCGACAGACAAGTAACCGGACAAATCCGGCGACCACGCCAGCTATCGCTCGCTTACGTCGAACAACCAATCCCTGTTTACTGGATCGAGAAATCATCCACTATAAACGCAGCCGGCACGGAGGACTTTTATTCACGGGTACGTTTGTGCGCGTTGCCGTGGAGATTTCTAATGTAGTGGCTTCATATTATTACACAGCAAAAAAGCAAGTTATGCAATGTACGAGAAAGCTGATTTTATTTTTTTCTGCAATAAAAATCATGCAGTTAAATTACTTTTAGTCTTTCATCGATTAGCACAATTATTATAAACAAACTAGGTTTGGACAGATTAAGCCAATATAGTTATTGCCTTTTAACGACAGGCGACACCGTAGCGTGTTGCAGAGTTGCTCAAGCCACTATAATGTGTGCAAGTATTGTAATGGAAGCCAGATACATTTAAAATAAAATATATTAATAAATTAACAGAACATGGTAAAATACATGTATAATTAATGTCTATAACTGTTTATTGTCTTTCAGTATCAATGTTACAGCAGTTACTTCCCCAATTTAAGTCCTGAGTGTGTCGGTGACGGTTTAACCGCAAAGCCCACCCAGAAACAAACTAAATTGACGTCAGGCCGGCAAAATGCGGTAAAATGTTGATCACTTTCGAATATATATTGTTTCCGAATCGATAATTCGAACAATAGTGGTCGTTACTTTTAGATGAGGACCTGAAGTCCGAGCTGCACTTCACAAACGTATCGATAATATTCATCACGGACCTGTCGACACTTTATAACATAGCAATCCCATGTTTATCAACGTTTGTATGCATCTGAACTTCCATTCGATGTCTATTCACCAATTAATTCGTCAAATTATCAAAACGCAAATTTAAAACAAACCACCGTTAGAGCCCATCCGTAGAATATCTAATCTCTCTCACTCGCTTCCAGTGTAAAAGGTAAACGTCGGAGTGGAATCACGCCAAACACCGTCACGGTTACGCTACGGACACCACTCGTTTATTTTACTGCCGTGATTTTCATGTCCTGCCGATGACAAGCAGACAGACAGACAAACAGACAGACAGACTGACACACCAACAAACAGACAGATGCCGGCAGAAAAAGGTACAACACACCGTAATGCAGGTGGTAAAAGATTTGATAACATAGTATAGCTGATCTACGTAACTTAATTGATTACGGATTTAATTATTTTTTATGTCTTTGCCTATTCTGTCTTTTTGGTAACCTCATTTTGTTGTTACGTTTTTCTGCTTGGTTTGCAGGCTTGACGTGAGCTCGCATTGCGTTGTTTGACAGCAAAAGTCCGTGTATGCCCACGATATTGTATAGGTAAAGCGCAATGCACAATCGCACAACAGCTGGTTGAGAGATCATGTTCACGTCGCTGAGCATGACTGTGTCTGTGTCGCTGTGTGTGGTCTGTGTGGTGCAGGTCGGCGAGCACATGTCAACGTCATGTGGCGGACTAGTGGGACTGACGATTGTCGCCACCATCATCGTCACTGTCGGGCTGCTAGCAGCGACTGTCACTATCCGCGACGGCAGAGTGGCGCCCATTGAACCCGACAACATGTCCTTCTTCTGAACTCTGCTTCTCAGTTAGCGACATCTCGTAACTTGAAACGCAGTATTAACGCTTCAGTTGGCCAGCCTTTACTAAGAATCAGACATCAGATACTTCTGTTCTTAACAGCGCCGTGGCGAAACAGCTGATTTTCGCAAAACCTGTTTCGTATGCATAATATTAAGTGTGGCTATGACCAGCAATCCAACATATTCATGTAATGATTATGTGAAGCTTTTCTAACTGATTTGTGTTTTTATATTACGTTATATTGACTTGGACCAAGTATGTCTAAGTTACATTGTGACCAGCAGCAATGCAACAGCAGCTATTTTCTTTGCAGTTCAGAGTGGTGCGTTGCCTGCTGCGTTGCATACCGGAAAGAACGCAGCTATGTACTTATTAGTTTAACTTTTCAGCTGCGTCTCTTGGCGATGGCATGGCATAGATCTAGTGGCTAAATTCAAAATGCGGATTACCTGAAATTTTGTGAACACGTTGTTGTGGTTTCTAGCGGCACATCCTGTAGCGACGTCGAAAAAATCAGCCGATTTTTAAAGGAAATGTGCACTCAGGAACACCCGGGAAAAGCCGACATCAGCATGCTCTCATATTACATAAAATGACTTGAAAACAGCATTTCCCAGATCCTACAGCTACTATAACGCTTTCTCGACCCAGCAGACAAGGCAAGCACTAAAATTTTTTTGTAGGCATCGATCGGATGGCATAAAAATATGTTTTCATGCATTAATTTTGCTCGTAAAGCATGCAGTTTTTGTTCTTGGTGGCGTCTAAGCATATGCGTCCACACAAAAACTGGATGAGGAATTTGGCTAACGCCAACACAGCGCCCGTCAGCGGTCATGGCGACATCAAAGAATGAGTTTAGACTGAGTATATGGCCTGCATGACGGCATTGTGTCGTTGTGTCGTTGCCAATGCGAGTTTTTAAAGGCATGTAAAAAAAGTTGAATCGCAATAACTCAGCCGAGCGATTTTCTTGAAATTTTATTGGCCTAATTTACCAAATGCACTTTTAAAAAAGCGATCGCCTACAACATGGCAGCATATCGACACTGTGTCGTTTAGCCTCCTTACTTTGTGTCGTGTGCAGGCCATCTAGTGTTGTACACTTTTGGCAGGGGTAGACCTACCTCTGTTGGCTCTGACGCATCGGGTAATCGCATGAACTCACGTCTACGAAACTTGGCATCAAGTTTCTAAGGACATCAGTTTATTGTGCCCGATATTAAACCGTTTGGGCGTGGTCACTCGCTCGCGCTAAAACCACTGGTGACTTTGACTCGATAGGAATACCATTGTTAGCTGGCCCGCCACAATGTGGGGCCAGCTGTAGTAGTGGTCCGCGTTGTCCGTCTGTCTCTGTTACACGCGAATATCTCGGAAACTAAGCGAGGTAGACCTATGGTTACTACTTACTAGAAAACTCGAATAGGAATCCGGGCTTCTCGATTCAGAATCTGCCGTCAGATTCGCGATCGGAAGTACGTTTC
>Ga0126335_1000829_pt1 | contig 15964 bp, 8 predicted proteins | sample OlaspJWI45metaG_FD_108409 | JGI IMG/M metagenome (GOLD analysis project Ga0126335, IMG submission 108409) | Marine gutless worms symbiont microbial communities from Oahu, Hawaii - Olavius sp. 1 OAHU.JWI-45 metaG | ecosystem: Host-associated > Annelida > Digestive system > Unclassified | place... | reverse complement strand
TGACGCCGACCTACTGTCGGCGGCGGCGGCGGCGGCGCGCCGGGCCGTTATGACCGGCGGCGGCGGCGTCAAAAAAACGTCGGCGGCGGCGGCGCGGTGGCGGCGGCGCACGGTTCTAGTGTGAAGTAGAGATCACCTACAAGGTTTTGCTGTAACCACCACCAGCAGCAGAGATGGGTGGGTGGTCTGGTCTCCATGCACAGCAGATGTCTTGTAAACCGTACAGTCACTACAGTGGTTGCTTTATCAGCTATTTGATACTGATAGCTGTTTGTCCCTGCTTTCAGACAAGCCACCTGGACATAGTCACCAAATGGTGGCCATAATACCTCCCGTGTGGGAGATGGTGAGACACAGATACTGCTGATAGCTGGCACTGGTATGGGTCACTCGTATTTATAGACACCGATGAACATCGCGCTTGTGAAGCAGACTCAGTTCAACCTAAAACCATGTATAAGGTACTAAAAAAATTGAGGTTTTTATTTTGGACGGTTTTAACAAAAAATGCGGTTGTCGGTTTTAAAACTGTTGCCAGCCCTAATAAGCTGGTGTCTGGATGAGAGCTACTGAACTGTGGACCCGTGTGGCTTGGGAAATTTACTTTCCTTTTTTGCTTATTTACTTACTTATTTGCAGTCTGTTAACAATGGCTACAGCAGGCATCAGCAGGGTCGGACAGTGAGAGTGTGAGTACTTTGGCATCTGAGTCATCAGTGAGTGAGCAGACATCCCGTGCACGCCAGGCACTGCTGCATAAACGTCTGCGTGACAAAGATCGACAGATGTCAGACAAAGAATCCGAGCTACAACAACTGCGTGGTCAACTTGATGCAAAGGATCGTATTGTACAGGAGCTCACAGAAAATGTGAATGAGCTGCGGCTGAGGCTGACTGCTTCAGAGTCATATATCTTGCATCAGAGTGTGGACTTAGATACAGCACATCAGACTCAGGTTGTCAGTTGCGGACATATTTGTATTAGCACACAAAACAGTGTATATATGAGTTGATATCTTACAACATTGTCTTTATAGCTTTGTCATTATTTTCATTAGAAATGTTCTGATTAGAGTAACATAGTCCTGTGTATGCAGTTATACAATGTACACACGACACAGTTTTTAAATGTAGACTAAAGACATACGTTTTTGTTTAGCATTTAACTAGCACACACAGCTGACTGACCGAGCCCAGCGACTCTGAAGTCATGACCTTATGGCGCTATGTACAATGCACACACTACACAACATAGTTGAGATGATAAAACGTGTTGAGTAATAATATTCAACGATGATGTGTGTAATCATGACTCTAAAACCTTTGGGACGTGCTGAGTACTGCGAATTGTGACATTGAAGTGTTTATTGTAACTACATAATGGAAAGAATGTGAAGTTTAAATGTGTTGAGACTGCTTGCATTTTACTGTTACAATGACACTTTTTTACAATCATGCAACTATTTGAATGTGGGACTGTTGATGTTTTGTCATGCAGCAGCCAGTGGAAGAGACACTATCACAACTTACACTGAAGGACTTGAGTATCGTTGAACTGGATGGTGAGATCCAGCGACTGCAGCAAACTATAGTGGATCTGCATGAAAGCATCTTGGAGAAGGATGAGGTGATACGTGCCCGTGACGAAGCAGTTCAGATTATGCGAGAAATGCAAGCTAGGACTGAGTCAGGCCTTGGCTGGGAAGGAGAGACAATAGACATGCATCAGACGGAGAACGAAGCTGCATTGCTGAGACAGTTAGAAGAGACTCGTGAATTGCTCTCTTCACAGCAACAGTCTGTCACACTACTGGCTGAGGAATTACACACCAGAAATGAGTACATTGTCGAGTTGTCGTCGCATCTGGCAAATCTTCAGAGCAACTATGCCACTCTTGAGGCATCATGTGTCGATCTAGAGCAGTCACGCGGTGCAGCAATGGTGAACTGCACAGAATTACAGACAAGAATTACCGAGCTTGAGACAACGTACAGTGACTGGCGAATGAAACAGTCAAGTTTAGAACAGACCAACACAGCACTGGAGCAGTATTATGCAGCTATGCTGGCATCAAATAGTGAATTGAATCGGCACTACATGGCGCTGGAAGAGAACCATTCTGCACTGCAGGAAAAACACACAGCACTTGAGAGTAGTTTCATGGAGCTACAGATTACACATTTAGAGCTTGAACAGGCTCATGCAGCACTGGTGCAGAGTCACTTTGAACTGCAGGGTGGGACAAGCAATGCTGAGGAGTCTGATATGACAGTCTGTGAACAGCTGAGGGCTAGCCTGGCCGACTGTGAGTCCAGGTTCAGCAAGTTCAAGTCACTGGCTGGATCAAAAATCAAAGCATTGGAGAATCAATTGGCTGAACTGCATCAGGTCTGTTGTTTTGCCTTAACAACTGCAGTTTTATGAATGCCTTCAATGCATGGCATTGACTGTAGAGTATTTATAAACACTTACACAATATTGTTGTCCATAATGTGACATGCACAACTGTACACTGCTCTGCTGTATATCGTGGTCATTGTGAGCCAAGTAGTAGATGTTACTGTTATTTAATTTTATTCGATTTTAATAATTTTACTGAGTTAATAATGACTTGAATATCTAAGCAAAAGGAAAATATCAAGTAAAGTAATAAAACAAAACAATGGCATTGGCTGATATGGCACATACATCATTGAATAGATTGCTCTAATAACTGCTGTCCTGTCATCTGCCAGCAATGAAGTACAACTGTTTTTTGGATTAGAATGCTGATGTTGTCGTGACGTTGAAGAATCAGATTGCAGAACTGGAGGAAGAGAAGGGCAACTTACAGCTGCAATTGCTTGACACTGATGACTCAAAGACATGTCAGTATTTTTATAATATTAGGATGTTTAGGTGTTTGTGTATGATTTTGGGTTATTTTTTTGTTAATACAAGGGTTGTCCGATAGATAAGTTACAAAACGGCGCCATTCCATTAATTCTTAAAATAGAAAAATCAGAAACACACCTTTTATGGGGAATTTAATTTTGAACATACATAGAATTTTTTTGATGATGACATCATTAACTCACATGTGATAAATAGCATAACAACGAGAAAAAAAGAAATAAGCTTAACAAGTTAGTGTTGCTTCTTTAAATGTTGAACATTAGTGTTTCATTTTTCAACATATTGTTCAAGTTTGTTCAAAAGCATCAACTGCGGCAATCGTGGCATCGGTCGTCACAACATGCCGGCCAGGTCATTCCTTATCAACAATGCTTTCTCTGCTGTGAGCAAACCTCGTACACCAAACGTGTATTGCTGGTCTTGTAAAACACTTGTCACCATAACTGGATGCATCTCAGAGTGAATCTTATTTGCATAACAGCACACTGTTTATTATGGGACAACTTCAATGGCAACGACGCCATATTTAATGTTTATAAATAACGTCACAGTGACGTCATCGAAATAAAACTCACAGCAAGTACTTAGAATTAAATTCCCTACAAAATGTTTATTTTGGATTTTTTTTATATTTGGAAAATTAACAGAATGACGGTGTTTTGTAACTTATTTATCGAATGACCCTCGTACATTTTTGTGTGACTGATTGGTTGCCAGTAACAGTGCACTTGATTGACCCCCGAAGTGATCTGTTGTGTTGAGTGGTATGTAAAACTGTACTTGCTGATCCAAAGCACTTAGGCAAGTTTATGGAATCCATTGCCTTTGTCAGGGAGTCATTAATTTGGTACCAGCTAAGGAGCAGTGAAGCTTTGCAGTTAGAAATACTTGAAATGTTTGGTCGTAACAGTTGAGGTGGCTGGGGATCGAATCTTTGAAATAGAGGTAGGCACCGCTCAATAGACCTTATGATTCCGAAGTCTGCATGCTTGTGTTTTTGTCATATCGTGTCAGTGTTAGAGACTGAACTGCAGTAGAAGACGTTTCCAAGACATCACTATTGTTCTAATTGTTGGCTGTGAATGTGTAGCTGCTACAGTGGAGCAGTGCAGGCAGTTGGAGCAGCAGCTAGTTGCTGAGCAGCAGCAACACCATGAACTGGCTGAAAGATGTCAAGTGCTTGAAAGTAAACTTGCCGACTACGAGCAGACTGTAGCTTGTTTGGAAGAAGAAATCAAAAGCAAAGACCACATTCTGGCAGAAGTTCATTTGAATGTAGAAGAAAGAGCACAGCAACTGGAGACCCAGAGAGCAGAATTTGAAGCTAAGCAGCAGACAGCTTCACAGACTTCAGTGGATCTGGAAGCAGCTATTGAGACCATACGGACATTGGAAATTGAGATTAGTAATAGAGACACAACGATACAAAATATACATCGTGATATTGAATACAAAGAGCAGAAGATGTCCGAGGTAATGGCAACATCATTGCAGAATGTGCAACTTGTCAGTGATATGGAATCTAGGCTTTCAGCTCAGAATGAAGAAATGGAAAGACTGAACTGTGATTTAGAAACTGGCCATCAGGAACTGCAGCAGATGCGAGCTGAAGTGGACAAGTTTCACGAAGCAGGTGTCACAGTTGATGTCTGTCAGCAGCTGCGAGAACAGAATGCCACACTCCAGTCTTCAGTAACTGAGCTCAAGGAAGAGTTGGCAGGATTGAGAACATCACTTGATTTGTCACAGAATGAGTGTCAACAGTTGAGATCTAATTTGTCTGTGGCAAGTGCCAGTGACACTGAGCACAAGGCTGTGGTTTCATCGCTAGAAGCACGGTTAATGGGGATTGATATGCAGTCACAGGAAGAAATTTCACGATGGAAAGAGAAAGTATCATTTCTGTCAGATGATCTAAGCTCATGTGTGGCTGAACTTGACCAGCTAAAAGAGTGTCGAAGGATTGCTGCTGAAGAGAAGGATTCCTTGCAAGTTGCACTGTCTGGCAAAGATGAGAAACTACAAACTTTGAGATTACAGTTGGAAGCAGGTGAAGAGAGTGTTTACCAAGTGAGAATGGAGCTTGAAGAGGCTGCAAGTGCTCATCAAATGTCAATGGGCAAGCTTCAGAGGCAGGTCAGCGATGCTGAACTTCGTGTTAAGGACATGGAAGAGTTGGTACAGAGCAAGGATGACCTTGTTGCTGGGATGAGGACTGAGTTGGAAGATACGAGAAAGAAGTTGGAAGATATGAAGAACCAGAATGCCGAGCATCAGCAAGTGTTTGTGGACCGAGAAACTCTGCTGTCAAACACAGTTGCAACTCTGCATCAGCAGCTGGAAGAATCAACCGCCAATATTGAGCTTTTGGCTACACAATGCATGGAACGAGATGCTGAGGTTCAAGCACTAAAGAAGAAGTTGGATGACCGTGACACTAAGATTGCTTCACTCTCTGAGAACTTCAAGGAGGAAGAGCTGCAGTTGGTTGCACTTACAGAAGAATTGGAAGCCTGCAAGACACAAGCTGCCAAGGACAGGGTCTTGGCCGAGTCTGAATTTCAGAAAATTGTTCAGTCAAAGGATGCAGAGATTACCGTGCTTACGGGGAGTAGTCACAACCAGGAAACACAGCTGAAGAAATATGTTGCCGTCATTAAAAAACTGAAGCAGCAACTCCAGGATGAGAAAGGGAAACGAGAAGGTCTCGAGAAGCAATCCGTTTCATCTCTGGATGACTCAGGTACATCGGATGAAAGACTGGCAGTAAGTGGTGAGGTTGAGAGGTCAGCAAGCCCTGCAGTACTATCACAGTCACCTGTGAGCAGTACTAATGTGGCCAGCAGTGAAAGTTCATGTCTTAAACCATCTGACATGGATCAGATAAAAACAGCTGCAGAACATCAGATTTCTGAATTGAAAGAAACAAATGAGCAGCTACGAATTGAGATTTCGAAACTTGAAAGTCAGTCTGATGAATATGAAACCATTGTTAAACATCTTAATGGGGTTGCTGTAGGACTGAAAGAAGAAAATGACGTGCTAAAAGTCAATACTTCTGATGCTGGACAAATGAGAAATGATATTGCCAGGTTAGAATCAGAAAAATCGAATGCTGTTGCCAATTTAGAAGCTGTGTCATCAGAATTAACAAAACTCAAAAGTGACTTGGATGCAAGTTTGAAAGATGTAGAGCAGCTAAATGCCCAACTCTCTGATGAAATTGCAGCAAAGGAATCTGTGAAACATGAACTAGACTGCTGTAAGGAAATCCTAGGAAAAGTGCAGATTGAGCATACAAATGTAATTGAAGAGAGAACTCGTCTTGAACGTCAGTCAGCAGTGACTCGTGAAACATTACAGCAGTTGTCTGATGATAATGCACAGCTAAGAATGAGCTGTGAAACAGTGAATGAAGAATTGCAGTTGTTGAAAACTGAAGCTGAAGCAGCCAAAATCATACAGACAACTGACAGACATCAAACAGAATATCAGGAAAAAGAAGTGAATAGACATATGCAGCTTGAAGTTAATAAACTTCACCAAGCCAGTGCAGGTGACAGCTGTAAATCTGCAGAAGAGTATTCTGCACTAGAAACTGAGAACTTGCACCTTACAGAACGGTGTAATAGTTTAATAAAATATCTGGAAGAGGAGCAGAACAAACACAAAGCATTTGTTGTAAGTGCTACAGAAAAAGAAGAGCATTTAACAAAAGAGTCTGAGAAGTTATTAGGAAAACTGAAAGTTGTTGAAGACAAGAACACCATTTTGGAAAAAAGCTTGAAGGAAATGGAATTTAATTATTCAAAGAACTTTGATGCATTTAAGAAGATTCAAAATGAATTGGAAGCTGAAAAAGTGAGACTAGAAACAGAATTAGAGAGACTGACAAACATTGTGTTGAAATCTGAAGGCACGATTCAGCAGTTGGTGGCGGAGCTGGGTGCAGAGCGGGAGGAATTCTCTCTTCGCGAGAGTGAACTGGAAGGCAGCTCTGAAGAACTGCAGCTGGAAGTTGTTCGACTTGCACAGAAAGTTGAAACAGATACTGATGAACTGGAGAGCTTAAGAAGTAGAAATAAAGAAATGGAAATGCAGCTGCAGAGTTGGACTAGTAATAAAGATTCTGTTGACAGGCAGATAAATGAATGCTTGGAGCAGAACAGAAAGTTGGCTCAAGAAAATGAGTTATTGAAAACTGAATGCAAAGAATTGCATCAAGATAAGGAGCAGTTGGCTAGAGAAGTTCAGTCAAATCAAGACATGGCAGAGAGAAAACATGCAACTTTATCAGATCAGTATGACATGCTGTCCACAGATATCAGCAACTATCAGGAACTTGTCGAGTCATTGCACTCTAAAAACTCTCAGCTGGAACAGCAGTTACAGAAGAGTTTAGCAGATGATGCCAGTCATGCGACAGTCAGCAGGGAGCTGGAAGTGGAAAGGGAAAGAATGGAAGATGAAAGACGGGTACACAGTCAAGAAGTCGAATCTTTTCGTGCACATGAGTCTGAATTATTGTGTGAAATCAAGAGACTACAGATGCTGATTGAACAGTCTAGCAGTACAAAGGCAGAACTGTTAGAGTCACGCAGTCATGTTTCTGCTCTGCAGACTGAAAATGATTCTCTCCGACGAAACATTTTAGAGTTGGAACAAAGAGTGCAAGAACTGGCAGCAGTCGAAGATGAGCAGTCAGCATTGCAGGAACGCTACTTGTCACTACTGCAAGATAACAGTGCATTGATCAGACAGTCGAAGGATTTGTACGAGAAACTACGGAGTGTTAATGAGTCTGCAAACAACTCTGCTGACCAGAGTGCTGCAGAAGTCACCGCACTTAAAGCCGAAGTGGAGATGCTTCGAAGGGAGCATGAGCATATCTCACTGAGAGATCGTGACTGTGAACAGCTTCGCAGTGAACTGTTGGCACTGCAGGCCTCAGCACAGCAACAGAGCTCTAGTGATAAATCAGAAAACCGTGAGTTTTCAACCCAGGCTGGCGAACATTACCCAGCTGTGGAACATATCTGTAGTGCTGTACATCAGCCGATTGAAACAGATGCAAGAGTTCATGCTGTACAAGTACACTCCTCGAGTCCACACAGGAAGACGTCTGATGATAGGTCACACGAAATCATTCGTCTGAAAACTCAGGTAACTGCTGGACCTGTTTTTGCTTTGTCTGTTATATTCTAGACAAAGCTCATTTGATTTTCTCTATATATAAGGCGCGCTGTGTGTATGTTTGTTTGTTTGTCTGCTAAAAAATCGGATACGGGTAGGGAGATTGTCTTTAAATTTTCAGGGTACCTTCAGGGTGCCCCAGGCATGGTTTAAGATGCAAAAAAGTTGGGGTAGGGGTCCTGGGTAGAGGGCCATATATAATAATTTCATTTCCGTATAGTCTGAGCAGCTACATGTGTATAGCGTGTGTTCGGCCAATGTTATTGGGGCATGACAGTAGTTTATTTATAGCACAAGTGCGGGGTCAGCTTAGACTGAGCTGGCAGTGAGTCACGTGCAGTGCAAGATTTCAATAGATGTATTTTCCCACTAAAATGAGTGCCTTATCTGTTCGCGTGTCTGTCTTTATGTAGGCTGATGTATGTGTTTTTGTTCGCTTATAACTCGGGAAAGGGAAGGGCAACTGTCTCCAAATTTTCATGGATAGTTTTATGTGCAAAAATTTGGGGAGAGGGTCATGGGTAGGGGCCAGAAAATGGCATTTTTCGTTTATCGCAGGACTGGCTGGCCATGCACCATGACATGCAGATTGGGCACTGTGATGGGCACACACACAGGCGCAGGCAAACAGTGCGTAGATGCAGTAGAAATAGGCATTGGTGTTGACGGGTGGGCACGCATACTACACACGGGCATGGGAAGCGGGGGCCTTTGGCGGGCAAAAAGCGGAATGGGGCTGCCTACATAATACCCGACTGGGCAGGCAGAATGGCTACTTATTTTATGGTTTAGTTATTTATAATTTGCAGTTGTTGATATCTGTGTTTTACAGACTTTAGTCAACAGGATTTAGTGGTACTAGCTGTAATTTATTACAGTCAGACCTGCAGTTGCTGAGCATAATTAAATGCATTAGTGTGTGTCGTAAGTGAAATTAACTTATAGTTTTGTTGTTGTGGGAAATAATCAGATATATGGGTAATAGATTTGACAAAGTTAGAGTCAGTTGAATGTTAGGCACATTGTAGTTCGACTGGTGCATTTGCCAGTGGCGTAATGTTGTAGTTTATGTGTTTGATGTATTGCTACAGTTGGCTGATCTCAGGACAGAACGTAGTAGTTTAACAGAAAGACTGCAGAATGCTGAGAAAACTTTGGAGCTGCAGCAGCAAGAACTGCATGGACAGCTGCGTAGTGTTGAACAGAAGATGCAGCTGAGAGAGCGTGACCTAATGCATGTCCATCAACAGTATCAGCTGCTCTATCAGCAGTTTGTATTACTGCAGCAACAGTCTGCTTCTCATACAGTAAGACCATATACTACTTTTGTTAAAGCACCATTTAAGTTTCAGTTTAGTGAACCACAGATTTGTGCATTGGACTAAGCCAAAACATTGCATGCACACCAGCTGTACTGAGCAGGTATTGTTTTTGGTGGTGTCTGCGTCTGTCTGCACAAAATCTAGAAAACTACTGATCAGAAATTGACGTAACTTAGTAGGAATGTGCTCCTGGTGAATGCTAGACGTAGTTACATGTTGATGACATCTGACCTTTCGCTATTTTTGTATTTTTCAACTCGGGCTATACCTTTACAATGGTTTGACCTAGCAACTTATATTTTGGTGTGAGGATACATCTTTAGAATATCTAGATTAGGGTCCAGTTTCAAGGTAATGGGTTTAAAGTCAAGGTCACGGCAACAGAACACAGGTTTGTGCTCCCCTCGGACACAGTTTAATTATTACTGTGGATGACATATAATCTCATTGTGTTGCGTTGTGATAGTATTGCATTGTGTGTTTGTATTACTGTGGATGACATATAATCTCGTTGTGTTGTGATAGTATTGCATTGTGTGTTTGTCTTTTTTATGATGTCAGTGATGACTGTGACATTGATGGTGATGTCTTTGTGACAATGTCATTTACACATAAGTTTTACTGTATCCGTTGTGTCATCAACGTGATTTGTTTCATTGTGCTGTCATCTTGATGTGCATTGACAGGTGCCTGCTGTTGATGATGCTACTGTACAAACTTCAATTGGTAATATGGCGGACAGAAAAGCTACAAGTACCACCACTCATCAGTAAGCCTTTGTACTATGTATGCTCAGCTCAGCTGTTGGATTAAAGACTTTAGAACTTGCTGTTTAAATCAAAACTTATGTTTCAAAGGTGAGATAAACATCTCTGAGCAAGAAAGCTAAAACTGGCGTTTTGTGATTGTTTCTCAGTGCAAAGCACTGAGGTTCATGGATGCTGAAATAAGCTGGGTGTCTGGATTGGTGACTGGTTGTTTTTTCTCCAAGCGATATCTCAGGATTAAAAAGGCCTAAGAACGTCAAATTTGGCACAAAGGTGGCATCTAGTATGAGGATTATGTGCACACTTAGATTTTTCGAAAATGTTTTTTAATTGTGGCAAAATTTGCCGAAAAAACGGCCACAAAACGACAACACTGAGCACCGCCGGTGTATAGCAAATGTACTCACCAGGTTGCTGCATCAACCCTGCCTCAGCAATGGCGATGGTGGCACCTTCTGTTGAACGTTTGAAAATTACTTTGGCCATCAAACTAAACACTGCTTCGCACTGAGGACCTCTGTGCCGGCAGTGACCTTACTTGTGAATCTACTAGGTCATGGATGGGGCATGCAATTTTTGTTGATGCTTTAAAATTAAAGTTTTAGTGGAAGGATTCATTGCAGATTTACATTTGTTCAGAAAAAGCCTGCATAGGTGCTTGTGTCTGCAATGACCTATAATGTTTCGAGTGGCTGTAACTTACTGCTACTACTAGCTGCCTAATAAGTGCATATACAGGTCTGAATGCAACGACCCTGATGTCATACATGTGACTATGTGTGTGTGCAGTGCATCGGAGCTTGAGCAGAGATGTCGGCAGCTAAGTATTGAGTTAAGTGAGTCACGACGGAGCCTCGTTGCTGAGCAGCAGCAGAGATCACAAGCCGAAGACATGCTGCGTCACGCCCAGGAACAACTACAGATTCAGCAACAACTGACTGTTCATACTGTCGAGCAGGTACGTAGTGTAGGTACATGTGAAATACTCCTACATATAGCAGCTGGTAGGGCTGAACCAGTGAGGTGAAAACAGCAGCATGTGATCAGGCATGTAGCTAAGGGTAGTACGGGGGTTTGTCTGCCGCAGAACTCCTCCTACGTGATGGTGTTTGAGAGTATGTACTGTTGACTGCTATAACATGAAGTGCCTGCAATGGGAATCGGAACATTCAACATTTGGTGACATTGGAGGTGTGGTTTGTGTTGTCTGGGCTCTGTAGAGATGATTTATGCTTTAAAAAATCAGCAGGTGCCTGAGCTTCTTGTAGTATATGGGCTGCTGGAACACAGTTGTCTGCGAAGAGAAGTTCATGCTGTTGTGTTAGTACAATACGAATGACTGGCCCATCCTCAAGCATTGTTGGCTGGCTGAGTGACTGCTCATTTAGGTGAAGAACAGTGTCATGTTCAGCAGTGAATAGTGCTCGGAACGGGTACCCGGGTAACCAGGTACCCGTTTCAATACCCAGATACCCGGCAGATACCCGGGTATCACTCAATACCCGTGTTATTTTTTCGCTGGATATGCCAAGGACCGCCAGCCGACATCAACACCAATCCATTGGCATGGTGGAAGTCGAACGGTGCAAGGTACCCAAAACTCGCGTACATTGGCATTCCAGCGACCTCTGTCCCGTCGGAAAGAAGTTTTTCGAAAGCTGGCAAGATCGTAAACCGACGACGAGTGAGCCTGAAACCCTCAACAGTGGACATGCTTGTATTCCTATCGAAGAACCTAAAAGTGCTAGACGAGAACTGAAGCAGCTGTTGAACTATGCGTGCCTCTTATTTGGCATTTACTCTGATTTCTGAACTGCATAAATTGAGAAACAGTGACATGGAGTTAAAGTAACATTAAAGATATATAACTTTGGCCTGCTTGTTACAGTTAATTTGTCATTACAGTGCACATTAGGTATCTAATGCTAAAATATTGCACGTAAACAAGTAATCGGTCTACAAGATACAATTTGCCATACATTAGCTCGTTACGGTGTTTTTACATCAACAGCAGTTGTCGTACAAACAGCCGGAAACGGGTACACGTGTCAATACCCGTCGGGTACCCGGGTATTTAAATACCCGAAAGTGCGAGCACTAGCAGTGAATGACAACACGTAAGTTGTAACAGACGAAGATTTGGCAGCAGTTTACTGCATCTGTTGATAAACATGTGCAGCTGTCATTCCTCTCATCTGTACGAACTGTAGTCAGTCAACTTTTTGTCTAGACATTAGTTGCTGTCTGAATGATGCATAAAAAATGTTTGTTTGCTTGCTTGACAGCGAGCTGTGAATGCTGCTGAAATGGCAGCGGAAGATGATGTTCCAGCAACGACAACTTTGACAAGTCGGTTAATTGTCTTTGTTTTTTTTCATAGCAGAATGAATTATACTTGCTGTGTGTTCATAGATATGCATTACTGATGACTGCTTTACATTACATATTGCCCCATAACTGAGATACTTGGTGTTTACATTTCATTAACAAGTGCATGATTTGGCTGTGGAATAATGTTTGTTTCCTTGTTTTTATTGCTAGATTATCGAGATTTTCAACAGATGTACAAGCACGTAACCAGCTGGTTGCAAAACACCAGGTGACTGTTGATTGGCTGCTAAATTTGAAGTTTCTTCGAAACGTAATTTCAAGCTATTGTGCATGTAATGTGTTTTCTAAGTGAATGCTAAGTATATTAATGCCAGTACCAGTCTCAAGTGATATGATTAAGTGCATAAGCACGAATGTGTTGTATTAATAGGATAAAGTTAACTTGCATAATTTTTATCTTATTGTTTTGTCGCCATTGCCTTTTAATTCCTTGTCCTTGTTATTTGACTATGTATGTGTGAAGCTGATCACTTGTTTAATAGGACATTTCACTTCTGTTTTATGTGTTGTACATTCACTTCACTTCTTCCTATTCTTGATTAACTCACCGGTTGAAACGAGAGATGTTTAATAACAAATTAATCCCTTACACAACCGTAACAAGTACTACCAACATTTAGTGATGTTTTGTCAGCAACTGTTTTTGTCGAACTCAGTTCCATTCTCCGTGTGATGTTGCCATGTTGTCATAGTAGACACCCTTATCTCATCTGACAGTCTGTGTCATGTATGGTGATGATGGTGCCAACCAGTTGAGCCGCATCTATGGCAACATCACGCAAAGAGTGTAAGTCATTTCCACAGAGGCAGCAGAATGTTACTAAATTCTGTGAGTTAGTTTTAGAGATTAGTTTGTATCTTCATGATTGTATGTGTGTGATGTCCTCCATGTGCGTTGCAGTGTCATGTTGGGCCGAACATTACGAGGACACCCGCGACTTCGCAAGTCATTCGTTGCTTACGTTTTGCTGCTTCATGTCTATGTAATTGTTTCCTGTGTGTTGGGCTTGGTATGATCAGCTGCATTGATGTTGTATTGTGCGGGTTTAAACACTTATGCAAGTGTGACTGTGATTAATTCCCAGATATGTATTGTTCTGTCATTTGATAGTTAATTTGATGATTATTTGTGACATGAGAGTTGCTGATTGAGAGAATGTTATACATTTTTACAGCCAAAAGCTGCAGCGATAGTGGCCAGGTCTGTACGAGTCATTCCAAGTAGAGTGAGTGGTGTACTGTTGTTGTCGTGTTTTTGAATGATTTTGCATTGAATGGCAATCTGTTTGTTAGTATTTAGGATGAAGTGATTGTACCGTTTACATGTACTGTGCCTTTAAAGTGGTTTTAAAGTTGAAGATGACCTTTGAAGTTTTGTTATTTTTATTTTTGGCTTTATATGCATCATTTCATTTTTTTCACTGAGGTACACTGAAGGTTATTTTTCTGCATCAGTTTTGATGCAGTTCTGAGGTTATAGTGCTGTGCTGTTGTTTAATATGTACATTTCTGAATGTGTGTATGTAATATTTGTAAAGATTTTGCACATGCTCAGAAGTTGATTCTTATTTATAACAGTGACATCCATTGTTGTTAGCCTTGTCTGTGATTGTTATATCCTCTTTGTAGTTCCTTGGAGCTCATATCAGTAATGTTAATGTATAGTAGTTTGTGGTGTCTTATGTTTGTGGGTGTGAGTGTACTGTATATTGATGGCAGTGGTGCAGGGTTTGACATGGTCATGGTGCATGTGATATGTTAATGGTTTTTATTTTTTGCAGTTTTGTTTTTTATGTTCGGTTTTGTTTGGGGTTATTCTTAACAAGACTTTTTTTGCATCCGCCACCTGTAAAGGCAAAAGATGCAATATGTAACCTGGTTGTGATGTCTGTCCGTCTGTCTGTCTGTAGAATGCATGAGAGTATAGGCCACATGGGCTAGCTGCAGTGGCAGCCAGCTGCAGCGGTGCAGCCACTCGCCACGCCCCCTGACATCACAAACTATTATTAGCTCGGGCCACGCAGACACACAAACCTTTCTGGCAACCGACATCTAGTTTATTTGTGGTTGTTAGGTTCTATCGTTTGGTTTAACTGAATTAAGTCTTCTGTTGTTTTGTTGCTGCAGTCTGTTAGATGTCAGTTCCACTCTCAATGTTGCGTGTTACAGTGGACCCTGCACAGCTGAACAATCTTGCATATCTAAATTATGCAATAACTGTATTTTGTTTGCAGTGTAATATTGCACACAGCCAAATGATGGCTTGTATCTAGACTGAAAATTGCCTGGATACATGCACTGTTTAGTCACAAATGCATTTGGTGCTATAAGAATGGTTCTGGCACATTACAATTATTGTCTTGTTCGCTGTTAACAGCAGTTATGTATGCCATTTTATAGTGTTTCTTAGTGATGCTGCATTAATTAAAAGTTAACAGTTAAAACTCTTTTGGTCGTTAGTCTGTGCACTGCTAACTGCATTTGTACTACAGCATTGTCAGCAAGTAAGTAGAACTTGTGTGCCATATGTAGCAGAATGCTATTCGTAGGCACAGGGTATGGCGACTAGATGGCAAAGGCAGAGTTTTAAAAGCATCTTTTGTTTACATTTGAATGTATCAAAAGTGTCAACAACAAACGTCTGGACTCCAGTGGTATACAGTATATGAATTTGATGTACGTTAAGATTCTTGTGATTACTTGTTAGGGCAAATGCATAAGTTAATTATCTTTTATATTAGTTGTGCTTGTAAATGTAAGAACAAATTAGTTTATATGTATCTTACCTACATCAGTTCTCTGCAACATTCAGTTTTGTTTACATATTATGTACAAATTGTAGCAGTACGATGTGGTTCAACTATCTTCCAATACAAAATAACTGGATTCTTATTTAAAATCATTTTATTCAGATAACAGTTACAGAAACCATATTTCCTCTAACAGAAGCCGGGTCTCTAATACAAGCTGACTTTAAAACAAGTCTGACTGCATTTGTTCTAACAAAAGCCGGATCTAACATGGGTGTAACACCGAATACCATAGAGCTAATGGTACATAGGACTGGTGTGTTGCATTGTGGTGTATTACGGCATAGAAATTCAAAAAAGTGAAAAAGCTAAAGATTTTTAAATTTGATTTAGAAGCAGTGCAGTTTGCTGAATCTTGCTGTTTTAAATACATGTTTGTGAACGGGTGGTCGCTTTCTCCATGTGGTTCTAATGGAAGCCAGGTGTCAGTCAAGCTGGGTCTGACAGTATTGTTCTAACAGAAGCTGTGACTTCTGTTAAGAGGAAATGCGGTTTTACACAGTGTTGAGTTCATTTTAAAAACTAACTTGTGATAGTTTTCAGGATCCAATTACTCCACTTTTTAATATCATAATGACAACTGGC
>Ga0126335_1000828_pt1 | contig 15978 bp, 12 predicted proteins | sample OlaspJWI45metaG_FD_108409 | JGI IMG/M metagenome (GOLD analysis project Ga0126335, IMG submission 108409) | Marine gutless worms symbiont microbial communities from Oahu, Hawaii - Olavius sp. 1 OAHU.JWI-45 metaG | ecosystem: Host-associated > Annelida > Digestive system > Unclassified | place... | reverse complement strand
TACCGGGGGGTAGTGGAGTTTCACATCTTCATTTCTTAACGTTAACGGCAAAAAAATGAATATACTTGAGATTAGTAAATCGTCATCAGCAAAAACCGAATTTTCGTTTTTTTCGGTATTTTTCCGTCGGTTTTCGTTTTTTTCGTTTTTTTCAATATCGACGTCGGTGTCGGTTTCGGTTTTTTAAAATATCGCGATATCGGTTTCGGTTTTCGGTTACCGACTCGGCTCTATTAGGGACAGAGTAATCTGATCTGAGCAGTTTCAATGCACTTACTTACTGATTAACGTACGAAGTCTACTTTTAGTGCGTGTCATACGGATATGCATTTGTTTACGTAATGACGTAAAGTTCTTTATTTTGTTGATCTCTATCGTTTAAAGCAATTTCTTTTTGATTATTTGCATCTGTTGTAGTTTCTACTCAGTGATGTAAGCGTTTTGTAATTTGCGGTTTATTGACATCTGTTTATTGTGCTTAAGATGCAGTCACTGGACACGCCTGTGGTCGGGAAAAATTGCAACTTGGAAGTGTATAGAGTACGGGAACCTGTACTGTAATTTTGGACCATTCCAAACGGGAAGCCGTGCCGGAAGGTCCAAAATTACAGGAAATGAAAGTTTAATGTTCGTTGTTATGCATTTGCGCATGTGCAGAACATGAACGCCAGCGAACATGGCAGCCATTTTAGCAGACATAAATTCGCGATTTATTCGAAATTTATTCGTAGAATATGCGTTATTTGTAACCAGACCAGGTATGTATTGCGTTAGCTTTTAGCGTTTGGCATTAGGGTCAGTTTAGGATTCGGGTTCGGGTTACGGGTATATGTAGGGCTGCCATACTGCAATAGCAAACCTTCTTGTAATGGTTTGCAATAGGTCTGGTGCTAGAAACTACTATTTTCATGACTTGCAAACGTTAGCAAACGATGTTAGAAAGACCAAAAAGAGTTAACTTTCTACCGGAAATGCAATCTTAAGTTACTACTAACTGCTACCACTCCATTAGGACCAAGTATAAAACTTGGGGGTTTTGGTGGAAAACGATTTAAAACACCACAAAAATGCAATTTATAACGCACAAAATTGTCTAAAAAGCTGTATAAGCAGCAAATAGAACAGTGGCGCCACCTAGCGAATTCATCAGAACTATTTTAGCGAAGAAATTTGGATGGAGACAATGTAAAAGACGAACGATAAATTCTGGTGAAAAACGCACAGAAATTCTTCCATAAACTGAATATGCAGCAAACAGAATGCTGGCGCCACCTACCACATTTAGCTGAACTATTTTTCTTGAAACATTTCTACGACGTTTGAGAATGACGAAAAATTGAGTTAAAATACACCAAAATTCAACTATTAACTGTATAAAGCAGCAAATAGAATTATGAAAAAATATCTGAATAAGCTGCATACGTTGTCAGTGACCTATAAAGAAGGATGCAGAGAATAAGTTGTTGCACTAAATAGAGTACTATAATTAACAGTAACAGACTGCATTGTTGTAAAATTAAGTCTTTTCTGTCTTTCTAACATTATTTGCTATCATTTGTAAGTCGCAAAATGAAATAAAATCTACACTAAAACACTGCAAACAAAATGCAAAACACTTACCAGTATATAATATGCAGCACGTGCGACACAACAAGCATATGGTCACAGTACAATGAGGTCTACCTACCGTCTATGTGACAGGCCAGGTAATCATATACCAGAGCCATGACTTAAAGTTGTTATGGCTAATTAGAAATTAGTTTTTTGCTACTACCACAAAGTAAGTTGCTCTCATTAAAGTGAAATTTGGTTTACGTGATTGTTGTCATATTAATTAGAGTGAAAAAACGAATGCAACCACGGCACAGTAACTCACTCGGTACGTGATTACAAACTTGGCACACGACTCAACCAGTGTGTTTGTAAACAGACGTGTTTGTCGAAGTTGTTGTAACAAAATGTGTTTGAAAAATTTTTTTTTTGAAGTACCAGTGACACAAAAGTTGTGTTGTTGCTTACAACAGACGATAATACAGCAATACAGGTACGTCAACACTTAATAAAATGTCCGCAACAGATGTAATTCACTCAGCATGTCTGCAACTCATGCGAGACGAAGTTCCAACAGGTCACGTTGTCATGTCATTGTAAACTCAAAATTTCTGCTTTCCGGTGGATTATTTGTTTATATATTTAATGATATTCGCTGTCATTGGTAAATAGCAAAAACATCGCTATGTACCATTTGACCTATTGCAAACCATTGCCGATCTTCTCGTACCGGAAGGTCCAAAATTATAATGCAGGTTCCCGTACTCTAGACACAGCCTTGCAAGTTATCTCAATGATGATAATATCGGGTTGCATAACAGTAACAGCAGAAAAGCAGCATGCAAGCAAACTTGAACCACATGAGCATCATGAGGATGCAGATGGCCAGTTAATGTGTATGCCCACATGGTGTGGTAGTATGAAAAAGTCAATGACCGTGCGTGTGCATGGTAAATTCATGGTGAATAATAGTTCAGTGAAGTTCATTGAAAGGCCAGTAATGTTTTATTTGCATGCAGCAGTGAGGACTGTTTCAGAAAAGTCCACACTGGGCACATATAATTTTTTGTGCCCATGTTGGTCAGCAACCCAAAATGATCTTCAACAAAGTGGTCACTGTGATAGTGCTAGAAATGAAAGACAAAAACACATCTTGCGAACATATCTGGGCCCACATGTTTATATGGTACCGCATCAGTAATGTATAGCCTACAGAATTTTTGGAGGTCCATGGACTGACAGTGGATCTGTGGCATGATAGGCCTATACACATGAAAAGCTGCGGTTAAGTTTCTTGGGTCTACTGAATATTTAACATTTTGATAAGTGCACAGGGGACAAAGTGGATGAGTGTATAGGGTGAATAAGGTTTCTGTTGACTTTAATTAGCATGCACACACACAGTCAATAACATTTTTCACACATTGGCACACCATGCACAATCGCATGGTGGATAAAATCTTTCTAATACTAATTCACCATATGTGTCGAGTGCTCATGATATCAGGTTGCATAACAGTAACAGTCACCGAGCTATGTAATGTGCAACTATTTGCAAGCTATACTGGCCCATCTAAAGCTTCTGATACATACACACAAGTATACACTGTGTCTGGAAAAAAGTAACCCCTAGACAATATTGGAGAGGAGGGCCAAATCTCAACACATTTTAACAAAAAGAAATTTTGTGCACTGAATTTATTTCTGAAAGAACCACAAAATTTTGTTGGAATATCATATATTTGAGAGTTGGGGCACTATGGTGTTTCCAGGTTTTCAAAATTTAGTCTGGTATTTTTTATAATCTACAGGGTGTTTCATAAAAACAACCCATTTGATTTTTAGGCTGCATCGAATGCATGCAGTGCATGAGATGCAGTCTATTGTTACCAATGTGTGCAGTGTCTGTTCGTCAATTTGTCTGTTAGTCTGTCTGTCTATCAGTTTGTCTGTCTGTCACGTGGCTCAGCTTGGCTTCACTGTGCAAATATGGCTGAACGGATCAAGATGCCATTTGGGACGAACACTCCTAGGTGCCCGTGGAACATTGTGTTAGATGGGGGCCCTGATCCCCCACAGACAGGGGAGGGGGACCCCCATTTATATTTTAGGAGTTGGGACCTCCCTTATCTCTGGAATGGCTGAAACCGAAAACTATTCAAAAGTGGGTCGTAGTGGGTCAGGGGCGGGGTTACGCGACCCCCATTTAAATTTTCGGACTCCCTCATATCTTTGGAATGGCTGAAGCCAGAGACTTGAAATTTTATGTGCTTATAGAGGGCTGGGGGCCCTAACCAAAACTATGGGCAAAGTCACGTGACCTATTATACATTTAACTTTTTTGACCCCCGAATGGCTACAGCTACAGACCCTAGCATGTGCAGTGTGTGTGGTGCATTCGATGCAGCCTTTGCCAAATTCCTTTGGCCTCTTGTTGGACTTTGTGATGCTTTGTGTGGGCAAATGTTGGTTACTGTATACTATAGTGTAAGGGATATTGATGTTTAAATTGACACAAGCTTTAGTACAAAATTGACACAAAACTTGTTTCACTAATTTCAGAATGTCAAGTGACACATCTTCATCGCCAAATGCCAGCAACGTGAGGCCAAGACGTAGAGGTATCTTAGGTGGGCTTGGAAGAGCGGTAAAACTTGCAAAGCGGCCACCACAAGTGAATGATAGTGCAGGTGATGAATCAGATGAATGCAGTGATTCGGAATTGTGTGAGCTGAGCTCCAGCAATGAGACGAGTGACACAACGGATGCTGAAAGCAACAGGTATACACTGTACAGTGTGTTCATAGAATATTGTCCTTCAGTCAGTAAAGGACTGATTATTACCTCCTGTATAGTGGCATGGTGTATATTTTTGTTGGCATCTGTCTGTATGTCTGTTTGTCATATGATAACTCTCAAAGACATTGACCTGAAAAACTCATTGGTGTGTAAGGTACAGCTTCCAAAAGTTTATATGTCAAGGTCATTGGGTGAAGGTCAAGGTCCCACAAGCATACAGAGCATGCTCACAGCTGGTCCACCTATGATTTAAAGGCAGTCTTGTTTTTATAATTTTATTGTTGCTCAGGATAACAAATTTAATGAATTTATCTTACAAGTGTGTATAGTCACAGTTTGTTATTAAAATTGTTGTTTGTCAAAGCACTGTTTATATGGATTACAATGCAACGACGCCACTTGATCGTGAAGTGCTGGCTACCATTCATCGCAGTTTGAAGTTTGCCTGGGGAAACCCAAGCAGTTCACACCAGGCTGGTAAGATGTTGAAAGTTGAACTAACAACTTTTGATGGTAGGTTTATTTTGAAAATATTGGTTTATCTAATAGTGTTATTGTTAGTACAAAATGTTCAAGGTGATAAGCATATTATCTACTGCTTGTAATGTAGCAGTCTCTGGTAGTTTTCTTGTTTGTTTGGTCTTTAGAAGCAACGGTCTAGCAAAAGTAGAGTCTGAGCACTTTTCTTTTCGCCAACACACTACTTACACATTGATTCACATTTTTGTCGTGAACCATTCTCCCAGCTTTTTGTATAGAGTGGGCCATAAAAACCGACCCATCAGATTATGCTGTTTGTACTGTGCCTGCACGTGTTTATCTGTACAAACAATATAGCATTTTAATCGTCGTTTCTTTCTACACAAGATGAAATAAACTCCGATGATGGTTGAAATTTTACACAAAAATATTGCGATATAATTGAAGGATTTCAGAAGCATTTTGACACAATGGCAAAATACATTAGCGATGACGTGCTTGTGTCCGTGACAGCATCGCACAGCAGCCGAAGCTGAGAGGTGTCGCTGTCAGGTTTTTCATTTTTCTTGGACTTCTGTTAGACCCTCTCTAGCCTTCTTCATTGCATATCAGCTCACTCACATGCTTGCGATTTTGTTCTAATCTGGCAGTCTGCGTCATCCGCTACCAGTCTTCCATTCAATTGAGTTTGTCTTCTCAATCTTGCACTGATCTTCGGCACAGCTGACAGCCGACATCTTGATTGAAAGTACTTTTTAAATACGTTTTGTACTTTATCCCTTACTTTGACAAACAAATTTAATGAAACATTTTTGCCCATGTGAATGGCATGTTTATCAACAAATTGGTGAAAAGAAAACTAAACAAGACGAATAAAAATTTTCAGTTCAAGTCGAAGTCAATTTTTATGTAAAATAACGTAAACAGACAAAGCTGGCCCATGAAAGGTTCACAGAAGATAATGACACAACACGGTCAACTTATCTTCCGTACTTTCACTGATGATAACACCGAGCCACGTTAACGTCAGTGTGATGTAATGCAGTGCTGTAACTCCATTGTGTTTTCTGTAGAGTTGGGTCGTTTTTATTTATTTGATACCAGTCGCATAAATCTTTTAAAGATTTGTTCAAAAATCATGTCAATTTCTCAGAAATGATTTAAGCTTCAAAATGAACAGTGAATTTCACTTCTAACTTAATGTTAATATATAATAATTGGCTCAATATAAGGGGTCTTTTTTGGCCAACTCAGTACATGTTGACTGATAGTTGATGGGAAATTGTTGGGAATTGGTGCATTTTAGGGCTCAAAGCAAAGACTCTGATGAATGAATCTAGACATTTTACTGCAACAATGATTGGTGCAAAGCCTGAAGGTAATTGTTAGACGTTTCAATAATTATTTATTTTGATTTTCATGTATACGGAATTCATTCTGTGGTATACTTCTTGTACAATAAGCTGCTGTTCATTTGTTTAGATTTTTTATAATGCACAATGGTGTGTTTTTATTGTACTTGTTGGATTTTAATGGTTTTATTCTATTCTGTTGGTTGTTGGGCAGTGAATCGGTGAGATATCATTTTTAAATTATCGTTTACTGTGCCGTGACCTAGAAAAAAGAGAACACTCGTATTCAGTTAATAATTTTAACAAATCTGGATGTATTTTTGTAATTTTTGGCATGCATCATCATGATAATTCTGAGAACAGGAAAAATGCAAAATATCCCACTACTGCTAACTCACCAACTAGTCACCAGATGACAATGACGTAATTTTGACATCACGAAAAATGCTGTTTACAGAAGATAAGCATTTAGTTCAAGCTATGTAAGAGGAAAAACATTACAGTAAGTGACATTTTGGTAAAATAATTTCCAAACAGAATGCGATACTTGCTGTATTGAATTATTTTATTCTAAAAATTGACATTTTTGCTTTAGCTGATCGCTGTTTTGTCATTGGACATCACCGTAGTGTGCAGACTGTCGAAACAGTTAATGCAGTAATGCAGTTTATGATCTCACTAGCCATTCTGCCCGCTTAGTCGGGCATTACATAGGCACTCCTGTCCCACTTTTCGCCTGCCCAAGGCCTTTGCTGTTAAAACATACATACATAGGCCTACATAAAGTCAGACATGCGAACAAAATCCAGCTAGGCACTGCATGAGTCTTCGTCTCCATATCTATCTCATGCTTGGCTTCAATCTCCCATGCTACCCACTGCCCATATTGCAGGGCCATTATCGCCAATGCTTCCAGGCCTATTGTATAGCAGGAAGCCTCCATCACGGGGGTGTGACCATTCGATTAGACAGCACAGTGTATCACGCCTCCAGCAGCGAAGCCAACCTTTAGAACCTTTTTCTAGGACATACTAATGCTGCCCAAGGCTGTAGGCTAGGGCTTCCCAGTTGCCCAGTATGCCTATGCCAGTGCAGCGGGAAACAAAAATTGTAAATTTTCTGGCCCTACCAAGGCCCACAGCAAACATTTTGAACGCTATTACAGATATTAACGTCAAGTTGTTGGAATTACTAACAGTGATTTTTTCTGTTGTTTACGATACTAATGCATCTTTTGTTCCTACATTGTGGTGTAATAATAATGGATTGCGGCGAAATTTTCTTTGCAAGGTATAGTAACAACACTAATTATGTGAAGTGGGTGCTTATCATACTAGTGGATTCGCAGTTTTTTTAGCATGTTGCCTACCAAAAATCAGTTAATACGTTTGAATTTGTCAAAATTCCGTACAAAAAAACTAATGTTCTCTTTTTCTGGGACACAGTGTAGTTTATGTTTTGTAATTATTTTTGTGTAATTTCAACATCTGTTATTTTTATGTAGTGTGTGTTGTATCTTATTTCATGTCGGAGTTTAATTTTCAGATATAGTGTTTACATCTGGCGGCACTGAGGCCAATAATCTAGTGCTGAACACGGCAGTGGAGCATTTCCGAATGATGCAGAATACTGACAATTATGCTGAACCATCTGTGCCTCACGTCATCTCGTCTTCACTGGAACATGACTCCATTAAACTCGTTCTTGAAAGATATTGCAATATTGGAAGAGCAGGTAGTTACGTATAATTTGTGCATGTTATAGAAATTAAGTCAAATCAAATCCAAACTTGTATAAAGCAATTACAAGTATGCTGTATTGAGTTGTAGTGTTCTGTGTGGTTAACTTTTGCATGACATGATGAATTATATTTGGCACAAGAATTTATAGCTGTTACTTTGGATTGGATAAATGTATTTTTTACATGTATAAACTTAAATGTTACTTTAAAATGTTGTACAAAATATATCTCTTTATGCAGAAAATTGTCTTGATTAACATTTTGTTACAGATGTGACATTTATCGATGCAGTCAGTGGGAAGGGTTGCGTGCAGGTCAATGACATTATCAACGCTGTTAAAGCAACCACATGTCTCGTCACAGTTATGTTGGCTAATAATGAGACAGGCATCATCCAGGTACGGTAATCAAAGGTGATAATTGTTAGCATTTGGATTTTCTACTGTACTTGATATTACTTATTTTGTGATGTACTGTGTATTGTATTCTAATTTGTATTTACGTACACAACTGTACTAGTCATTGCAAACTATTGTGTCTGCCTTAACTTACAGCTATTCATGTCATGTTGGCATGTGCAGTGCACTGAATTACTGAATAGTTGCTGATTATCTGAATGTAGATCCAGAAATTTTCCTTTTTAGTTGCTTTACACAATGTAATCTTTATCCATTATACTATTTGTAAATTTTTTGAAATTAGTTCTCTGTAGCATAACTTATCGTGATGTAATTACAGCTCATGTGAATGAAGTTATATTACTAGCTCCTTGTAAAGAAGGAAGCTTTAATATTTTACATACAGTGAGTTAATTTGTATTAGATTTCAGATTAATTGATGTAAGTTGTGTTTGTTACGATTTCAACTTTTGCTCTATACTAGAGTTTTGAAATATTAAAAATAGTATTGTTCTCAGTGTCATAGTGCAGATAGTTTTACTACATTGTTCCTGTTTGTTAATATTTTAGCCAGTAGCACAGATATCGTCCAAACTTAAGCAATATAGTTTGGAAAACGGTCGTCCACCAATTCTGCTGCACACAGATGCTGCTCAAGCAATTGGCAAAATTCCTGTTGATGTTGATACACTTGGTGTTGATTATTTGACTTTAGTTGGACATAAGGTTTGTGAAGCTTGATTTGATTTCTTCGATGTTTGATTGATTTGTTTGTTTGATTGGACAAATGCCCAGCTAGTAACTGCCTGGTGTAAAATGGGCTGTGATATTTGAGAACTTTATTGGCTATTAGTGTGTTTGATACTTGTGTACTGATATTGTGCTGCTGCGATAGTAAGAGGAGGATTTATAAGTTATTTTTTATGGCCACAGAATAATAAAGGTTAATCAAGAGGGCAACTGTATAACCCTGGCTTTTACAATGGAATGAGTTTATGTATGATGTGTTATTAATTTAACTGTTGCTGTTAATGCTTTGAAGCTGTTTATAGGGTACTAGAAATTACATATAGCATTTAAAAGTAACATTTCTGCAGTTTTCATAAAATTTCTTGCAGACTTTAGTGGGAACACCGGCTGACCAAATTAAGTACGGAGACTGCCTGTAAGCAGATGTGTGTTTATCTTACTGTGTGTTGTGGTTACAGTTCTATGGTCCAAGAATAGGAGCATTGTACGTACGGCAACCTGGCCTCCAGACTCCATTATATCCAATGTTTTTCGGTGGCAGCCAAGAGCGCTCATTTAGACCCGGGTGTGTGCAGAAATTGGCTGATTGACAGCATGTTGTTACTATTCACTTGCTTTATTGCTGTGCTTGCAATTTTAAGCTGAAGTGACTGCTTCGTGAACAGAAATATACTTACTTACTTGCTAGCATCCTTTGGACGTTGTGGTTATTTGAGTCATTATTTATTGATTGGGGTTCAACAGATTGCTGTGTGCAGCAGTGATAGCATGTCAGACTGTAATGCACGACATTGACTGACTTGGAAGGGCATTATTGGCCAGCAGCTTATAAATGCACAATATTTATATTGTGCACTAAATGCTGTGTGTTCTTTAAATGTTAGTTATTTAGTTGCTAATTATGTGTTTTAATGAAGTTGCAATTGTGTTGCTGTAGGACTGAAAATACTGGCATGATTGCAGGATTTGGAAAGGTAATGGTTGATTGTGTTTAAGCTTATGTTTTAATCTATTTTATGGTGATATGGTTCTGTGAAATTATTGTTAAAAAAACAGTCTGGTAAGTAGTGTTTAATGGGCGCCCTCACATGGAAATACAATGCATACACACTCCAAACTTACCACATCCTAGGTCTAAAGCTGACCCCAAACCATAGCCTACTTTCCATGTGAGGTAGTGAAACTCCAGGAGCACTGTTTAATGTTAAAATTGTGCAATTTGATACTAGCATCTCTTGAGTGTTTTTTTCTGTCTATTTTCGTTCTCTGTTGGTTGTTAGGCTTGTGAGGTTGTAAGTCACAGCGTCGAGAGGTGTCATGTTCATATGGCAACTGTACGCGACTATCTTGAGACTCAGCTGCAGGTTGGCATTGTTTGCTGATTTTTTTCTATCAAGAATCACATTGTGTTATAATTAATGATACAAAGTATGATGAAGGCACAGAGCTACTAGAAAATTTCTCTTGCCGTAGACCCTGATTCATCCCATGTCTATGTGAATGCACTGGCCCATGCTACCATGCCACTTTGTTTATTGAGGGCCACTGCATCTGCTTTTTCCCAGATAAGTCACAGTCTTGATTTGTTTATCATGACTGCCTTTCTAATTTGCTCTTGCCCATCTGGTCCAGACCACTGGTAGAATGGCACTGGTTTGTACAATGCTTGCTTTTGTATGTGTTGTTGCCCCCAATTTTTCCTTACCATATTACCGAGCCTAAATAGTCTGCTTTCATGGAGTTCAAATGCTGCCAATTCTGTAATTTTTTTAATGCCTATAGAACATATTAAGTGACTAAACTGGCTAGTGTGTGTACCCATTTAGTGTTATATGTATGTTTTGCCAAGAGTTGTGTTACTGTCTTGTCAGGAAGCCTTTCCACAAGGCATTTGCTTCAACTGTAGAGTAGATGGCTTAGAACGTCTGCCTAACACGTGCAATTTTTCTATTGTTGGAACGCATTTACAAGGTATTTATCTGATCTTTTGCTATACATTGATTCTGTGACAAGATAACCATGAACTTATGGATGCTACTGCTCTGGGCTTACAGAGGGGATTAGGAAACATGCATGGACATAACTACTGGCATTACAGACCCTGCAATACATGTGGCGAACCCAGGGGGCCCACAAGTGGTGCCAATAATCTAAGCTCTGCATGCAGCCATTGAGCATTTAGCAGTAGCCAAGTTGTTTAGACAGTTTCCCATAGTGGCAAAGTTTTAAATAACGATGAATTATAATAACAAAAGTGGGCCTGTGCAAGCGCACAAATGCTGCATTTTGGTTTGTATGTACATTTTGGTCCACATGAGAGAAACGAAAATCATTGCTTCCTAGGCTACATTATTGCAGAGGACTTTGCATAGAATCTTGCCAGTGTAGGAGGGGGCAGAATTTGAAGTTACACCACTGCAACTGACTATCAGAGAGTGGTGACTGTGAAAAAGTGAATGACTTCTTTAATGAATCTGAAACCAGCTCACCTATGTTGTGTTGCAACAAAGGCCATATAACACATTCATTGGAATGCTGTTGTTTGACTGTCAGGGCACCGCGTATTGTCACATGTAAGACGGCTTCAGGCAAGTATTGGTGCTGCTTGCCATTCAGAACTAACACACAGGTAATTAATGTTTGGTTAAATAGTTGCAATTTATGCTAATTTATAAGGACACACAATCACATTTTGGTTTAAAATTGTGTGTTATGATAGTCTATTACTCGAGAGAATCTGAAATGCAGATAATAGACACAGTAAGTTTTGACTTCATTAGTATTGTTATTTAAGAACATTTAACAGTAGATGTAGTGTCTCATCCTTATCACAAGCGGATGGGGGAACAATCAGAATATTTTTTTTCATTAATTTGCCTAGAGTTGTTTCTTTTTGTGCTTTGCTGGTAATTCTTATGCTTCAGCAAGGCATTTGGCAGGGTTTTGAACTCTGTGAGTGCTCTCATTTTCTGTACTTTTGCTCAGTTATTAGTGCAATTCTTTAAGAAATCTTGCCCAGCTTGTTTACAGGAATAGTAAGCCAGCTTAATGCAGTGTATAACTGTATATACTACAGAAGTTACATAAAAAAAGATTTGCATGGAATAGCATTATATACAAAGTTAACTGCTAGTTGTTTTAGTGTCTGAATGAAGCAAAATCAACATAATGGTGATTACTTAATTGTTATGGTTTCCTTGTTTTGTAGGGTATCACCAATCTTACTGTCAAGTGGCATCCCTGAAGATGTTGCAGCAAATGCTATTCGACTCAGCATCGGTCGAGGCACAGAGTTACGAGATGTCGATATAGCTGTGGCCGACTTGAAACGTGCCGTTAACGAGATTCTTATTGAAGTTGCAGTGAACAATGATACTGCTTCTGCTCGACAATGATGTGCTAATATGACATCTATCTTTGCGGTACAATATCATGTTCATCAGAGACTAGCAATATGTTTGTATTGTACTTTCAGTTGTTTGTCTTAAGTGAGTTTTGGTATTGTGTCCATACTTTTTTGGTTTCATGTGTATAATTTCTGTTTTTGTTTTGCATAGAGTTTGCTGGCAATTTTGTATGTTTGTGTAAGTTAGCATTTTTAGTGATCTTCCGTCCATTATCAGTTGCCGTCAGTTCAGACTGATATTTAAGAGATTGTTTCCATATAATAGTGGTGCAGGCACTTTGGAAAGTTAATGTTCTAGAGTTAGTATGTGTAGAGTGTAACAGCTGTCAGTTGGAGTTGGTCATTAGTTGTAACTGCAGAAGTCTTGTAAAAGTCTACTTCCATACTTGATCTTCGTAGAGTAATCTCGGTCTGTCTTGTGTGTTTCTTGTGCACAAGAGCAGGCTCATTATTTTTTTGTTTTGCTTTTTCTCTTGTTTCTGCAGCTGTACTATCATGCAAGTGACTTTTAGGTTATTTCTGATTACTTCATAGAGCAACTGTAGCATGTACTGTTTGAGTCATTTTGTATAAGAAACTGTGTACCCTCAGTTACGTGTGTCATAACAGATTAAAAAGTATGCAAAGTATCATTTCTTTCAGCCCCTTTGAATCAGCATTCCGGATGTTTGAAACCACTGCTACCAGTAACTAAGGCTCTGCCAGATACCTAGTGTGTGAAGCTTAGAGTTATACTACTTCCTGGCACTGCTAGAAGTGGAATTGGGATTCAGTTTTGTGATGGGACAGGAAGGGAATCCAGGAAAATTATTTGTGGCGAGAGCGGAAGGAACACCCACCTTTACTGTCCAACATTGACTGCTGTTCAAAATTTTGTGTGTGATTTTTGTGTTGATGAATTGCTGTACTGTCCTCGTGTGTTAATGTCGAGAATTTCTCTGGTGTTATGTTACGTTGTTTTCAAGTTATGACAGAATTTTGAGCAGCATTTGACTGTTTTAATTTATGTCACAAATATTTCTGTGCTTTGTGAGCTGTTAGTAATTTTACATACCGGTTAGTTTTCAGTAAATGTCTATGGCCTTCATGTGGGTTTTATCTATTTGTGTATACTGTACTACTGTTGATTTAACCTAGTATGCCATGACACAAGTGTCTGCTTCTACACTTGCAAAATACATTTCGACTTAAGCAGTCTTCTTGTATTTCTTTATTAAAATTGTTCACATAGTCTGAATGTCGTTTGTTTTTTTTTCAGACTGTTACAGTCTGTAAATTTTGCAGCAAGTGTAATGTGAGCACGACATGATTGCTTCATAACCACAGACTGAGTTTAGATGTTCTACTTAGCGTCTGACATCGATTTGAATGTTCAGCGTTATTATTAGTATGATGTTTCTCACACTGCACTCAGCAGAAAGGAGTTGTTATTTTCATGTATTCCAATTTATGTCAACTTGTATCATACTGCCCCTAGTCTGGTTTTAGTGATGTCACTTAATTTTGTTTCTCTGATCTATTAACCATATTGTTATGAATGAAAACCGAAAAGAATAATTTTATAGAACTCCTTTTGCTGAATGCAAAGTGTACTTTGTTGTATATATCATACTGCAATATTTAATTTTTAGACTGTAGCAATTTCCAGTTTTATAATATCGTGTTTTCAACCAGAATGAATGGATGTGATAAGGTGCACATACGTGTTTGGTTTTTTGGTGTATTGAACTTTTTCTGATGTTTTTCGTTATTTTTTGCTGGTCTTGAAAAATGACTGGCTGCAGTCGAACAAATGTGTAGCTTTGCATTTGTTGATGTCATATGATAGAACTGTCCGCGTGCTGCATTGGAAATTAAGAGAAAAGAAGCTAAACAAAAAAACAGTGAGCACAGCGAATTAGAAAACAAGAGGCCAAAGGCATTTGGCGAAGGCTGCACCGAATGACCCGCGCACACGGCACGCGGCGTACACTGCATGCGCCGCCGACAGGCACCGTAGACATCGGTAATAATAATCAGCATCTCATGCATTCGATGCAGCCTAGTAATTAGTGGCTTGTCAGTCAGTTCTGAAATGGTGCTGATGTCTTAGTGTTAATAATGGCAAGTTTGTGCCTAAGCTCCACAAACTTCTCGTGATTTTAGCGTCAACATTTGACGTTGAAACTTCAGAACTCATCTTCAGTTGACGTCTTCACTTACTTCGAACTTTGCGATTTAGCCTAGGCATAGCAGAAAATGTAGGTTAGGTCGCTGAGACTATTGCGTTAACTTTTCAGCTCGATATGCTGAACTGTAATTCCTGCACAGAGTATGTGAACCGTGACGTTTTAAGCTCGCTTCAAATTAAGTGCATCACACGGCCAGCCGTCTATTGCGACCAAGCATCCCGTAGCGTAGTGTCAGTCTTATCTATCACGCGCGCAAGTGCAAAAAAATGGCTGAACGGGGTGGAGACTGTCGGGGAATCGGGACCCAAGGCACATTGTATTAGATGGAGCTTCGATCTTCACGGAGAGGGGATCTAGGAGGTGTGGGGGAAATTTTGCCCACTGTAAAGTACATAAAAGACATTTTACGACTCATTTTCCAGCTGGCGCCACATTCGATGCGGCTTCCGCCAAATTTCTGTGGCCACTTATTTCCTGCCCGGACCACCTTCGGTCGATGAACTCCAGAGCCAGTAGCTCAGTATCTTTGAGGATTCCTCGTAGTACTGTCGAAACAAAGTGAATCCCTGATGAGACGGAACGATAGCCCGCCCGCAAGCCTCCAAAAATCGTTTGACATGGGACTTGCGACATGCAGGCAGCGTCTGTCCGGGGCTTCAACGGGGTGCGACGTTTTCCTATAGGGTTTAGCACGGGGGCGTTTGTCCGGGCTGAATATAGCGCTGGAGGGGGCTGTGGCGGAGGTTTTCCTCGGAGGGGCGTTGTCTGCATGGGGGCACCCTTGTATATGTCGTGCAAAATTTCAGTGAAATTGGACAATCCTTGGCCGAGTTGCAGCGTTTAACTAGTTATAGATGGTCGCTGTCCGTTATTTTGGATGCTAGAAAAAACATTTCAACACTTTGGGGACCCAATTTATTTTCTATCTACATACCAAATTTGACGAAGATATCTTGATCGAGGGCGGCGATGTACCCAAAACTGAATTCGAAACACGCCTCTGGCGGCGGAATTCTACTTTTGGTTCCAATTTCGACACGCGTTTTGCTACGGGACCTTCCTGTGTGTGATCATACAAAATTTCATCCAAACGAGTTGAAACGACACACAGACCGATGACTACTCCCAATGCTGCAGTGGGCGAATTGCAGACCCGGAAACCTTCAAAATGGCGGAGCCCGGATTCCTATTCGAGTTTCCTAGTAACCATACGTCTGTCTCGCTTAGTTTCAGAGATATTAGCGTGTGACAGACAGACAACGCGGACTATTGCTACAGCTGGCCGCCACACAGCTAACAATCAATAAAGAAGTAAGAAGTAATCTTCTTC
>Ga0126335_1000827_pt1 | contig 15992 bp, 9 predicted proteins | sample OlaspJWI45metaG_FD_108409 | JGI IMG/M metagenome (GOLD analysis project Ga0126335, IMG submission 108409) | Marine gutless worms symbiont microbial communities from Oahu, Hawaii - Olavius sp. 1 OAHU.JWI-45 metaG | ecosystem: Host-associated > Annelida > Digestive system > Unclassified | place... | reverse complement strand
GAACATAATCTGCATACATTAATTATGCAAAATAAAGTGGCGCCATCTGGTGAATGAAAAACATGGTAATGGCGTTGTAATAAATAACGATCGTCCATCGTCTTTCGTTATGTTGGTCAAAGCTCAAAGAAGTAAAAAAATCATAGTTAATTTAACAAATAACAACAATGACTGACATTATTGTGAGGTAGTTAATTACTACCATAAGTACCATAACTGGTGTCGAAAATTTAAATAAGTAAGAACGTTCGTTTGGTTTTTTGTACGGTTTAAAAAGGGCAGAGAGTGTTTTCATAGTCATTTTCATTCGCTAAATGGCGCGGCGTTGACCTTGAGACCTTGATATGCATTCAGTGTTAGTGGAGTATCGAGCGTAATGCTGCCAATTGCGTTCAGTTGTTTATGTGTCATGCGGGTTGCTGAATCCCCCCCAAGTGCAACGCGCATCTGACATCGGCATAATTGAATCAAATCATCCCAATTTACTGCAGTCGGTTAGGATAAAATCACTGGAGGGTATATGTCTCAAGCAGCGAGGTATTTCGCAGCACTCGTGTCTGCAGCAAAAGCCTGTTTGTTCTCGCGCATTAAGTCCAATCTCCATTAACAGTGCCTTTCCCCGTAACATTTGCCTCAACAACTTGTCACGTATGCCGCGGAAAAGTTTCAGAGAGTAAGTGAGTGTGTAGAGGCTTAACTTCGTCGACACTTTATAGGTCATTTCGGGGACGATTGTTACAGGCCAAATGACCCAACCTACAGCGTCAAAGCACCGAAGGAAACCAGTTGTCCACTGAGATAAGCTTAAATCCCACCAGAACCACTCCACTGTGTTACAATATAAACTGTAGGCAACCGCCTCTAGGCTAAGCACAGCGTCCACGTGCGGCTGAGTTAGAGTGGTGTAACCGTTTTTCCAATTGTCGCACTTTAGGGGCAATTTTTAAGTGTTTCTCAGAGTTGGGGGCTCTAGATGTACAGCGTCTGCAGCGGATGAGAGCCCAGACATCGGAGCTTTAGCTATTGTTTTAGATTTTTGATTTTCTCCTGTTTTCAACATTACAGCGCTTGGAATGTGTGTAGGGTCGAAAATCGGGGCAAAATTTCACACTTTTGACTCCCTGCAAAGTTTTGCCAGCGGCTAAATTATGTCTGAAAATGTGCTATGCGGAATGAGGGTCGCTTATTTTATTCAGTATACCATTAAACAAAGCGAACGTGGACGTTGTATGGAATGGCACTAATGTCAGTAGACCGTATATAGCCAAGGAGTCAGGGGGGGGATAAAAAAAACTCGTTAACCGCGACCGAATGTAAATAAACTGAGTCTGAGATGTCGAGCAACGAAGCTTGTTGCTAGAAACCACTCGTAATCCAAACTTACATAGCGTTCTGCCGTAAAAAATCAACGTACGAATATCCACAATAATACCAGTGTGACAAAAACTCAATCTGCTGGACCTGTAAGCTGCCTAGAGTTTCGGATAAGTTCTGCATTATGTTGACAGGTCAAGACGGTATGTCGTGTAGGCGACAAGTTTGTAAGACGAAGTGTTTTTGAAGAGTTTTTTTAGAAGTTTTTTGTTGCTTGACCCCATTACCGCAAAACTCGACTATGACCTGAACATCACAAAGATGTACAGGCATACCAAAAATAAAGTTTATATATCGAGATGTTCAAAAGTTACAATCCGTACAAGACGGACAGACAGACATACAAATGCGACTGAACGTATATAACCACAACGTATCCGTCATCGTCGTCGTCGTCGTCGTTAACGCGCAGTCGTCGGCGACCCGCAGCGTCGCCCCATCGTGTCCACGGAGAATGGCACTACGCCAGAGATCAGCTGATGGTGATTGGCTGTCCCAATGGTAAAATAATATATGCAAACGGTAACGCTATTAACTATGCACACTATAAATTAAACGATAGCGAATACTTGGGGCAAGATAAACGGCGTGTTTTTGGTCTATTGCTTCATGCAGGCCTAACATGTGCAGCAGTCTAGACGGACGCAAAATGTTAGCATGTAAATCAACTTGTCACCTGTCAACCTGTCATCGCCGCGGTGTGCGGTAGTATATCTTGCGTTACCATTGGATTGCTGCGACAGTCAGGAGACAACTTAATAGCGGCATACCAGTGTCGTGTGTCGACACGGAGCGTGTAAAATATAACAGGGTCTTTCTTGGACTATACTTGTCTTTTCCTAGTATTCTTTCCTTTTCAATAGAGAAGATTTCAGCTCTAGTATCGGAAAGATGACAGGAAGATCAGTGAAGCTGTTCTGTGCTCTATTACTGTGCCTTCTGTCATATGGATGATATGGTTGTGAAATATGGTATCCGGATCGTTCTGATTACCACCGTTTTAATGTTGTGTGGAATAATTCCTTCAAAAGACTCCCCGGCTGTTGCTGGCGGGAGAGTGCGTCATGCCTATTGTTCTATTCTGGGACACTCTCCATGTCTTTATTATGGCTGACCAATGTAAGATTCTGTTTTGGAAAAAGGCTTTAAGTGACAACAGGATAGTAAGCATTACTGTGAATGTTAATAGACCACACATTAATATGTTATTATCTAAACACTCGATAACATCTATTAATATGAAAATTGGCAAAATAAAGAATCTTATGTGGAGGCAATTTGTCGACAGTGCATACAGTAAAGGGAACTTAAACTTTTATTGACTACATGTACTGTTTTGATGTGTTTTTAGGTATTTTAGGTTTTTTTACTGTTCGTTTTTAGCCTTTATTAGAGTACTGTTTAGTTTGTGGTTTATGTGATTTAGTAGGCTATAAGCTGTGATTTGTTTTTATATATTTTTTATTTGTATATGTGTGATAATGCTGCCGCTTGGCGTAATAAACGAATAATAATAATTATGCATCACAGCTTACACAAGCACAAGCACACTTAAATTAGCAGGTCTCACAGACGTACTGCGGTCTGTAGTTTTGGATTTAGACTTCTAAATGTGTAACTTTCTTTGTGTTTCTTAATTCTTAACCAGGTTAGTTTGTGTCATGGTTGGTTTTCTTGCCTTTATGTTTGTTTTTTTTCTTGGTTGCTGTCAGTTAGGTTGTCACTACCAATGCAGTTGATTGCTTGCTTGGCAAGACTTGTCACCAAAAGGACCTATTAGATTTGCGATCTTGCGACATGTGTCGAGAGGGCAAAAACACCGAATGTGTGCTCAAGAGACAAAAGCAAGTTGACTGACGCTAATGGTTTTTCAACGATTCACGGTGCATCACCGGCGTGGCGTCGTGGAAAGACTGATGAGTTGTTGTTGCTGCGGCTGCTGCTGCGGCGGCGTCTGCAACAGATTGTCGGCGGCCGCAGGTGCGTTCCGGTCGACTACAATCCATAATACATGCGCTGCCTGCACACCGGCCGGCATACCGACCTAGTCACAAAGGCGCCGCCCTCACGCCAGTCCACGCACCCAGTACCCCAGGACCACCCATGCTGGGCTCGGCGTGACTCATCAAGGATATTGCCACAATTGTGAGAACGCCATAGACTTGTCGCCATGCCATGCGTCGCCGAATCGCCATAGAATCGACACAGTCCGCTCAGTCAAACGGAAACAGTAAACAAACACATGAATAAGTGTTCACTTTTATCCGACGATTCGCCTGGCGTTATTTCAATCAGTCAGTGGTATATACACTGGGTGACATTATCTTACGCTAAAACTAAAGTTTTAAACAATAGTTTTAAACCCTAGCTCAATCTAGACGCGAAAATTCGGTCTTAAACCAATGCTCAGTTTGACTTCGGTTTACAACTGAGTTTTAAACTGAGTTTGAAACTGGGTTTTAAACCGAGTTTTGGACCGACCGCCATATTTAAAAATACAGCCCATTCGCTTTGTATTTGTTTGTAAATAGTAGTTTTATACTGGTAAATAATCCAAGAATTGACAGTCTGTGAGAGATAAAAGAACGAAATGCGTGCAAAATTCGGTGACCGGCGATTAGCTGGAGCACCCGCCGCTATGGCAACACCGCGTAAACAAAAACATTCGCCATATTTACGTCATCTGGGGCCCGATTTTCAAAACTTCTTAAGATTTTCCTAAGAAGTTTTGAAAATCGGGCCCCTGGTTTCGATCGTTATTTATTACCATGCCTTTTTCAGAGCCACCTACAGCTTTTCGAGGAAAACAACTGTGCCTTCGTTTGCTAAAATATTTCACATTATTGTCAAATAATTGCACTCAAAATGTCTTACAGATGCATGTACACGTAGAGGAATTAAAATCGGCACATTTAAAAATGTGCTGTGTTTGCATTTTCTTTCATAACTGGGACACAGTGTAGTGGAAAAAAAATCCACACGGGTTTGCGAGTAACGTAGAAAGTAAAAGGTTATTGTAGCGGACATCTGATATAGCGCTTCTATGAGAAAACCCTATCGCAGAAGCTATCAGGTACGGCATACGGCACGCGTTGTCAATTAAGGAATCACCCACGCATTTTTCCAGGAATGGAATGAACCATACATTTACCTTTGCCTTCCCAGCCGAAGCCAATTAACTGTCAGCTTAATAGTTAACGAAAGATGTAACAAAATACCGACAGTAGGCCTACAAAATTTTGTAGTCTTTCAGTACAAAATACAAAGTAGCGACTTAGGCCAATACAGTACAAACTGCCGTTTTGAGTTTCTTAAACGTGCAAAATTCTTTACTTCACAGTCGTTGTGGTCCAGAGACCCCTCCAGCCTCATTATGCATTAAAGACTTGTTTGGATGGACAGAGAGCTCCCAACACATTTCAGACGTTGAAAGTAAGCCATAGGCCTATGCATAAATTCTGTAGGCAGCTACAGGCTCGATTCCCCAATAACGTGACCATCAGACTCCCGCACCCGAATGCCTGATATTGCAGCGTACAAAATACATTGGACCTAACGATGATCAATGGTTTCGTACGCGCCGCATGCTGTATACGTTAAATTCGTTACGGTAATGCAGCCAGCCTGCTAGCTTAACCATATACAAAAACCTAGAGTTTAGAGTTACGTCACAACATATATTGCTTATAGCTACTTTCCTAACAGAACAAATGGAGGTAGAGCTTGTAGCTGCCTGTAAGAAAGACTCATTCAGACAAAAAGTTAATAAAATCCACGTACATGCACGTACATGTATGAGCGGATTCAAGTGAGTAAAGACATCTCAAGACAAACAGACCTCCAATGAAGAAGAAGAAGCAGCAGCAGAAGACATCATCCAAAACTGGTCAAATAAAAGGCTAAGAGTAGAGGTCGGCAGCGTTTGACAAGACTCGGCTGGCTGGAACGATCTACCAGTATAAAATCACTGCACCTATGTATTGCAAAGGAGACAAGAGAACGATGTTGTGGCTGCCACCAACGCCAGGACTCTGCCACCGTGCCACGACACCTTGATTGATTGATCCAGATTTGGCATTATAAGGGAATGTTTTACAGCCTCTGAAAAACACCCCAGAAAACGCCAAGCCTGAATGGAATCGCTAAACTTGCGGCATGTATACTGTTGGTTTACTAGCCAATCTACTTCCTCGCTAGCGCTGCAGAGAAGCATCATAGGCCTACAGGACACTCAAGATTGGTATCATCATTGCATCCGTTTTTACTCATAATTCGACAAAACAAATGTCGCCTGTCTCGACATATAATTGAGTTTGTCGCAAATGAGAATGAATTCGAAATATTTCTTTCGCGTAAGACTATCCGACAAACTCGATTATCTCACTTGACATCGGAAAATACTGATTGTCAGGGCTGCCTGCACGGTCGTATCTTACGGCCTGGCTATCAATATATAGAAAGTTCTTTGTGTGTATATCTGTACGTTTGTCTGTTTACTTATAACTCGGGAACGGCAGCGACGAACGTCTCCAAATTTTCAGGGTAAATCCAGAGCGCCTGGGGATGGTTTTAGGTGCAAAAATGGGGATCATGGGTAGGGGTCAGAAAATTGGCATTTTTCGTCTCTCGCGGGATCGGCTGGCCATGCGCCACTGCAGGCACATTGGGCACCGGGCACTGGGCAATTAGACAGGTTATAGGCAGTGGTCGAATTACGGGGGGGGGCGAGGGGCCTGGCCCCCCTGAAAGACCTGGTGGCCCCCGCGAAACATGTGGTTTAAGAGGGTACAAGGGGACCTGCAAAAGGCCCTCCTGAAATCACCCCATCAATCCATCATTGCAACATGTCATTCTAAGCACCAATGCTGATGCACCTTCCCCGGCTACATGATAAATTGACAAATCATGCTCAGTTTTTCGTTAGCGGCCGTGCGCTCTCCTGTTTCGTTACGACTTTCTTAACTTCTGGATTTTCCTACTTACTTACTATACTGTTATTACAGTTCCGAGTTTCGAAAACGAAGTTTCGTTTTTCCTACAGTTACAGCGTTTCCGACTGAATATTCCATTACAGGCTTTTTTTGCTCCCTGAAATGGGACTTCTGGGGGCCTAAAAATTTCTAGGCTAGCTATCGCTTGCCATATTTTACTGCCCCCTCACAAATTATGCTATAATTCGACCACTAACACACAGGCGCGGGCGGACATTGCGCAGACGCAGTAGAGGCAGGCGTTGGTGCTGACTGGCCGGCACGCATACACACGGGCACGGGAAGCGGGGGGCCTTGGGCGAGCAAAAGGCGGGGACGGGGCTGCCTGCGTAATGCCTGACTGGGGGGGCAGAATGGCTAGAATTCGTGCCAGACTACATGAGAGAGGAGTCTGTCGGCAAGTCTTACAGACAAAATCTGAAGACGTTTTTGTTCGCATCGTGTCTGACGCTCGCAGTACATTGGAGTTTTTTTTAACGATTTGCTATATAAATATATAAATTTACAATGACATAGACCACAGACACTGACATACAAGGTGGTCCAGAAAAACCGCACAAGCTTTGCATATGACAAATTTTTAAACACATCGTCGAAAATGGCTTTCTAGGCCACCTTGTATTGCAATATAAACACATATTTTATGGAGAGATCACAGTAAACATGACCTAATGAAGCACTAACCCTAACGACCAGCAAATAGTGTTTTTGGACAAACGACGGTCGTCTTTTCGTATTTTCTACCGGGATTAAGCGGCATCCAATTACCAAGATTTCAACAGTACCAGCTAAGTGACGTTAGAGTATTTGTTATAACAAACAGAAAATACAATACAAAGCTAACAATTTTCAATTTCGCTTTGCACACAGCACGACAGTGGAGTGATGACTGCAGGATACAACCGAACCATAGCAATCGACTATATACGACGGTCGCCGTCGACGTAAGCAAATCCTTTTCGCGGCATTATTACAAACACGCAGCAGTGTCGCTAGCCCTGCGGGTGGCCGCAACCACTTTATTGTCGCATTTACGTGGCTGACGAAACCCATCGCAGGACGGATGGTCGCTGTACAGTGTACAGACGGATTGCTTTTGTCGTTGCTATGGAGCGAGCCAGCAAGATGCTTGCCGGCATAGCAACGCCGCGTGCGTGGTCGACGCATCAGATATGTCCGCTGATACAGATTTTTACCAGGCCTGCAGTGTCCTGAATATGGTAAATCCCTGAATATGTGCCGATCGGACGGACGGACACTAAACGCTTTCGTTGGTCGCGAATGTGAATTAGCTGTATATCGTGCACATAGCGGCTATTTAAGTAAGCAACTTGCAATGACGATGAATTTGCTTGTCATTCGCAACGAGATTTTTTATTGATGAAAAATATTTTGCTAAAATTATATACAACTAAAATGGGGCAGCTAAGATGTATTGCCACTTATAGCCGCCGCCGCCGGCTAGGGGCGCCCCAAAACATCCGCCATCCTAAATCGTAGTACGCGGCAACATGACACGTCTTATTCACGACAACTGTTCATATTGACTGAATTCACGCCAGCTAGAATCAACAACCACTGCCTCGATTCCAGACGGCATGACTGATTCCACTGCCTGACAAGGCTAACAAACTGTCATCAACATAGTCACTTTTCATCAACACACGCATGTGCTCATGCGCCATGATGCGCAGTGAAGCGTGACTCACTCACACACCATAGTATTACTTACTTAGCTCGTGATGAATCTCGTTTTTGTGCCATGACCTTGATGTTTTGACCTCGTGACCTGCAATGTTTGTAGTGCATCGGCTGTCACGTGACCAAACCATGTACAGCCCCCTAAAACTTTCTTGATGCCATAACCGCCATAATCGCTGTCCCAAAATTTAAAGACAGATCACGTGACTTAGATTACGCCCCTTTGACCTAGTTTTATAGTTGTAGGTAGTGCTTTTCGCAGAGAGTACGCGCATCAAATTTGAAGTTTCTAGCTTTAAACGTTGCAAAGAAAATACAAAATTTGCAAAATTTAAAAGTAGGTCACATGACCTAAATTATGTTCCCTTTTGACCTACTTTTGTAAGGTTTATTTTCCACTCCTTACAGTCTATCTGCACGACTAATTTGAACCCTGTAGTTTTAGACATTATTCACAGGGGTCCGAAAATTTATACCGAGATTACCTAAATTGGGTCACTTCCCCTTTGACCTAGTTTTGCATGCGGTCATAACTATTCCTCGTCGTCGATGCGCACACCGAATTTGAACTCTGTAGCTGTAGCCATTTCAGAAAAATGGACGAAATTCCAAAATTTTAAAGTAGGTCAATGCGACCTAAATTATATCCCCTTTTGACCTACTTATGTACCTCTTATTTTCTACTCCTTACAATCTATCTACATGCAAAATTTAAACCCTGTAGCTTTAGCCGTTCGAGAGATACTCACAGGGATCCACAGGTTTAAAATCTAGGTCACTTAAACTGGGCCATGACCCCTTTGACCTAATTTTTGCATCAAAATCACTCCTCGTAGTCGATGCGCACACCGAATTTGAAGTCTCTAGCTTTAGCCGTTCAAAAGATATCGGGACACGTTTATTAAAAAAAATTTGGGCGTCGTCCGCCATCTTAGACTTTACCTTAAGTGGTTTTTGACAATTCCGTAGCCTCCAGCCACACTTGCGATATTTGAACGCAATCTGTCCACGTGCGGCTGAGTTAGAGCGATGTAACTGTTTTTCCAACTGTCGCACTTTAGATTCCCCGATTGGGCAAATAAATCTCAAAGTTGGGAGGGCTGGATGCATGAGATCTGCGGCAGGTGAGAGCCCAGACATCGGCGCTATACGATATTGTTTTAGATTTATGGACTTTTTGATCTATTTTTAAATTACAGCGCTCGGAAGGCGAGTGGGGTCGAAAATGGGACAAAATTTCGCACTTTTTACCCCTGTAAAATAGGGAAGGGCTGGGGCAGTGGTTTGTAGGGATTATCCGTGAGACATCTCGGTTCTAAGCATCGGTATACTTTTACCCGGCGGCAATCAGCGGTATCGTAACATGAAGTGCGCTTGACTAAAAATAGCCCGTCGATAAAACATATAGCCTCCGGCAAAGTTTTGCCGGCGGCTAAACTATTCTGCGCAGTATTTACGGTACATTGTTTTCATTTTGTGGCATCTGCAAAGGTTCCTTTCTTCTCCACACTGTATTCAACTTAGAGCACACGAAACATATCTCAAGCTTTCAAAACGTTACCGTTCATTTATCCACCATACACTCACTAGTCACTACTAGCAGTCAAAAATTTCTAATAAAAAAACTAAATTGCAACAGATTGCCTTCACCGCAGTCTTTGCTGCCACTGCCCTAAGGTTTCAGACATGCTATTCAGTTATAGCTAATACCGAGTTTCTTATTTGTAGACACAATGTCGTGTTGGTGTCTACTGTGCAGTTGACTTCTAAGCAATTTACTTCAGCTCATAGCTGCAATATTTTAAAACTGTTACATTATCTTGTCAGCAACTTTGATTTAACTCATGCAGGCCCACATATCTCAATCCTCCGCTGATGCTAGGTTACATTGATAAAACAAGTGGACAAAGTAATTTGGCAAAGGCCGCATCGAACCCATTTTCCCTCGCCGTATGGGAATGTTGATCTTCATTTAATAAGATGTTTCTTGGGTCCCCAGGAGTCTCCACCCCAAACAGGATGTCGATCCGTTCAGCCATTTTTTGCACAGCCCAACCCCGTGACAGACAGACAGACCGACTGACTGACTGACTGACAGACGCCCGCATCATCGATCGCAATAGTCTGCATTTTACGTATTCTATGCGGCCTAATAATTAGTAGAATGGCGTGTAGCACATGCTAGCCTATATTTTACTGATCTGATGTGGGATGGCCAATAAACGGGTCACCATTTCGGTCAACGAGCATACACAATTTGCCGAACTTTTAAACGAAGTTTTACGAAGGTACAACAGTACGTTCGTAAAACTTCGTTTAAACGTTCGGCAAATTGTGCAGTTTTTGCATTCCTGGAACAAGCTCGACGTGACGGCGTTTTACGTGATAGTGTCCGGAAGTGCGCTTTACGCATAATTCAGCGCGAATTATTCAGCCGTCGAGCGGAAACAGTCGCCATAGCGGCCGGTGCGGCTGCCTCTCCATATGTACGGTAAGCACGTGATGTCTTGTGTAGCTGACGACCGATAAATCAGGCCACGCAGAACACGACAGCTTCACACTGCTCGTCGCTTGATGCTTTTACGGCCGATGTCGACTTGAAAGGTAAGAAAGCTCTCGCGCGTCATTACTGCTTGCCAAGTGCTTGGTGTTGGCTGCACAGAGCTTGTCTGATAGCGAACAAAACATCATCCCGTATAGATCCAGCATTTCCCAGCGTTCTTCTCTTCGTCACCGAGTTTATAACTAAACGTAAAGGTAAAGGTAAAGGTGCGGACACTTGTTATAGCGACTCTTACTGGAATCCCATCCCACCCCAGAAGCGCTGAAGTATGGAACGCATTGTAAGGGATCTCACAATGTTACCTGCACTTCTACTCGTTTATCTGCGAACCATCTGGACCATGCCTTTTCCTTCCTTCACAGCCGCAGTGCCCGTAACGTCTTGCGTTAGCCCACGATTAGCTACCAGAGTGTCCCCATTAAGTCGGTTCATACCACCCGGGCCGTATCGACCGGCCGTAAAGACGGCCCGTCAAGAAAGGTGGTGTGAGCTTATAAGCGCAGCCCATTTTCACTCCTCGCCACATCACTAGTCACAACTATGTTGATGGAGACTGTGTGCGGTGCTGTTAAGTTTATTTTGCATAACCATCGTACTTACTTAGTAGCTGGCCCGCTACAATGTGGAGGCCAACTATAGTAATGGCCCACATTGCCTGTCCGTCCGTCCGTCTGTGTGTCACATGCGAATATCTATCTCCGAAACTAAGCGAGATAGATCTATGGTTACTAGGAAACTTGAATAGGAAACCGGGCTTCTCCATTCAGAATCTGCCATTAGATTCGCGATCGGAAGTATGATTCCGCCATTTTGGATGTTTGCGGGTCGCTTTCTTCGATAAACTGTACGCATTGATGCCGATAACCATAACCATGCAGGAAGACACGGGGGAAAACCACGACATGAGGAAATCCAATTGGGCGAGACCTACGAAATAATATTCCTCGGTCTGGCAATCTATTGGTACCAACAACTGCGGGTCAGGTAATCGCATAGGCGCAAGTTGGTTGACGGCTGAGTAGTAACAATGAATGGTGATGCACGGAGTAAAAGACAGCAGTTTACAGGCGGACTCATGCTTGTTTATCGAATTACAATATTCTACATTCATAAAATAAACCTCATAGACTAGCAATATCGAGATTGTCAGTGAATGTCCCTGTGAGTTTGGGTTTCAGTTGCCCAGTGTTTTGCTATTGCGTCGTACTGGGAATTCTTGTGCAAAATCGCGCAAATTGACAACTAAACGTTAGACCTGTACCAGCTAAGTTGTACTACACTGACTTGTTTCTGTTTTTGTTTTTTATTAGTGTATTTTTCTATCTTTGTGGTGAATAAAGATTACCATAAACTGTCGCAGTGGCTGCACCACTGGCATTGCTATATATTATTCGGCCGAGTTGAATACAGAACGTGGCACGTGGCCTATTGCGACCGGGGGTCCCGTAGCGTGGTGTGTCAGTCCGACACAGAGCCTGCGCTGTGCAAAAACAGCTGAACGGATCGGCGTTCTGCTTGAGGTGACGAATCTTGGGAGACCTACGGCACATTTTATTAGATAGGGGTTTCGATCTCCCTATACGGCGAGGGGGAGAAGGAGTCTGGGATTTTGTCCATTGTGATTGTGGAGAATATAAATAGGAATTTTCCGCATCATTCGCCGTATGGCAGGCATCACCAGATTCGATGCGGCCCCTGTCATATTACTTTGGATTCTTGCTATAATGTTGTTGTTATCATCAAACGACCTTTAAGTACTGTGTCCATACGAAAACTACTGCCAATCGCACAGCTTCAGCAGCCAGCCATCAGTGTTCGTCGAATGATACGGGCTGCTGTTTACGATCTGGGCTTACGTACGCCGTACGGTAGCCTATACGGTGACATACATGTAATATTTATGTGCAATAAACGCCGCCTTCGCAACGTTCTAGTCAACACGACCCGTCAACATACAGTATGCCAAACGCCTACTTGCTAGCATGTAATTAAGTACTAAATGATTTAGCAGAAGGCGCTGGATTTTGCCTTCTCGCAAACACAAGATGCGCCCAAAAAGTAAGCTTTTACACGCTGCTCAAAAATCGCATTAAATGTGTCCACGTGAATAACAGTTATTAGATTTGAGTGTGACACAACATGAATTATTTCACAATTGTTAAAAGCCCGTCGTGTTGTATGATGACACTTATACAGCTTGTGATTGCATGCATTTCTGTCGTAAATCATAAGTATATACTTAAGCCAAATGTGCATACTAAAACATAAATACACAATAAAATCACTTCTTTTTGCCAACACATGCAATTTGTTGCATCCTACTTTCTTCCATTCTCTGATGCATGTTGATAAATACATATAAGTCGATGCATTACATTCGTCACGTATCACAAGCGCAACTGACGATAGGCTACACAGTCATCCTCGCTCCGAGAGTTAACCACTCTATGAACTTATCTGCTCCGTGATTCATTCCTTTTGTCAGTTGCTTGCAGTAGCTTATCGCGATTCATTACCATTATTTCTGGCTCTCAGCATATCTCATTCCCAATGAAGTCACGTGAATTTTATCGTTTTAGGCTGCATCGAATGCATGAGATGCAAACTTCTGTTGCCGATTATCGCGGTGTCTGTCCCTCAGTCTGTCTGTCACAGCTAAACTCGACATCACGGGGCCCTAACCTTAACTATGCAAAAGTAGGTCATAAGGGGTCGGGGTCGGGGTCAAGTGACCTACTTTTGATTTTTGGACCCCCTCGTATCTCTAGCATGGCTGAAGCTGGACAGTGTGTGTAGTGCATTCGATGCAGCCTTTGCAAAATTACTTTGGCCTCTTGTTCAAGTAGCTGTTCTTCGTGAGGTTATCGGAATATCGCAGATTCCTAGCTGCAGGTCCCTTTTTTAGACAATACGTGATCATTGGAGTGACTGGACATTCTCCCCCCGCACATCTGCCGTCCGTACAAATGCCCCCGGACATTTCTCGCCCCTACGACAAACTCCCTTATACCAGAATTGACAAGTCTGAGTTATCGTTATGGGTAGGGTTAGTTTTAGCATTAGGGTTGGTTTTAGGGGGGACGGATGTCTTAGATTCGGTAACTGGTGGCACGTTTGACCTACCTGGCAGGTGTAATACAGGTGGCGGCAGTCTGCGCTGCTGCTGCAGTCGTTGATGTAGCGTGTGAGGTGAGCTGGTGTTTGACCGATGAGCAGGTTGAGCGACCTCGCCACTCTCGTTCTTCGACCGGGCACTGCCGTCCGAAGGCGACTGCAGGACATCGGTGGTCGCAGCTGCAGGAGCCGGCGAGCTTCTGCTGGACGACGCCGGCGTACGAGCGGAGGGCATCCCGGCAGCACTCTTCAGTAGACTATAGATCGGATCAACGCTGTCCTCGGCACCTGCGTTCAACCACCGTTGCATGCGTCTCAGCAAGAAATTGCTGGAAAATATCGACTGCAAAATGCGTCAATAATTTAACAACGTACTAGTCAATTTTGTTAATGCAGCGTTAGTGTAGCGTATCTAGTTGTATTAGTATTTGCAGCGTATTTTGTACGTTTTTGTGTTTTGAATGCTAATGTGTCTGTAATAAAAATGGAACTGTACCGGACACGTCACACTGAGACGAAGCGATGCCAAACAAGTGCTATAGTGGATTGCTACAAGGCCACAGAGGAACAGAACGACCGAGAAACGCTTGGAAAAGAGCTCTGGAGAAGAAAATGTGGACAGCAGGCTTCAGGTTCAGCTGGCTGAAGATGGAGATGGCAGATTGGACAGAGCTTGGTGGCGCCTGTGGCCTATACTCCACTGAGAGCAACAAGGCAAAGTATGTCTGTAATAAACGTTCATCTAATAACAACTAATCCCTGCATAGTTTAGCTCCTCGAGGACGACGACTTTCATTGAAGACAACAGCACTGGTTGACACTGTTATTGTTACTCGCTAACGTAGGTGACGGTTTTGCAAGGTAACAAGTTGACGACGCGATAGTTTCGGAATTCGATTAACGTAGATGTTCAACGTCGAACCCGGTTTGTACAAGGATGGGTAACCCATCTCGGTATGTACCAAGCCATTCAGGTCCATCTCTGCATAGCTACCAGTCCCGTCCGTGGGAAACACAGTAGGTATCTATGAACAGTGAACACTGACAGCGACACCGCTTGATGCACTGTAGCCTGGGTCTAAGGTCTCGCAGTGCAAAGCTTAATTGCCGTCTACAGTATATGAGGGCTGCAGAAACCGCTATATTAGTGTGTCACTTCGAACTGTATAGTGGCTTACTATGGAAATATTGATCGGCGAAATTTAGAATCTCTGTGAGCAAAGAACATAGCTTAAATACGAAGTGCATCAGCTGTAAAACAGTCTAGTAGGTATTCTATCTGCTCTCTGTATTAACTCCAGGCGGGCCTAATGTAGACTATTGCTGGTACGTTGTGCTGTAGTAAAAGTCGCCGTGTGAGCTAATCTATATAAGTACAGAACTAGTGACATTTTACCTCCAAACAGCAGCACAGTCCGAAGATATTGTAAAGGAGATTTTGTGTACCGGTTAGTTTGTTTTCGTACTTTTGTTAAGTCGTTAATTTTTGTCACAAAGTGGAGGGAGTAGCCTGCTATGTTATTTGGCCTGCAGTGAGGACCGCACATCGTGTTAATTATCGGCGCTACACATCTTTCTGTGTATTTTACGCCATAATCTGTCTCTATTGTTGCCTGTGAGCTGCGAGTTTTTTTACCTGATGATTGCAGGGTGAACTGGCTGCGAGAACGAAGCAGTGAGCAGCGAGCGTCTATAGGCCATTGTGTATCTGTAGTACAAGAGCGTAAGTGTTGTCTGGAAAGCTGATATTATACACTGTTGTTATAAAGCACAGCATGCGGCATGTAGAATTCTGAGTATTGCTCGTGGTAGTGATATGTTTAGTTTTCTGATGAAACGCAAGGAAGGACAGTCAAACAGAATTCATAGTTATTTAATAGTCAAGTTATTTGCTGACGATGTCAAGCTGTACATAAGAGTCATAAACAGTGTTGATTATGATCGGATACAAGCTGCGCTGTCTGCTCTGTATGCATGGGCTGAGGACTGGCAGCTTTCTATATCCATTAGCAAATGTTGTGTTTTGCATGTTGGTAAAGGCAGTGTCACCACCTCTACTACCACCCCCGCACATCACTTTTTTATTAATGGCTCGCCACTACCAGTAGTTAACTCGTGTCGTGACGATCTCCAGTAATTTGTTATTCTCTGACCACATTACTAGTATAGTTTTCAAGGCTCACCAACGAGCTAATATGATTTTCCGGTGTTTTGTTTCTCGTAATGTCACATTGCTAGTCCGTGCCTTT